>BNJU01004350.1_pt1 | contig 33878 bp, 61 predicted proteins | sample 8539281 | NCBI WGS metagenome assembly BNJU01 (sample SAMD00202456, study PRJDB9452) | human saliva metagenome | isolation source: human saliva | place: Japan
AATACTGGAATGACCAGGGTTGTATGCTGATGCAGGCTTATGATAACGAAAAGGTGCGGGAACCATGAGTCCTTATACCTTCCTCCGTGCTATTGGTCCTGAACCATGGAATGCGACTATGTAGAACCATCTCGTCGTCCAGCAGATGGTCGTTACGGGGAAAAACCCAAATCGTCTCTACCAACACCATCAATTCCAAGTAGTTATGAAACCATCACATCAAATATCCAAGAGCTCTACCTTGAGTCGTTTGGAAAAATTGGGTATCATCCCATTTGGAACACGATATCCGTTTCGTTGAAGATAACTGGGAAAAACCCATCAACTGGTTCAGCTGGTCTTGGCTGGGAAGTTTGGCTTGATGGTATGGAAATTACTCAGTTCACTTACTTTCCAACAAGTCGGTGGCTTTAGCAACAGGTCCTGTTACAGCTGAGGTCACTTATGGTTTTAGAGCGTTTAGCTTCTTACATTCAAGAAGTAGATTCTGTTTATGATATTGAGTGGGCTCAGGTGTTAAATACGGAGAAATCTTCCTTCAGCCAGAATATGAGCACTCAAAATACAGCTTTGAAGTTTCTGACCAAGATATGCTTCTTTGAAAACTTTCGAAAAAGTTTGAAAAAGAAGCAGGACGTGCTTTGGAATTGGGCCTTGTCCATCCCAGCCTATGACTACGTTTTGAAATGTTCACATACCTTCAACTTGCTTGACGCTCGTGGTGCTGTTTCAGTTACAGAACGTGCTGGTTACATTGCCCGCATCCGTAACTTGGCCCGTGTCGTAGCCAAAACCTTCGTCGCAGAACGCAAGAAACTCGAGTTACCCACTTCTGATGAAGTCACACGTGCCAACTCCTAGCAGAAGAGGAAGAATAAAGAGTGTATTAGAATAGGATTGAAAGTTGACTAGAGCAATCCTACAGAACCAGATGTACGAGTGATAAAAGGTATCGTTAGAGAAGCTAACGATACTGAGGCACGTGAGACCTTAGGCTCCAATTTTAGCAATGAAAACGACGAAGTCGGTTTGCTTGCGTGCCCAATCACATAAAGGTCAAACTGGAAAAAAAGATATTTTCGAGAGAAAAACATGACAAAAACTTATTAGTAGAACTAGGGACTCGAAGAGTTACCAGCCCTACGTTGTCACACCAAGTGAAAAACAACTAGGTGAAAAAAATGGCGACCCTTCTTGGATGAAAATCGCCTTTCATACGAAGGATTCAAACTTTCTCAACTCCACGTCGTTTGGCTGTTCGTGTACTTGGTTTAGCAGACCAACAAACAGATTTGACTGAAGATTTTAAAGGACCTTCTAAGAAAAATCGCCTTTGGATGAAGAGGAACTTTCTCTAAAGCGACTCAAGGATTCGTCCGTGGAAAAAGGCTTGACAGTTGATGATATTGAATTCCGTGAAATTAAAGGTGAAGAATATGTCTATGTAACTAAGCATGAAGCTGGAAAAACCTGCTGAGGAAGTGTTGACAGGGATTCCAGAAGTGTTGGCTAGCTTAGCTTCCCAGTAAGTATGCACTGGGCAAATAATACTTTTGAATACATTCCGTCCTGTCCATACTTTGATAGTCCTTTTGGATGATGAAGCTCTTGAAATGGACTTTCCCTAGATATCCATTCAGGCAGAGTGAGCCGTGGACATCGTTTCCTTGGACATGAAGTGGAAATCCGTCATGCTGATAGTTACGAAGAAGACTTTACGCAAAAGTCTATGTCATTGCTGATAGCATTGAACGTGAAAATATGATTCGTGAACAAATCAAAGGAAATTGAAGCAGAACAAGGCGTTCAAGTACAGATTGATGAAGGACTTTTTAAACGAAGTCTTAAACTTGGTCGAATATCCAACCGCTTTTTATGGGTAATTTTGATCCTAAATACCTAGAAGTTCCAGAAGAAGTTTTGGTTACTTCAATGGAAACTCATCAACGCTACTTTGTAGTCCGTGATCTTGATGGAAATCTAAAGACCAAACTTCATTTCAGTTCGTAACGGAAATGCTGAACACTGGGAAAATGTCATTCGAGGAAATAGAAAGTTTTGGTTGCTCGTTTGGAAGATGGAGAATTCTTCTGGCGTGAAGACCAAAAACTCAAGATTGAAGATTTAGTTGCTAAACTTTCACACGTTACCTTCCATGAAAAGATTGGTTCATCTTCGTGAACACATGATTCGTACAGGGACAAATTGCTATCCAGCTAGCTGAAAAAGCTGGTCTATCAGTTGATGAATCTATTGATCTTGCTCGTCTGCATGACCCATTTATAAATTTGACCTCTTAACCGGTATGGTTGGTGAATTTGATGAGCTTCAAGGGATCATGGGTGAGAAAGTATGCGCTTCTCGCTGGTGAAAAATGCTGCAGTAGCACAAGCTATTCGTGAACACTATCTTCCAGATTCAGCAGACGGAGCTCTTCCTGAATCTAAAGTTGAGTGCAATACTTGCACTAGCTGATAAATTAGATACTCTCTTATCTTTCTTCTCTGTTGGTTTGATTCCATCTGGTTCAAACGACCCGTATGCTCTTCGTCGTGCAACACAAGGGATTGTTCGAATCTTGGAAGACTTTGGTTGGAAGATTCCAATGGACGAGTTGATTGCGAGTCTTTTATGCTTTATCGTTTGATAGTTTAACTTACGATAACCAAGAAGAAGTGCTTAACTTCATTAAAGCTCGTGTTGATAAGATGATGGGTTCTACTGCAAAAGATATCAAAGAAGCTGTTCTCGCAAGTTCAAACTTTTTGTTGTTTCTGATATGATTGAAGCTGCAGAAGCTCTTTAACCAGAAGCTGCAAATACTGAAGATTACAAATCATCAGTTGAATCTCTATCTCGTGCCTTTAACCTAGCAGAAAAAGGCAGATGGTTCAGTCAAAGTTGATGCAAGTCTCTTTGAAAATGAACAGGAAAAGAGAACTAGCTCAAGCTGTAGAAAGCTTAGAATTGAAAGGTTCAGCTAGTGATAAATTAGAGCAATTATTTGCTCTTAGTCCAGTAATTGATGCATTCTTTGACAATACCATGGTTATGGCAGAGGATATTGATGTTAAGAATAATCGTTTGGCTATCTCTAGCTGAACTTGTTAATAAAAGCAAAAACAGTGGTCTGCTTTTCAACCTTCTTAATACAAAATAGTAATTGAAAAATAGATTGGAGGTCCAAATATGACACCAGAAAAAATCGCTCGTATTAATGAACTTGCTAAAAAGAAAAAAACAGAAGGCTTGACTGCGGAAGAAAAAGTAGAACAAGCCAAACTTCGTGAAGAATACATCGAAGGCTATCGTCGTTCAGTTCGTCACCATGTTGAAGGAATCAAAAATCGTGGATGAGAGATGGTACGACGTGACTCCTGAAAAACTTCGTCAGGTGCAACGCGAAAAAGGTTGCACGGTCGTAGTCTTGATGATCCGAAATTCAGTAAATAAAACAAAATCTCGGTTAGTGTAGCGAACCGAGTTTTCGTATATATAAAAAGGAAACCCAAAATGGTTCCTTTTTGTTAGATTATTAGTTACTAGCACCAGAAGTAGCATCTGCGCCACCACCGTGGCCGTGTCGCCATCAGCTGAGTCAGAAGCGCCAGAAGTAGCATCGGCATCTCCGTGACCTCCAGCAGCAGGAGCAAAAGGTCCGCTACCGCCTACCAAACGTTGACCAGTTTCTTTCAAGTACCAGTCAAGCCATGGTTGGAAGTTAAAGACAATTTCATTGATACCAGCATATGATCCATCAGGATAGTACTATAGCTTGGTAGTTGTGAGTATTGATAACACCTGCTGGGTGAACCAGGAACAATTGTACGTACGTATTCTTGGTTGCCATTGCGAAGTGTACCGATAACCCACTCAACGTTCTTTCATACGTGCAGGGTGGAAGTGATCCGTGAACTGTTGACATACGGCTACCAGATTGAGGTGGTACACGTTTCGCAAAACATTGTTTCTGGATCTTGATGAGCGTTGTTGTAGTAGAGGAATTGGTTGTTATCGTCAGCATATGTCAATTCAAAAGGCATAGCTTTCAAGAACATATCGATTTGATTAACTGTAAGGATACCATGGTCAAGTTTAACGTATGTATCACCAGATACAGCTCCTGTGATTTCTGCAACTTTTTCTACCCATTCTGGATCATCAGGGTCAACTTCTGTAATAGTTGTGGCAATTGGTTTTCCACAATCCAAATCTTCTGGTTCAATTGGTTTTGGTTTTTTCAAATTAGATACGACTCCTACGTATTTGACAAAGTTATCTAAGCAAGTTTCAAGGAATTTAACAGTTCCTTCGTTAATAATATTTCCTTTTGCATCAAAAGCTTCTTTGGCTTTTCCAAGAAGGAATTCATTACCTGGTAATGTGTAGGCATTTACTCCTGGTGCATCAAGAATTTTACGAAGGTGAACTTGAGCACGTGAAGTACCTTGGTCATAGTATGAAGCACCCACGATCATAACTGGTTTGTTTTCAAATGGATGAACTTCGTATGAAAGCCATTCAAGGACTGACTTAAGTGAAGCAGAAATAGTGTGGTTGTGCTCTGGAGTAGCAATAATCACACCATCAGCTCGAGTAATTTTGTTGTAAAGAAGGCGCAACTGGAAGCTTTCGTCCCATTTTTCGTCTTGGTTAAACATTGGAACTTCATCGATTTCCAAAACTTCTAGTTCAAATTTAAATTTAAACTGACGGCGGATGAACTCCAAGAGTTTGCGGTTATATGATTGATCGTAGTTTGATCCAACAAGTCCAACAAATTTCATTCTTTCGATCTCCTATCTTACAAATTTTCCCAATCAAAATCTTCAGCATCTTTGCGAAGAAGTTCTTGTGCGTTACGCAATTTCTCAGTAACTTTAACAAAGATACGGAAGTCATCAAAGATGGCATCCAATTTCTTGATGACATCAAGATCTACCAAGTCACCATTCTGATCAAATGCTTGAAGAGAATGAGAAAGCAAGAATTCATCAGGTAGAACTGTTGCTTTAATTTCTGGGGCATTCAAAATTTGACGGAGTTGCAATTGAGCACGTGAAGAACCGAGTGTACCATATGAAGCACCTGTAATCATAACAGGTTTGTTCAAAAGTGGAATACACCATATGAAATCCAAGCAAGAGCGCTCATAAGAACAGCTGGGATTGAGTGGTCGTATTCAGGTGTACCGATAATAACTCCATCAGCAGCTTCGATTTTAGCAACGATTTCCGTAGCTTCAGCTGGGATTTGTTTGTCAGCTGGTTTGTTAAATACAGGCAGATCTTTAATTTCTACCAATTCGATTTCTGCTTTGTCAGCAAAGTGTTTCTGCATATATTGAAGCAGTTGGCGGTTTGTGGAACGTTTTGAGTTTAGTTCCTACAATAGCAATAAGTTTAAGCATGGGCTTTTCCTTTCTCTTTTGCATTATTAATTAATTACCGTTGGATACCAGATGAACAAGCGACATGTCCATCTTTGTCAATGAGGATGGCTTCGATACCATCAATATTTTCGACTTGCCACATAATAGAGGCGCTACGTTCGCCAAATAATCGAGTGGTCCATATCTCGCCGTCGACTGAGACGGTCAGATATAATGGTTAAACTAGCTAAATCCGTTTCAATGGGATAGCCTGTCTCACTATCGAAAATGTGATGATAATCCTTGCCATTGATTTCAAGATGCCGTTCATAAATCCCAGATGTAACCACTGATTTTCCAGTAATAGATAAGGTCATCAGGTGATTACCGCGTGGATTATTTGGATCTTGAATGCCGATTTGCCACGGACGTCCATCTTTTGATTGGTTGTTTCCCAATGTGAGGATGTTTCCTCCAAGATTGATAAGAGCAGAAGTGACGCTATTTTCTTTTTAAGAAAAGCTGCAACCTTATCTGCACTGTACCCTTTGCTAAACAGCCTAAGTCAATTTTCATTCCCTTTTTTTCTAGGAAAACTGTAGAATTGACTGAATCGAGTCTAATAAAATAAGGGTCTATTAGTGGTAAGACTGAAGCAATTTCTTCAGGGCTTGCAACCTTTGCATCGGAAAAACCAATACGCCAGGTTTGAACCAAAGGACCGATACTAATATTGAGATGACTTTTAGGTGCTAGACTGTGTTCTAAACCTAATGAAATCAGTTCAAACAAATCAGGGTGGACTTTAACTGGGGCAATACCTGCCTGATAGTTAATTTCCATTAATTCAGATTCAGTACTGTTAGCATTGAAAGCGGAATTCAAGTTCCTTGAGCAAATCAAAAGCTTGACGGAGAAGATTATCGGCTTGTTCATGTACTAAGGAAATAGTAATCGTAGTTCCCATTAATCGCTCAGATGATGAACTGAGAGGCAAAGAATCAACTCCCTTCAAATCGATTGGAAAGAGTACAAATCTTGAATTGATAAGAAATTCTAAAATTTATAATTTCATTTCCATATAAATAGAATATCATAAAGTCAACGTTTTTTCACAAATCATTTTTTTACAAAAAGTCAAGAAATATGCTTATAAGATTTTAGAAAAAGTTAGCTCAGGAATTGAGAAATGATGAAAACAATTTTATATAAGATAATATCAGATTAGAAAAACTTTGCAAAAATATCAATTCGGTCAAAAATCTTGTAAAACGTTCTCAGATAATGATATACTTGATTAGTAAATAAAAAATAAAGGTAGGATTTATCTTATGAGTAAAATCGTAGTCGTGGGTGCTAACCACGCTGGAACTGCATGTATCAACACTATGTTGGACAACTTTGAAACGAAAAACGAAATCGTTGTATTTGACCAAAACTCAAACATTTCATTCCTTGGATGTGGAATGGCACTTTTGGATTGGTGAACAAATCGACGGCGCTGAAGGATTTGTTCTACTCTGACAAAGAAAAATTGGAAGCAAAAAGGTGCTAAAGTTTACATGAACTCACCCAGTTCTTTCAATCGACTATGACAATAAAGTTGTTACTGCAGAAGTTGAAGGTAAAGAACACAAAGAATCTTATGATAAATTGATCTTTTCGCTGACTGGTTCAACTCCAATCTTGCCACCAATCGAAGGCGTTGAAATCGTTAAAGGTAACCGTGAGTTCAAAGCAACTCTTGAAAACGTACAATTCGTTAAATTGTACCAAAATGCTGAAGAAGTTATCAACAAACTTGCTGACAAGAGCAAACACCTTGAGCGTATCGCTGTTGTAGGTGGTGGTTACATCGGTGTTGAGCTTGCTGAAGCTTTCGAACGTCTTGGAAAAAGAAGTTGTACTTGTTGATATCGTTGACACTGTATTGAACGGATACTATGACAAAGACTTCACACAAATGATGGCTAAAAAAACTTGAAGACCACAACATCCGTTTGGCACTTGGTCAAACTAGTTAAAGCTATCGAAGGTGAAGGAAAAGTTGAACGCTTGATCACTGACAAAGAAACATTTGATGTGGATATGGTTGTTCTTGCAGTTGGTTTCCGTCCAAACACTGCACTTGCTGATGGTAAGATCGAACTCTTCCGTAACGGTGCTTTCCTTTGTAGACAAGAAACAAGAAACTTCTATCCCAGGTGTATACGCTGTTGGTGACTGTGCGACTGTTTATGACAACGCTCGTAAAGACACTAGCTACATCGCTCTTGCATCAAACGCTGTTCGTACTGGTATCGTAGGTGCTTTACAACGCTTGTGGACATGAGCTTGAAGGAATCGGTGTTCAAGGATCAAATGGTATCTCAATCTATGGTCTTCACATGGTTTCAACTGGTTTGACACTGAAAAAAAGCAAAAAGCGCAGGTTACAATGCAACTGAAACTGGATTTAACGACCTTCAAAAACCAGAATTTATGAAACATGACAACTATGAAGTAGCTATCAAGATTGTCTTTGATAAAGATAGCCGTGAAATCCTTGGTGCTCAAATGGTATCTCGTGATTCATGCAATTGCATGGGAATTCACATGTTCTCACTTGCAATTCAAGAACATGTTACAATTGACAAATTGGCATTGACAGATCTATTCTTCTTGCCACACTTCAACAAACCATACAACTACATCACAATGGCTGCACTTACAGCAGAAAAATAATTGATGATATGTCAATAAAAAAAGTAACTTCAACTATTGAAGTTACTTTTTTTATTTTAAGGTTAAGAAACCTCGTCTCTTGCTGGGAAAGTAAACCCTTCTCCAAGGATTTCGTGAGCTTCCGTGATAGTGATAAAGGCCATCGGATCAACTGTATGAATCATTTCTTTCATCTTGACAATTTCATTTCTTGCGACAATACAGTAAATAATCTTTAAGTCCTTTTTGCTATAGTAGCCTTGTCCTGAGATAAAGGTAACACCACGACCGAGTTCTTCGTTAATTTTATCGGCTAATTCCATCGGTTTTTGAGTGATAATCATAAATCCTTTTCCAGCATATCCACCCTCACCGATTAAGTCAATAACTCTTGAAACGATGAAGTCAAATAAGAGAGTATAGGTTACAAGACGTAGGTCTTGGAAGATGATTAAAAATCAACATTAGAATCAGAAAATCAAGTCCAAAAAGCAATTTTTCCAACAGAGATATTGGTGTATTTATTAAGGATACGAGCGACGATATCAGTACCACCAGTTGTTCCACCCACGTTGAAAAATAACACCCGAGTCCAACACCTAGGAGGACACCAGCTACTAAAAGCAACCACAACGAGATCTCCTTCAAGGTTAAACTGAAGAGGAATCTTCTCAAAGATAGCTAACCAGACGGAGACGGCAATGGTTCCAAGTAGACTGGAATATAGTGATCTTAGTCCAAATATTTTTCCAAGCTAGTAGGAAGAGAGGGATATTAATCAAGATATTCATCAGCGAAATAGGGATGTTAAAGAGATAGTAGGTAATCAAGGTTATCCCTGTTGCTCCACCTTCGAACAAGTGATGTGGAACAACAAAATAAGTAAGTCCGAAGGCGAAGATAGCAGCTCGAAATATAATAGTTATAGTTGATTTAATATGCCGTAGCATTGAGCTCCCCTCCTATTTTTTTGTAAAAGTGAAGTAATAATATTTTTAAAATAAGACTGATATTACAACTTTCATGGATTCAATTTTCTCAGAATCAGGTGTAACACGAAGAGTTTTTTGACCGGTATAGGTAACAAAACCAGGTTTTCCACCAGTCGGTTTATTGAGTTTTTTAACCTCAATCATATCAACTTGAACGAGATTAGAAAGACGTCCTTTCGAATAGTAGGCTGCGAGTTCTGCAGCATCCGTCTTGACTTCGTCAGAAGGATTGAGGTTTCCTGAGATGACCACGTGGCTTCCTGGGATATCCTTAGCATGGAACCAAAGTTCCTCTTTGCGTGCAATCTTAAAGGTTAATTCCTCGTTTTGAAGATTGTTTCGTCCAACGAGAATAATGGTTTTACCATCGCTAGCCAGATATTTCTCTGGCTTTTTACGCTTTTGAATTTTTTCGCGTTGGCGTCTTCTAATAAAGCCTGTTTGAATTAATTCTTCACGAATTTCAGCAATTTCATCTAGCCCAGCTTGGTTGAGAACCGTTTCTACACTTTCCAGATAAAGAATGGTAGCCTTGGTTTCTTCAATTAGTTCAGTCAGATATTTGACAGCCTCTTTTAACTTCTGATAACGTTTGAAGTATTTTTGAGCATTTTTGGTTTGGTGTTAAAGCTTTATCGAGAGCAAATTGTGATAGGCTGATTGGTGTAGTAGTTATCTAAGATGACTTGGTCTTGGTCGTTTGGAACTTGATGAAGAAAAGTCGTTAGTAATTCACCTTTTTGTCGGAATTCCTCAGCGTTTTCGGTAGCAAGAAGTTCTTTTTCTTGCTTCTTAAGCTTTTGACGATTTTTTTGTAGTTCATTTTCAACACGACGAATGAGTTCACTAGCCTGTTGTTTGACACGATCACGTTCTGCCTTATCTTTGTAAAAAACATCAAGAAGTTGAGATAAGCTTGAAAAATGTCCTTCAATTTTAGTTGAAAAAGGGACACAAGAAAAAGACTTATCAGTTAAGCATGGATTTGTTTCTTGATTAAAAAAAGTTTACGGAAAATTGGAAAGTCTATCATCAGTTAATAAATTTCTCTAATTCAATTGCTGTATCACGGCCTAAACCTTGAAAAGAGGCTTTGAAGATTTTTTAGCAGTCAATTCCTGTGTTTGTAGGATTTCAAAAAGTTTTTTTCATCCTTGATGGTAAAAGGATTGAGAGCCTCTGTACTTGGTGGGGCTATGTACGTTGCACCAGGTAGGAGTGTACGGTAACTATTTTGAGAGAAACCAATGTGTTTGATAACCTCAAGAACTTTGTTGCTAGACTTATCTACAAGGAGAATATTACTATGTTTACCCATAATCTCAATGATGAGGGTGGCTTGAATATCGTCTCCGATCTCATTTTTGTTAGAAACAGTGATTTCAACGATTCGATCGTTTTCAATCTGCTCGATAGACTCGATAACAGCACCCTGTAAATATTTCCTCAAAACCATGATAAAGGTAGAAGGTTGAGCAGGGTTTTCAAAGGTCGTTTCTGTCAACTGGATGCGTCCAAAAACAGGGTGAGCAGAAAAGGAGCAGACGATGACTTTGGCGATTGCTACGGATTTGTAAGACCAATTCTTGGTCAAAAGGGTTGATTAATTTTTTTGAATGCGACCGTTTAGTAATTCAGCTCGCAATTCCTCAACCATGTGGTGTAAAAAAATCCATCAAATGACATGGTTCTCTCCTATGAATGTATTCCATAGTATTATATCAAAAAGGTAGAATAAAAATCATAGAAATATGGTATAATAAAGCCCAAGTAAAGAGAATCGAGAAGCACATGTATATTGAAATGGTAGATGAAACTGGTCAGGTTTCTGAAGAAATTTTAAAGCAAACACAAGAAATTTTGAAATTTGCTGCTAAAAAAATTGGAAAAGAAGACAAGGAGATGGCAGTCACTTTTGTGACCAATGAACGCAGTCATGAACTCAATTTAGAGTTTCGTGATACTGACCGTCCAACAGATGTCATCAGCCTTGAATATAAGCCTGAAATAGAAATTGCTTTTGATGAGGAAGATTTGGCAGAAGACCCTGATTTAGCAGAAATGATGTCAGAATTTGATGCTTATATCGGTGAGTTATTTCATTTCAATTGATAAAGCGCATGAGCAAGCTGAAGAGTACGGTCATAGTTTTGAACGTGAAATGGGCTTTTTAGCTGTTCACGGTTTTTTTACATATAACGGTTATGATCACTACACTCCGGAAGAAGAAGCGGAGATGTTCGGTTTACAAGAAGAAATTTTAACAGCCTATGGACTCACAAGACAATAAACGAAAATGGAAGAATCGTGACTTGCTTTCAAGTTTAGATTTTTGCCCTGACAGGTATTTTATACTGCCATACAAAGAAGAGCGTAATATGAGAAAGCATGCAGTGACTTCTCTGTGGTTCTACTTGCAGGCATTGTTTTTTTCAAGTTTCAGAATTGAATGGCTCTTTCTCCTATTAAGCATTTTTCTAGTAATTGCTTTTTGAGATTTTGAATTCTGCTATTGAAAATGTAGTGGATTTGGCTAGCCATTATCACTTCGATATGCTTGCAAAGAAGGCTAAAGACATGGCTGCAGGTGCAGTTCTTGTTGTGTCTTTATTTGCTGCAGTGACTGGACTTATCATTTTCATCCCTAGGATTTGGGATTTACTATTTTAAATATTAAAGAGGTAACTATGACATTTAAATCAGGCTTTGTAGCCATTTTAGGGCGCCCTAATGTTGGGAAGTCAACTTTTTTGAATCATGTCATGGGGCAAAAAATTGCCATCATGAGTGACAAGGCTCAAACAACCCGCAACAAAATCATGGGTATTTATACTACGGATAAGGAGCAAATTGTCTTTATCGATACGCCGGGAATTCACAAACCAAAAACGGCTCTTGGAGATTTCATGGTGGAATCTGCCTACAGCACCCTTCGTGAAGTCGATACAGTGCTTTTCATGGTGCCAGCTGATGAGCCTCGTGGTAAGGGTGACGATATGATTATCGAACGACTCAAGGCTGCTAAGGTTCCAGTGATTTTAGTGGTCAACAAAATTGATAAGGTACACCCTGATCAACTTTTGGCTCAAATCGATGACTTCCGTAATCAGATGGACTTTAAGGAAATTGTTCCGATTTCAGCCCTACAAGGAAATAATGTTTCGCGTTTGATCGATATTTTGAGCGAAAACTTAGAAGAAGGTTTCCAATATTTCCCGTCAGATCAAATCACAGATCACCCAGAGCGTTTTCCTAGTATCAGAGATGATTCGTGAAAAAAAGTGTTTACACTTAACGCGTGAGGAAATTCCACACTCAGTTGCAGTAGTGGTTGATTCTATGAAACGAGATGAGGAAACCGATAAAGTTCATATTCGAGCAACCATTATGGTCGAGCGTGACAGCCAAAAAGGGATTATCATTGGTAAAGGCGGTGCCATGCTCAAGAAAATTGGAACCATGGCTCGTAAAGATATCGAACTCATGCTAGGTGACAAGGTCTTCCTAGAAACATGGGTCAAGGTTAAGAAAAATTGGCGCGATAAGAAATTAGATCTTGCTGATTTTGGTTACAACGAAAAAGAATATTAAGAAGAGGTGGGCAGAGCCTGCTTCTTGTTTTTAGAAAAGGAGGAGCTATGCCTGAATTACCTGAGGTCGAAACGGTTCGACGTGGACTAGAAAAATTGATTCTGGGAAGAAGATTTCAAATCATTGATATTCGTTACCCCAAGATGATTAAGACCGATTTGGAGAAATTTCAGAAGGAAATGCCTGGTCAAGTCATTCAATCAATGGGACGTCGTGGCAAGTATCTACTTTTCTATTTATCTGACAAAAGTCTTTAATCTCTCATTTGAGAATGGAAGGCAAGTATTTTTATTACCCAGACCAAGTTCCAGAACGTAAACACGCTCATGTGTTGATTCATTTTGAAGATGGTGGTACTTTAGTGTATGAGGATGTTCGTAAAGTTTGGGACCTATGGAATTGCTTGCACCTGAAGCTTTTAGAAGCTTACTTTATTTCTAAAAAAACTTAGGGTCCGGAACCGACTGAGCAAGATTTTTGATTTAGGAGATTTTAAAACTAGCCTTGAAAAAAGTCTAAAAACCAATCAAATCGCATCTTCTCGACCAGACTTTGGTTGCAGGATTAGGTAAATATCTATGTGGACGAAGTACTTTTGGAGGGCGAAAAGTTCATCCTTCTAGAACTTTCTAATAGTTTAAGCAGCAAGAGGCTAGAAAAAGTCCATGATGAAACGATCAATGTTTTAGGTCAGGCGGTTGAAAAGGGTGGTTCAACAATTCGAACCTATACCAATGCATTTTGGAGAAGATGGCACCATGCAGGAATTTCCATCAAGTATACGACAAGGCAGGTCAAGCTTGTTCGCGTTGTGAAACCATCATCGAAAAAGATTCAACTAGGTGGTCGTGGAACCCACTTTTTGTCCAAAAATGTCAAAGGAGGAAGTGATGGGAAAAAAATAATCGGAATCACTGGAGGTATTGCATCAGGGAAGTCCACTGTCACAGAATTTTTTTAAGACAAAAAGGGTTTCAAGTTGTAGATGCGGATGCAGTCGTCCACCAACTACAGAAAACCAGGTGGACGACTCTATCAGGTTTTAGTAGAGCATTTTGGGGAGAAGGTCCTTCTTGAAAATGGTGAACTGAATCGCTCCTTGCTTGCTAGCCTTATTTTTTCAAAGTCAGAAGAGCAGGAATGGTCTAAGAGAACCCAAGGTGAGATTATTCGTGAGGAGTTAGCGCATTACGAAATCAGTTTGGCTCAGACTGAAGCACTCTTTTTCATGGATATTCCACTGCTTTTTGAGCAGGACTATGCTTCATGGTTTGACGAAACTTGGTTAGTCTATGTAAATCGTGATGTTCAATTGGAGCGATTAATGAAACGGGACCAAATTTCAAAAGAAGCAGCTGAATCCCGTTTAAACTCTCAATGGCCTTTAGAAAGAAAAATTAGTCTTGCTAGTCACAGTCTAGATAATAATGGAAATCAGGAACAGTTGATAGCTCAAGTAGTTCAGTTGCTTTGAAGAAATGTGTCTATAAATTAACATTGTTAGGAAGGAGAATTTTTGGTATTGTTTGTTCAAATCATCTTAGATTGAAAATAGTATCAAATACAAAAAAATCTAGTGCGTGTAAAAATTAATCTAAAATGCTCCTCTTGTGGCAAGCATGAATTATCTAACCAGTAAGAACTCTAAAAACACATCCAGATAAGATTGAAGTCTTAAAGTATTGTCCCAAAGAAAGAAAAGTGACTCTACATCTTGAATCTAAGTAGAAATTATGGTAAAATAATAGGGATTTTAAGGAGTTTGATATGTATAACCTATTATTAACCATTTTATTAGTATTATCTGTTGTGATTGTGATTGCAATTTTTATGCAACCAACTAAAAATCAATCTAGCAATGTATTTGATGCCAGCTCAGGTGATTTGTTTGAACGTAGCAAAGCGCGTGGTTTTGAAGCCGTAATGCAACGTTTGACAGGAATCTTAGTCTTTTTCTGGCTAGCCATTGCCTTAGCATTGACGGTATTATCAAGTAGATAAGAAAATAATGGGCGAGACTAGGTCTTTGCCTATTTTTATTTTTGAAAGAAATAAGGTTTTACGCCAAAAAGAAAAATTTTAACAATCTAGAAAGAAAACATGAAAGATAGAATAAAAGAATATTTAAAAGAAAAGGGACGAGTCACTGTAAATGACTTGGCTCAAGCTCTTGGAAAGGATGGTTCCAAGGACTTTCGAGAGCTCATTAAAACCTTGTCCCTTATGGAGAGAAAGCACCAAATTCGCTTTTGAAGAAGATGGTAGTCTCACCTTGGACCAAAAGAAGAAACACGAGATTACTCTTAAAGGAACTTTTTCATGCCCACAAAAATGGCTTTTGGTTTTGTTAGCCTAGAAGGGGAAGAAGATGACCTTTTTGTAGGAAAAAAATGATGTTAACTATGCCATTGATGGCGATACTGTTGAAATTGTAATCAAGAAGGTTGCAGACCGACAGAAAAGGGAACAGCAGCTGAAGCTAAAGATTATTGATATTTTTAGAACACAGTTTGACGACGGTTGTTGGTCAAATCGTTCTTGATGAGGAAAAACCCAAGTATGCAGGGTTATATCCGTTCTAAAAAAATCAAAAAGATTAGTCAACCAATCTACGTTAAGAAGCCAGCTATTCAATTAGACGGTACAGAAGTTCTCAAGGTCTTTATTGATAAGTACCCAAGTAAGAAACACGATTTCTTTGTCGCTAGTGTCCTAGATGTTGTTGGACATTCTACAGATGCAGGGATTGATGTCCTCGAGGTCTTGGAGTCAATGGACATTGTATCTGAGTTTCCAGAGGCTGTTCTTAAAGAAGCAGAAAATGTACCGGATGTACCATCTGAGAAGGATTTTGAAGGACGATTGGATCTTAGGAATGAAATTACATTTACTATAGATGGTGCGGATGCAAAAGACTTGGATGATGCTGTTCATATCAAACCATTGAAAAATGGAAATATCGAACTAGGTGTTCATATTGCCGATGTCTCCTACTATGTGACAGAGGGATCTGCTCTAGATAAGGAAGCCCTTAATCGTGCGACCTCTGTCTACGTGACAGACCGTGTAGTTCAATGTTGCCAGAGCGTCTTTCAAACGGTATCTGTTCTCTTAACCCTCAAGTGGACCGCTTGACTCAATCTGCTATTATGGAGATTGATAAAAATGGTCGTGTTCGTAATTATACGATTACACAGACTGTTATCAAGACAAGTTTTCCGTATGACTTATAGTGATGTCAATGACATCCTAGCAGGTGACGAGGAGAAGAGACGAGAGTATAAGAAAATTGTTCCTAGTATCGAACTTATGGCCAAGCTCCATGAGACTTTGGAAAGTATGCGAATTAAGCGTGGTGCTTTAAATTTTGATACCAATGAAGCTAAGATTTTGGTAGATAAAAAGGCAAGCCAGTTGATATTGTTCTTCGTCATCGTGGTGTTGCTGAACGTATGATTGAGTCCTTTATGTTGATTGCTAACGAAACAGTTGCCGAACACTTTAGCAAGCTTGATTTACCTTTTATCTATCGTATCCATGAGGAACCTAAAGCTGAAAAAGTTCAGAAATTTATTGATTACGCTTCAAGTTTTGGATTGCGTATCTATGGAACTGCCAGTGAGATTAGCCAGGAAGCCCTCCAAGACATCATGAGTGCTGTTGAAGGCGAGCCATATGCGGATGTATTGTCCATGATGCTTCTGCGTTCGATGCAGCAGGCTCGTTATTCTGAGCATAATCACGGTCACTATGGATTTAGCTGCAGACTACTACACTCACTTTACCAGCCCGATTCGTCGTTATCCTGACCTTCTTGTTCACCGGATGATTCGTGACTATGGACGTTCTAAGGAAGTAGCAGAACATTTTGAACAGGTCATTCCCAGAGATTGCCACCCAGTCTTCCAACCGTGAGCGTCGTGCTATCGAGGCAGAGCGTGAAGTCGAAGCCATGAAAAAGCTGAGTACATGGAAGAGTTTGTTGGGTGAAGAGTATGATGCAGTTGTTTCAAGTATCGTCAAATTTGGTCTTTTTGTTGAATTGCCAAATACAGTCGAAGGCTTGATTCACATTACAAATCTGCCTGAGTTTTATCATTTTAACGAACGCGATTTAACCCTTCGTGGGGAGAAATCAGGAATTACTTTCCGAGTGGGACAGCAGATCCGTATTCGTGTCGAAAAGAGCGGATAAGATGACTGGTGAGATTGATTTTCTCCTTTATTCCAAGTGAATTTGATGTCATTGAGAAAAGGTTTGAAAGACTCTGGTCGTAAGGATAGAGGGCGTCGTTCAGATAAGAAAGAAGACAAGAGAAAATCTGGTCGCTTAGTTGATAAGCGCAAGCATTCTCCAAAAAGACAAGAAGAAAAAAGCAAGAAACCTTTTTATAAAGGAAGTAGCAAAGAAAGGAGCTAAGCATGGCAAAGGGCGAGGGAAAGGTCGTCGCGCAAAATAAAAAAAGGCGCACCACGACTATATAATCGTAGATACGCTTGAAGCAGGAATGGTTTCTGACAGGAACTGAGATCAAGAGTGTTCGAGCTACTCGCATCAATCTGAAAGATGGGTTTGCCCAGGTTAAGAATGGGAAGTTTGGCTGAGTAATGTCCATATCGCTCCGTATGAAGAGGGCAACATCTGGAATCAGGAACCAGAACGTCGTCGAAAAACTCCTCCTTCATAAAAACAAATCCAGAAATTAGAGCAAGAAACCAAAGGAACAGGGATGACGCTGGTTCCTCTTAAAGTTTATATCAAAGATGGTTATGCCAAGCTTCTTTTAGGACTTAGCAAAAGGGAAACACGATTACGATAAACGTGAGTCTATCAAACGACGTGAGCAAGATCGTGATATTGCGCGTGTGATGAAAGCTGTTAACCACCGATAGAAAGAGTGAAGAATATGGATAAACTAGTTGCTTACAAACGCATGCCTGTCTGGAATAAAGACACCATGCCAGAAGCTGTTCAAAGAAAACACAATACTAAGGTCGGAACCTGGGGCAAGATTACCGTATTAAAAGGGACTCTTAAGTTTATTGAGTTGACTGAAGACGGGGAAGTTTTAGCTGAGCACTTTTTGAGAGCAGGTGCTGATAATCCCTATGGCACAACCTCAAGCCTGGCACAGAGTAGAAGCAGCCACAGAAGATGTGGAATGGTACTTGAATTTTACTGTAAAACTGGAGGATTACTTCCCTAAGAAATACAATAGCAATCCAGTTCATTCGGAAGTTTTAGAAGCTATGGATACAGTAAAACCATGTAAGACACTAGACCTAGGATGTGGTCAAGGAAGAAATGCACTCTTTCTAGCTCAACATGGCTTTGATGTCACAGCTGTAGATCAAAATGAGCTATCTCTTGAAATCTTGCAGAGCATTGTGGAGCAAGAAGATTTAGAAATGCCTGTCGGTATCTACGATATCAATTCAGCTAGCATTGGACAAACTTACGATTTTATCGTATCAACGGTTGTTCTGATGTTTTTACAAGCAGATCGCATTCCAGCTATTATTCAAAACATGCAGGAACAAACCTCAATTGGAGGTTACAATTTGATTGTGTGTGCTATGGATACAGAAGATTATCCATGTTCAGTTGATTTCCCATTTACCTTCAAAGAGGGTGAGTTATCAAATTACTACAAGGACTGGGAATTAGTGAAGTACAATGAAAATCCTGGCCATCTCCACCGTCGTGATGAAAAACGGAAATCGTATCCAACTACGTTTTTGCAACCATGTTAGCTAAAAAAAGTAAAATAAATGAATAAAAAGGGAATAGAGAGCGGTCGTTTTCTATTCCTTATTTGTTACCCTAATAAGAAAGGGAAATCTCAATTTATGCTATACTAGAAGTAGGAGAAGTCGATGAAATTTAACAGAATTGTGATAGTTTTTCAACGATTCTGATCGACCACTATTCTTTCAGACTTTTTTGTCTAGGAGGTCTTAAGATGACTAGTCTTTTAATTGAACTATACGATCGTCATGCTATTGAGAAAAATGTCTACCAGGCTTTTGTCAATGATTGTGATGAGATTTTATACCTTTCTACAAGAAAAATTGCTGAGGAAGATAAGCTATCCTTGAAGCATTTTCTAATGGAACAAGTTCCACACTTAAAACAAGTATATTTTCGACAATTTCACCTAGAAAAAATCTGCCAGGAATTAGACGTATTTATCAATGATTTTGAGACAGTGACCATCGATGTTTTTGGTGGAGATAATCTATTAGCAATAGTTCTATATCAGTATGGTTTGGAGAAAGGTATTCCCATTATTGCTATGGATGTTGAACAAGGAAAGCAGTATGCCTGGGAAAGGGGTAAGATTTATGATAAAAAGTTAGAGCTTCCTAGTTTATCCATTGAACAATTGATAGCTTTACGTGGTGGAAAAGTCCTTAAATCAAGAAGGCCTCAGCATTCTAATAAGCAAGTGCTAGCTATTAAAAAAATTGGCCAAAATATGCTATCGAAAAATCCTGAAAAATGGTATCAGATTACCCAATTCTTTGCACTGGCAAAAACAAATGATTTTTCACGCTGAAACAGCAAAAAGTTTTGGAGAGTAATGCAAAAACTTTATTCTTACCCCAGTAGCTTTGATTCCTTTGTTCACAAAAAGCTAATTTATTAAAAAGTAGAAGAGGAAACAACAGATACTGTTACTTATACATTCCCAACACCAGAAGCACATCTGTTATGTCGAACTAAAGGGCATATTTTAGAATTGTATATCTATTTACTAGCCCTCGAGTCGGAGTATTTTGATGAATGTATGATTGGTACTGAAATTGACTGGAATGGGATTTTCCCTGAGGCTGACAATGTTCAAAATGAGATTGATGTTATTCTTCGTAAAGGTCACTCTGTAGTTTTCATTTCTTGTAAAATGACGGATCTAGCAGTTGAAGCTATTAACGAACTTGAAGTTTATGCCAATCATTTTGCAGGTGATAATTGTTTGAAAATGATTGTTTGCTCTGGAAAAATCAATCCTGTTTATAGTCATCGTTGTCAGGAATATGGTGTAATGGTGATAAAGCAGGATCAAATACAGAATCTTATTCCCATGTTGCGAAAATATATGAAGAACAAACGTCAATGATACTAGATGTTATAGTGAAGAAGAGTCTGGGATAATAGTTCTAGACTCTCAATTGTCTTTGGATTGTCGAGCAAGACGCAGTGGTTGAGTGGGCTCTACTACGCTGCTTTCATCAGCTTTTACAGCCCCTACTCAACTGTGCGGAGGTGGGACGACGAAATCGAATTCTAGCAAATTACCGATTTCTGTCCCACTCTTTTCTTATCCTTTTCGAATAAAGTAGAAAAGGGGGATATATGTTTTTAGCTAGAGATAAAAAAGGTCATTTAATCAACGCGTTAGAGAATGAAGTAAAGAAACAAGCTTATTATTGTCCATCTTGCGGAACGAGTGTTCGCTTGAAAAAAGGAAAAAATGTAAGAACTCATTTTGCGCATGAAAGTTTAAAAAGTTGTAATTTTTATCATGAGAACGAAGGACCAGAACATTTAGAGAATAAGGTGGCACTTTTTAATTGGGCTAAGAAAGATGCTGAAGTAGAAATGGAATATCTGATTCCTGAACTTAAGCAAATCGCAGATATCCTCATCAATAAGCAATTAGCACTGGAAGTTCAGTGTAGTCCTATTTCTTGCGAACTTTTACGGGAGAGAAGTAATGGTTATCGAAGTTTGGGAATTCAAGTTCTTTGGCTATTGGGAGAAAAGCTCTGGCTAAAAGAGCGACTAACTAAACTTCAAAGAGATTTTCTTTATTTTAGTCATAATATGGGATTTTATCTTTGGGAGTTAGACCATAAAAAGACAAGTTTTGAGGCTCAAGTACCTCCTCCATCAAGATTTGAAAAGGAAAACTCCATTATCAGGTCAAGGAATTTTCTTATGGCAAAGGGAAATCTTCTAGAAATTTTACGTAGTCCCTATCAGCAACAAGAGCTAACTACTTTTTTTCGGTCGAGCAGGACAAGAATATTTGTCGTTACATTCAAAAACAACTCTATTATCAAAATCCCTATTGGATGAAGCAACAAGCTCAAGCTTACTTTGAGAGGAGAAAACCTATTAAATCTGAAAGACTCAGGACTGGTATCCCCAAGTAAGGCCGATAGAAACATGGTCATTTTTGTCAGATAAAGTCAAAAATCTATATGATTATTACCGCAAACTTTCAGGCTTATTATGAACTGAATCCACAAAATCAGCAACAAAAGCTCTATCCACCTGCCTTTTATCAGCATTATTTCTCGAAAAATATGGTAAAATAGAAAGGATGGAGGAAATTTATGGTATTACAACGAAATGAAATCAATGAAAAAGATACATGGGATCTATCAACAATCTTTGAAACAGACCAAAAATGGGAAGAAGAATTAGCCCTATTAACCGAGGACACAAAAGAAGCAGCTAGCCTTGAAGGGCATCTTTTGGATAGCGCAGAGAGCCTATTAAATATTACAGAGCGTTATTTGGATTTGAGCCGTCGTCTTGAAAAACTCTATGTCTACGCTCATATGAAAAACGACCAGGATACACGAGTTGCTAAATATCAAGAATACTATGCAAAAGCAATGACTCTTTATAGTCAACTCGACCAGGTGTTCTCTTTCTATGAGCCAGAATTTATGGCAATAACAGAAGAGCAGTATCAAAAACTTTTTAGCAGAAGAACCAAAACTCCAGCCTTATAAACACTTCTTTGATAAACTCTTGCAAAATAAGGAACATGTCCTTTCACAACGTGAAGAAGAGTTGTTAGCAGGTGCTGGTGAAATCTTTGGTGCTGCTAGTGAAACTTTCGCTATCTTAGATAATGCAGATATCGTCTTTCCATTTGTTAAAGATGAAGATGGAAATGAAGTGCAGTTGTCACACGGCGTCTATATGCGCTTAGTAGAATCTAAGAACCGTGAAGTTCGTCGTGGTGCATATGAAGCACTATACTCTACCTATGAGCAATACCAGCACACTTACGCTAAAACACTGCAGACCAATGTCAAAGTGCAAAAACTATCGTGCAAAAGTTCGTAACTACAAGAGTGCGCGTGAAGCAGCTCTTGCAGCGAACTTTGTTCCAGAAAGTGTCTATGACAACTTAGTATCTGCTGTTCGTAAGCATTTGCCATTATTGCATCGTTATCTCTCACTTCGTTCAAAAATCTTGGGTATTCCAGACCTTAAAGATGTACGATGTCTATACACCATTTGTCTTCAGTAGAATACAGCTTTACTTATGAGGAAGCCTTTGAAGAAGGCAGAAGAAGCTTTTAGCTGTTCTTGGTGAGGATTACTTGAGTCGTGTCAAACGCGCCTTTAGCGAACGTTGGATTGATGTGTATGAAAACCAAGGCAAGCGTTCAGGTGCATACTCTGGTGGTTCCTACGATACTAACGCTTTTATGCTTCTTAACTGGCAAGATAACCTAGATAATCTCTTTACTCTTGTACATGAGACAGGTCATAGTATGCATTCTAGCTACACGCGTGAAACACAACCTTATGTATACGGAGATTACTCAATCTTCTTGGCAGAAATTGCTTCAACAACCAATGAAAATATCTTAACTGAAAAATTATTGCAAGAAGTTCAAGATGACGCAACACGCTTTGCTATTCTCAATAACTTCTTGGATGGTTTCCGTGGAACAGTGTTCCGCCAAACTCAATTTGCTGAATTTGAACATGCTATTCACCAAGCCGATCAAAATGGTGAAGTCTTGACAAGCGAGTTCTTAAACAATCTCTATGCTGACTTGAACCAAGAATATTATGGCTTGAGCAAGGAAGACAATCCCTCAAATTCAGTATGAGTGGGCTCGTATCCTCATTTCTACTATAATTACTATGTATATCAATATTCAACAGGTTTTTGCAGCAGCTTCAGCCTTGGCTGAAAAGATTGTTCACGGTAGTCAAGAGGATCGTGACCGTTATATTGATTACCTGAAGGCTGGGAAGTCAGACTATCCACTCAATATCATGCGAAAAGCTGGTGTTGATATGGAAAAAGAAGACTATCTTAATGATGCCTTTGCAGTCTTTGAACGCCGTTTGGATGAGTTCGAAGCTCTTGTTGAAAAATTAGGATTAGCATAAAATGGTTGAGTCATACAGTAAAAATGCTAACCATAACATGCGACGGCCTGTTGTTAAGGATGAGATTGTGGAATTTATGCGCCACAGACAAAAGCAAGTGACCGGTTCTTTAAAAGAACTAGAAAACTTTGCTCGCAAGGAGAATATTCCTATCATTCCTCATGAAACAGTCGCTTATTTCCGTTTCCTAATGGAAACAATTCAACCAAAAAATATTTTAGAAATTGGAACGGCAATTGGCTTTTCGGCACTTTTAATGGCTCAACATGCCCCAGAGGCTAAAATTACAACCATTGACAGAAATCCTGAAATGATTGGTTTTGCCAAGGAAAATTTCGCCAAGTTTGATAATCGCCAACAAATCACTCTTTTGGAAGGCGATGCGGTAGACGTTTTGTCAACATTGACAGAGACCTATGATTTTGTTTTTATGGATTCTGCAAAATCCAAATACATCGTATTTTTGCCAGAAATCCTAAAACACCTTGAGGTTGGTGGAGTAGTTGTCTTGGATGATATTTTCCAAGGTGGAGACATTGCTAAGGATATTATGGAAGTCCGACGCGGGCAACGAACCATTTATCGTGGTTTGCAAAGACTATTTGACGCAACTTTAGACAATCCAGGATTAACAGCTAGTCTAGTTCCTCTTGGAGATGGAATATTGATGCTAAGAAAGAATCAAGCAGAAGTAGAACTGCCTGATGTTGATTAGTTTCAGATATTTTTAAGACAATTTAGTAAAATAGATAAGGTAAACATTTATCTAGTGATAAAAAGGAGTAAACATGAAGAAAAAATTATTGGCTGGTGCCATCACTTTGTTATCAGTAGCTACTTTGGCTGCTTGTTCAAATAGTTCTCAAGGAGCTGACCTCATCAGTATGAAGGGTGATGTCATCACTGAGCACCAATTTTATGAAGAAGTGAAAAACAACCCAACTGCTCAACAAGTATTACTTAACATGACTATTCAAAAAGTTTTTTGAAAAACAATATGGATCTGAAGTAAGTGATAAAGAAGTTGAAGAAGCTGTAGCAGAAGAGCAGAAGAAATATGGTGATAGCTATCAAATCGTTCTTTCTCGTGCTGGTATGACAGCTGAAAGTCGTAAGGCTCAAATTCGTACAAGTAAATTGGTTGAGTATGCTGTTAAGAAAGCTGCAGAAGCTGAATTGACAGATGAGAACTACAAAAAAGCTTACGATGAGTACACACCAGAAGTAACTGCGCAAATTATTAAACTTGATAGTGAAGATAAGGCTAAAGAAGTTCTTGCTAAAAGCTAAAAGAATCTGGAGCTGACTTCGCACAATTAGCTAAAAGATAATTCAACTGACGAAAAAGACAAAAAGCAAATGGTGGGAGAAATCACTTTTGACTCTGCATCAACAGAATTGCCAGACGTTGTTAAAAAAAGCAGCCTTTGCTCTTAATGTTGATGGAATCTCAGATGTGATCACAGCTCCAGGTACACAAGCTTTATTCAAACAGTTTCTATATTGTTAAATTGACTAAGAAAAACAGAAAAAAATCTTTCTAACTGGGAAGATTATAAAGAAAAATTGAAGACAGTTATCCTGACTCAAAAACAAAATGATGCTACTTTTGTTCAAGGTGTTATTAGTAAAAGAGTTGCAAGCAGCAAAATATCAAGGTTAAAGACTCAGCCTTCCAAAATATCTTTACTCAGTACATCCAAAGTGATACAACAACTGAAACTACAACTACATCAGCAGCAACTGAAACTGACAACAACAGCAAGTGAAACTACAACAACATCTTCAAACTAAAGATGACAACTCTATCTTTCTACTCTTGAAAGATAGAGTTTTTAATCTTCCGTAGATAAAAGTTATAAATGAGAAATAAATTGTTGTGTGAATTCTACAAGCTTAAATTCTAACCTTTATAGGGTAAGAGTTTTTTCTAGTCTAAAAATGGTATAATAGCTTGTAAAACTAGAATGAATAGAAAATTAAAAAAATTTAGTAGATGGTGAAAGTATGAAAATTAGTAAAAAGGCACCTGTTGAATTACTCTATTTTAGTGCCCTATATTCTCTTATCCGTTCTGGGTTTTAATAGTGGTATATTCGACAACGAGTGCATCTTTGATTCAAGAAGGAAAGAGCGCCTTTTCAATTAGTTCGAAATCAGGGCTTGTTTTGGATCGTTAGTTTGTTGCTTATTGCAGTAATCTATAAGTTGAAACTTGGTTTTCTTCGAAACGAACGTTTGTTATTTATCGTTATGTTTGCTGAGTTAGTGTTACTAGCTTTTAGCTCGTTTGATTGGGATTCCCATCAATGGTGCTTACGGTTGGATTAAAAGTAGGACCTATAACTGTTCAGCCTGCGGAATACTTGAAAAATTATCATCATTTGGTACTTGGCTCAACGTTTTTCAAAAACAACAAGAAGAGATTGGTATTTATGATTTTCAAGTTTTAACTCAAAACCAATGGTTTGCCTAGATCCTTTAACGATTGGCGATTTGTCCTTTTGGTCATGATTGGAAGTTTGGCTATTTTTCCTGACCTTGGAAATGCTACAATTCTCTTTTTAGTAGCATTGTTGATGTACTCAATTAGTGGGATAGCTCATCGATGGTTTGCAACTATTCTTGGAATATTGACCAGTTTATCCTTTGTTTCCCTCACAGCCATTAAATTGATTGGTGTTGATAAGGTTTTCTAAGATTCCAGTATTTGGATACGTTAGCTAAACGATTCAGTGCTTTCTTTAATCCATTTGATGATGTCGCTGGTGCAGGACACCAGTTGGCAAATTCATACTATGCTATGGTAAATGGAGGATGGTTTGGGCTAGGATTAGGAAACTCTATCGAAAAACGAGGCTATCTACCTGAGGCACACACGGACTTCGTTTTTCTATTGTGATTGAAGAGTTTGGATTTGTTGGTGCCAGTCTTATTTTTAGCACTATTATTCTTCCTAATTCTTCGTATTATTTTTAGTGGGGGTATCGAGCAAAAAGATCCGTTCAACTCTATGGTAGCAATCGGTATTGGTGGAATGATTTCTAATTCAGGTATTCGTTAATATCGGAGGGATTTCAGGATTGATCCCTTCAACAGGTGTAACCTTCCCATTCCTTTTCTCAAGGGGGAATAGTCTCCTGGTTCTATCAGTAGCTATCGCCTTTGTGTTAAATATCGATGCTAGTGAAAAACGTGCAAAACTCTATAGCGAATATGAAGCACAGCTCTAAGAAAAAGTAACAAGGAGAAAAAAATGTCTCTTCAAAAGTTAGAAAATTTTTGGTAAACAAAAACTGTCGTGCAAGAAGAAGTTCAAATCTTGACAGATTTACTTGAAGATATCACGAAAAAAATATGCTTCCTGCTGAGACCTTTTGACAAAATTATACAGTTGAAAGAACTTTCATCAAAGCTTGACTATCAAGGACTGGATAAAGTTGTGACGGGACTTTCAAATGATGAAATGGTCTACATCTCTAGATATTTCTATTTTGCCACTATTAATCAATATTTCGAAGACGTTGACTTGGCTTACGAGATTAACCATTTAAACAATATCGATCAAGATTACCTTGGAAAATTGTCAACAACCATTGAAATGGTAGCAGAAAAAGAAAATGCGGCCGAGATTCTTGAACGTCTGAATGTCGTGCCAGTATTGACAGCCCACCCAACTCAGGTTCAACGGAAGAGTATGTTGGACTTTGACTAACTCATATTCATACGCTCTTGCGTAAATACCGTGACGTAAGAATGGGCCTTATTAATAAGGAAAAATGGCACAATGATCTGCGTCGCTATATAGAGATTATCATGCAGACGGATATGATTCGTGAAAAGAAACTAAAAGTAACTAATGAAATCACAAATGTGATGGAATACTACAATAGTTCCTTTCCTTCAAGCTAGTACCCAAATCTAATGCTAGAGTATAAACGTCTAGCAAAAGAGCAAGGTATTGACCTAAAACAAGCAAAACCTATTACTATGGGAATGTGGATCGGTGGAGACCGAGATGGGAACCCATTTGTAACTGCTGAAACTCTCATGCGTTCAGCAACTATTCAGAGTGAAGTAATATTAAATTATTATATCAGTAAGATTTCTAGTCTCTATCGTACATTCTCGCTTTCGACAAATTTATCTAAGACAAGCAAAGCTGTCGAAGCAAATGGCATCACAATCTCGTGACACATCTGTCTTCCGTGAGAAAGAACCTTATCGTCGAGCTTTTCACTTTATTCAATCAAAATTAATTCAAACACTTTTAAATCTGAAAAGAGTGGGCTGTTGTCGGCTCATCAGCAGATGAACGTCATCATATTGAACGACTTCTTGGCGCTCAAGGGACATCAACAAGGAGAAATCACTGACTATATCAGCAATCGAATCTCAGGAGCCATCCAAGATTTGGCAGATGATCGTCCTCCTTACTACGAAACAATTGAAGAATTTAAACAAGACTTAACTATCATTAAAGATTCATTGCTTGAAAAATAAGGCAGAGGCTTTTGCTAACTGGAGAGTTTGCTGAGCTAGAGGCTGTTGAAGTCTTTTGGTTTCTTCTTGGCATCTATCGATATGCGCCAAGACTCAAGTGTTCATGAAGCCTGTGTTGCTGAATTGTTAGCATCTGCTGGAATTAATGACCATTATAGCGATCTTTCAGAAGATGAGAAGTGCGAGTTGCTTTTACATGAACTATTAGAAGACCCTCGAATCTTGTCAGCTACTCATGCTGAAAAGTCTGAACTTCTTGAAAAAGAATTAGCCATTTTTCCAAACTGCACGTGAATTAAAAAGATCGTTTGGGAGAAGACGTCATTCGTCAAACGATTATTTCTCATGCAAACCAGCGTGTCTGATATGTTAGAATTGGCGATCATGCTGAAAGAAGTCGGTCTTGTGGATGCTGAAAAAAGCACGTGTTCAAATCGTGCCTCTCTTTGAAAACAATTGAGGACTTGGATCATTCCGAAGAAACAATGAGAAAGTATTTCTTTACCGCTTGCTAAGAAGTGGATTGCTTTCAAAAGATAATTATCAAGAAATCATGCTTAGGTTACTCTGATAGTAACAAAGATGGTGGATATCTATCATCTTGTTGGACACTTATAAAGCTCAACAACAATTAACTGCTATCGGTGATGAATTTGGAGTCAAAGTAACCTTCTTCCACGGTCGTGGTGGTACTGTTGGTCGTGGTGGTGGCCCCTACTTATGACGCCATTGCTTCTCAACCACTCAAATCAATCAAAGATCGTATCCGATTAACTGAACAAGGGTGAAGTTATCGGAAATAAATACGGAAACAAGGATGCAGCCTACTATAACTTGGAAATGTTGGTATCAGCAGCTATCAACCGTATGATTACACAGAAGAAGAGTGATACTAATACATCAAATCGCTATGAGGCAATTATGGACCAAGTAGTCAGTCGTAGCTATGATATCTACCGTGAACTAGTATTTGGAAATGATCATTTCTACGATTATTTCTTTGAATCTAGTCCAATCAAAGAATATCTCAAGCTTTCAATATTGGTTCTCGTCCAGCAGCTCGTAAAACAATCACTGAAATTGGTGGTCTACGTGCCATTCCTTGGGTATTCTCATGGTCACAAAGTCGTGTCATGTTCCCAGGTTGGTATGGTGTTGGTTCAAGCTTCAAGGAATTTATTGATCAAGATCCAAAAAATATTGAATACCTTCGTGACATGTATCAAAACTGGCCTTTCTTCCAGTCACTCCTATCTAACGTTGATATGGTTTTGTCAAAATCAAATATGAATATTGCTTTTGAATATGCTAAACTTTGTGAAAGTGAAGAAGTGCAAGCAATCTACTATACTATTTTGGATGAATGGCAATTGACTAAGAACGTTATCTTGGCTATCGAAGGCTATGATGAACTTTTGCAGAAAATACTTACTTGAAAGACAGTTTGAACTACCGTATGCCTTATTTCAATATTCTTAACTATATCCAGTTGGAATTGATTAAGCGTCAACGTCGTGGCGAGCTTTCTTCAGATGAAGAAAGATTGATTCATACAACTATTAACGGAATTGCTACAGGATTACGTAATTCAGGTTAATTCAAGCAATATTTTCCAAAAACCGTAGGAATTTTCATAATTTTTTAAAATAATTCATGAAAATCCTTGACAAGTTTTTAGTAAAATGATATAATGTATCATTCAGAAAGTAATCATCGAAGTTTTTAGCGAGTCTGTGGTTGGTGAAAACAGATAGATGAAGATGATGAAATTGGGCTGAATGTTATTAAGAATTTGAAATCATAAGAATTCGGTGAGCACACCTTATAGTGCAACTCGTGAAGCGAGTAAGAGCGATAGGAATAATTCCTATAATTGAGGTGGCACCGCGCATCGACGTCCTCACACAAGTTTTTTGTGTGAGGACTTTTTTCTATGGGGAGGAAAAATGATGGAAATCAAACGATGGCGACGCTTGGTAAAAGTTATAATGAAAGTGAAATGAACATTACTAAGTTTAAGTGAAATAAGGAGAAATAGATATGAATAAACGTTTAATTGGTATTATTGCAGCATTAGCACTTGTAGTTGGAGGAAGCTTGGTCTACTCTAACTTAACGAAACAAGATACTAAAACTGAGACAGCTAACAAAACTAGCTAAGGTTGGTGTTCTACAGTTCGTCAGTCACCCATCGCTTGACTTGATTTACCAAGGTATCCAAGATGGACTTGCTGAAGAAGGCTAGAAGGCGACCAAGTTAAAATCGACTTTATGAATTCAGAAGGTGACTAAAGTAAAGGTTGCCACAATGAGTAAAACAATTGGTGTCAAATGGAAATGATGTTGTCGTGAATTGCGACACCTGCAGCACTCAGGGTCTAGCAAGTGCAACAAAAGACCTTCCTGTTATCATGGCAGCTATTACAGACCCAGTTGGAGCTAACCTTGTACAAAACTTGGAAAAACCAGGTGGAAACATCACAGGGGTATCTGACCATAACCCTGCTGAACAACAGGTTGAATTGATTAAAACATTGACTCCTGATGTCAAGACAGTTGGAGCTCTTTACTCAAGTAGCGAAGATAACTCAAAATCACAAGTCGAAGAGTTCAAAGCTTACGCTGAAAAAGCTGGTTTGAAAGTAGAAACTTTTGCAGTTCCATCAACTAACGAAATTGCTTCAACAGTTAACGTTATGACTGGTAAAAGTAGATGCAATCTGGGTTCCAATTGACAACACAATCGCATCTGCGTTCTCAACTGTAGTATCAAGTAACCAAACAGCTAAAAAACCAATCTACCCAAGTGCAACTGCAATGGTAGAAGCAGGTGGTTTGGCATCAGTGGTTGTTGATCAACACGATCTTGGTGTGGCTACTGGTAAGATGATCGCTAAAGTCTTGAAGGGTGAAAAACCTGCTGATACTCCAGTTAATGTCTTCTCAACTGGTAAATCAGTGATCAACCAAAAACTAGCTCAAGAACTTGGAATCACTATTCCAGAATCAGTTCTAAAGAAGCTGGTCAAGTAATCGAATAAGAATGAAGGAGGAGTTGGAGACATCTCTCAATTTTTAAAAAGAAGGAAATGAATGCAACATGATAGTATCGATTATTTCACAAGGATTTGTCTGGGCTATTCTAGGTTTGGGAATCTTTATGACCTTTCGAATCCTCAACTTTCCCAGATATGACAACCGAGGGTTCCTTCCCGCTTGGAGGAGCGGTAGCAGTAACTCTAATTACACAAGGTGTCAATCCATTTCTTGCTACCTTAGTAGCTGTTGGAGCAGGCTGTCTTGCAGGTTTAGCGACTGGTCTTCTTTACACGAAAGGAAAGATTCCAACACTCTTGTCTGGTATTTTGGTGATGACTTCTTGCCATTCTATCATGCTCATGATTATGGGACGGGCAAACCTTGGGCTCTTAGGAACTAAACAAATCCAGGACGTTCTTCCTTTCTCATCTGAGGTTAATCAATTATTTACAGGTTTGATTTTTGTGACTTTGGTTATCCTTCTTATGCTTTTCTTCCTAGATACTAAATTGGGACAAGCTTATATCGCGACAGGAGATAATCCAGATATGGCTCGTAGTTTTGGTATCAATACTGGACGTATGGAGCTTATGGGCTTGGTCTTGTCAAATGGTGTGATCGCACTTGCTGGCGCTCTTATCGCTCAACAAGAAGGCTATGCAGATGTTTCTCGTGGTATCGGGGTTATCGTAGTTGGTCTTGCAAGCTTAATTATCGGTGAAGTACTCTTTAAGAGTCTTACATTAGCAGAACGCCTGGTTACTATTGTTGTTGGTTCTATTAGTTACCAATTCTTGGTATGGGGAGTCATTGCTCTTGGCTTTAACACTAGCTACCTACGTCTATACAGTGCTCTTATCTCAGCAACTTGTCTAGTCATTCCAACCCCTAAGGATAAATACTTGAAAGGAGCTCAGTTACAAATGACAGCGATTGTAGAATTGAAAAATGCCACAAAAATTGTGAAAATGGCTTTGACGAGGAAAAATTATCCTAAACGATGTTTCGCTTGATATTTATGAACACGACTTCATCACAATCTTAGGGTGGAAATGGAGCAGGAAAAGTCAACGCTCTTTAATAGCATTGCAGGAACTCTACCTTGACTAGTGGGACTATCCGCATCATGGGTGAGGATGTGACTCATTTTAGCCCTGAAAAACGTGCCAAGCATCTTTCTCGTGTCTTTTCAAGATCCTAAGATGGGAACTGCTCTCGTATGACGGTTGCAGAAAATCTCTTGATTGCTAAGTTTCGTGGTGAAAAACGTGGACTTTTTTTCCGAGAAGACTCTCAGCTTACAAGGAAGAATTTCAAGCAAACCATTGAGAAAGTTGGAAATGGTCTAGAAAACACTTGGATACACTGATTGAATTTTTCGTCAGGTGGACAAAGACAGGCCTTTGAGCTCTTGATGGCAAACTTTGAAACGTCCTGAACTCCTTTTGTTGGATGAACATACGGCGCACCCTTTGACCCTAAAAACAAGTGTTGCCTTGATGGAATTGACAGATGACTTTTGTCAGCAAGGACCATCTAACAGCATTTGATGATTACCCACCATATGTGGAAGATGCTCTCGGCATGGAAAATCGTTCCATTGTTATGGAAGGACATCGAACTATCCATCTAAACAAGGATGAAAAGCCAAATGCAAGATTTCAGATTACTGAAACTGTTTGAATAAGATTTTCTTTATTTATTAAAAAACTTAGAGATAAAATTCTACCCCAAGTTTTTTGTTGAAGCAACAGAGATTTTTTATTTATATATTTTTTCACGTAAGTAAATGTACTCTAAAATTTTACCGAAACTGCCTATTTTCAAGTAGCAGAAGCATGTAAAATAGTATGAAATGGTTTATTTTTTTCAGAAATAGTTATACCATATAAAGAACTGTGATAAATGGAGTATTGTTTATGGTTATCAAGAGAGTCAATTAAAGAAATCAAAAACAATACCAATATTGTCGAAATCATAGGAGAAGTGAGTTTCTTCCACAAAATCTGGATTTCGAACCTTTTGGGGCCCTGTCCTTTTCATGATGAAAAGACCCTCTTCCTTTAACGTGGTCGAAGATGAGCTTAATTTTACCAATTGTTTTGCTGTGGGTCGTTCTGGAGGACGTCTCTTTAAGTTTATAGAGGAGTATCAACAAGTAATCTCTTTCGATGCGGTAAGGATGTTTGCGACGTCCGGAATGCACCTTGAGACTCCTGCACATAACCTGTCCCACATTACTGTCACCCCATCAAATCTCTACGATATGGCATGACGAGAGCTGCACAGCTCTTTATCACGCAACTCTCATGATCGATTCAAAATGTAAGAGAGGCGAGAGCCTATCTCTATAAACGTAAGCTTTGACTCGATGATGTCGCTAAGCACTTTAGTGATTAGCAGTACTAGCTCCGAGCAGAACGCTCTTGCCTTTATCATGCATTTAGCAAGATCGATTATAGTGAGAAGGACTTGCTGGATTCAGGTCTTTATCTATCTAAGTAACCAATTTGATACTTTCCATAACGGATTATATTCCACTCTCTCAAACCAAGGAAGGTAATTGCTTTCTCTGGACGGATTTGAAGAGACAGATTCTCAAACCCAAGTATAAAAATAGTCGAGCGACGGCGTTTTAACAAGTTACAATTATATCATTTGGATAGGGTAAAAAGGTTCAGGTAAAACAATTTACCTGATGGAAGGCTTTATGGATGTTATTGCAGCATACCGGACTGTTGAAAATGCAGTAGCTTCCATGGGACAGCCATGACTGCTACGCCGAACATCTCAAACGCTTTACAGTGATTATCACTTGCGACGGTGATAAAGGCGGTCAGCTGCAACTGCTAGCAGCTTTTGGACGAGAGCTTAAAGATCTGCCTGCGCAAGTGGTCCAGATTCCTTGATGCGATGGATCCTGACGCGTTACAAAAGAATTCTCCGGAGAGTTTGAAGCTTATCTGTCCAATACTCGAATCGGTCCGATTGAGTTTTATATCCATCATTACAAACCTAGTAATAGTGAAAATCTCCAAGCACAGATTGAGTTCATTGAGAAAATCGCACCTCTTATCGTCAAGACCTTCTATACAGCCCAGAACACCTATATTCATTTGTTGACGGATCATTTACCATCTTTTGATTATCAACAAGTTGAGCACATCATCAACGAAAGTCGTGTCAGACAAAGACAAGAAAAAGTGAAGCAGGTTGTTAATCACACCAATTACTATGTCGGTTTCATTGACAGCAGTCATGAGAGCTGAGCACATATTCTTTATCGTATGATGGAGCACCCTTGTGTTGAACGATTATCGTTTGAGAGATGATTTTGTATTTGAAACTCAGAGTTTCAGACCTTGTATGGACTCTTGATTGATATTGGTTCGATTTCTTCTGAAGACTGCAAATCAGACTGGAAGTGGAAAGATGCTTTGTGCGTGCCAAGTGTTGGCCTTGGATCTACTCTTCTGAAATGTTCCAGAAGAGCAAAGGAAGTGTGGAAGAGTCTCGTAATCGTGCT
>BNJU01002946.1_pt1 | contig 33857 bp, 52 predicted proteins | sample 8539281 | NCBI WGS metagenome assembly BNJU01 (sample SAMD00202456, study PRJDB9452) | human saliva metagenome | isolation source: human saliva | place: Japan
TGAAACAAGAACGATTTCCATTGGTGTCAGATGACGAGGTCATGCTGACTGAAATGCCAGTCATGAACTTGTACGATGAGTCTGATCTGATCAGTAATATCAAGGGTGAGTATCGAGATAAAAATTATTTAGAATGGGCTCCTATTACTGAAGAAACACCAGTAAAACCGATTGAAAAGCAAGTAGAGAAACCTAAAAAGGCTCCTTTAGGGGTTAAAAAAGAAGGAAAGAGCTATGCAGAAGTGGCTCGTGAAGAAGCGCGTGCAGATTTGAAAAAGAAACGCTCAGCAAGCTATCTTACTAAGGACATCACTCCTACAAGACGTTATTCTAAATCAGGTCTTGTTAGACAGGGCAATCAACCGACAGCACCTTTCCAAAAGGAAAATCCTGGTGAATTTGTCAAATATAGCCAAAATTGACCCAGTCTCATTATATCTTGGAGGGAAGAAGTTCATTCTATGCCCTACCAAGAATGAAGAACTGTCAGCACTTTGCTCCAAAGAAAAACAACTATGATTTTTCTAAAGAAGAGCCAAATTTACAATAAAAAGTAAACAAACAGAACAAGAACGTCAGGGTTGCCCAAGAGTTGAATCTGACTAGAATTACAGAATAGGGGAGAAAAACATGCCAAAGACATATCATTTTATCGGAATTAAGGGATCAGGGATGAGTGCCTTGGCCTTGATGTTGCACCAAATGGGGCACAAGGTTCAAGGGTCAGATGTTGAAAAGTACTACTTTACTCAACGTGGTCTTGAGCAGGCAGGAATTACGATTCTTCCTTTTTGATGAAAAAGAATCTGAGACGGTGATATGGAAATTATCGCTGGAAATGCCTTTCGTCCAGATAACAATGTTGAAATTGCCTATGCAGACCAAAATGGCATCAGTTACAAACGTTACCATGAGTTCCTAGGTAGCTTTATGCGTGACTTTGTCAGCATGGGGGTAGCAGGAGCGCACGGAAAAACTTCAACGACAGGTATGTTATCTCATGTCTTGTCTCACATTACAGATACTAGCTTCTTGATTGGAGATGGGACAGGTCGAGGTTCTGCCAATGCCAAATATTTTGTCTTTGAATCTGACGAATATGAGCGTCACTTCATGCCTTACCATCCAGAATACTCTATTATCACCAACATTGACTTTTGACCATCAGACTATTTCACAAGTCTAGAGGATGTTTTCAATGCCTTTAATGACTATGCCAAACAAATTACCAAGGGTCTTTTTGTCTATGGTGAAGATGCAGAATTGCGTAAAATTACAGCTAATGCTCCTATTTATTATTATGGTTTTGAAGTAGAAGGTAATGACTTTGTAGCTAGCGATCTTCTTCGTTCAACAACTGGTTCAACTTTCACAGTTCACTTCCGTGGACAAGAATTGGGTCAATTCCACATTCCAACCTTTGGTCGTCACAATATCATGAATGCGACAGCTGTTATTGGTCTTCTTTACACAGCAGGGTTTGATTTGAACTTGGTGCGTGAGCACCTGAAAACATTTGCTGGTGTTAAGCGACGTTTCACTGAGAAAATTGTCAATGACACAGTTATTATCGACGACTTTGCCCACCATCCAACAGAAATCATTGCGACCTTGGATGCGGCTCGTCAGAAATACCCAAGCAAGGAAATTGTAGCAGTCTTCCAACCGCATACCTTTACAAGAACCATTGCCTTGTTGGACGACTTTGCTCACGCTTTGAATCAAGCGGATGCTGTTTACCTAGCACAGATTTATGGGTCAGCTCGTGAAGTAGACCATGGTGACGTTAAGGTAGAAGACCTAGCTAATAAAATCAACAAGAAACACCAAGTCATCACTGTTGAAAATGTTTCTCCACTCCTTGACCATGACAATGCTGTCTATGTCTTTATGGGAGCAGGAGACATCCAAACCTATGAATACTCATTTGAGCGTCTCTTGTCTAATTTGACAAGCAATGTTCAATAGGATGTTCCCATGGAAATTCCAATTAAAATCATTCAGGCAAGTAAGTCTGATTTGGCTGAGATAGAGGCACTTCAGGCCTCATCTTTTCCAGCTGACAAGCAGCTGACTTCCCATATTTTAGAAGAAAGTATCCGTAAGTGTGCGGATACCTTTCTTCTAGCTAGGGACGAAGATCAACTGTTGGGCTATGTTCTAGGCGGTCCTTACCCCCACAATCCAAAATGCCTAGAAATACATTCTTTAGTCATTGATGCTGACCATCAGAGACAGGGCTTGGGAACCCTTCTTCTTGCGGCTTTGAAAGATGTGGCAGTTGAGCTGGATTATAAAGGTATTCGTTTGAAGAGCCCTGAAGAGCTGCTTTCCTATTTTGAAATGAACGGTTTTATTGATGAAGAAGAGACAGAATCGCTTTATGCAGCTAGTCAAGGTTTTAGTATGATTTGGTTTAATCTCTTTTTTTAGGAGGCGCAATGAAAATCAGGAAAGCAAGATTAGAAGATTTAGATCGGATCGTTGAGATTGAACTAGAGAATTTCTCGGTTGAAGAAGCCATTCCTCGCTCTGTTTTTGAGGCGCATTTGCGAGAAATTCAGACCTCGTTTTTGGTTGCAGAAAAAGAGGGTAAGATTATTGGTTATATAGAGGACCAGTTGGCCCCTCACCGCCATCTGCAAGACCAGTCCTTTACAGAGGAGATAGAAGACCATAGTCATGAATCAGGTGGCTATATTTCTGTAACCTGTCTTTCTATTGCCAAGGAAGCACAGGGACTCGGATTGGGTAAGAAATTATTGGTAGCCTTGAAAGAACTGGCTCTTGAAGATGAGAGAGAAAGATCATTAACCTAACCTGTCATGACTATCTCATCTCCTACTACGAAAAACATGGATTTGTCAATGAAGGTCAGTCCCAGTCAACCTTTGCAGGAGAAATCTGGTATGATATGGTCTGGGAAGCTAAAAATAGGCAAGGGCAAGAGCATCATGGGTTGCTTTTTCCTAAACTTTTTAAGATATAATATTATGGATTGTCAACGAGGAGGAAAAAAACTTTTGAGTGAAAAAGTCAAGAGAAGAAGAAAAATTAAGCTTTTAAAGAGCAGATTTTTACGTGATTTAGAACGAGTAAAAACATGAAGAAGATCAGGAGGAAGTTAATTTAGCTTCAATAAAACCCCAACTTTTCTTCTAAAATGACCAGTCAATAGAAGCGTTAATGGGAGATTCTCTATCAGCTGTAGAAGAGATTATGAGAAAAGCTCCTACCGTACCTACTCACCCAAGTCAAGATGTACCAGCTTCTCCAGCAGATGAGTTTCAAAGAGAAACTCTTACTGTTCCAAGTCATCCAAGTCAAGATGCGCCTTCTTCTCCCGCAGAAGAGGCTGTAAGACAAGCTTCACTTACTCCTAGTCACCCGAGTCAAGAAGGACCTTCTACTCCATCAGCGGAAGGAGTATCAAGACCAACTCCAGGACCTGTTAGTCCTAGAAACGTAGAGAAGGAATTTAATGAAATCCCAACAAGGGTAGCTGTTTCTTATAAGACAGAAGGTCAGAGAGAGGTAAAAAGAGAAGTTCCTACTTCAAAACCAGTAGTGGAAAAGAAAGCTGTAGAAGAAATGCCTGCAACACCACGTCGTAGCCGTCGTGAGACAGTTCAGCCTACTAAGAAGAAAAAATCAGGATTCAAGACCTTCTTTATTTCTTTACTAATTTTCCTAGGCTTGATTTCAGCAGGTGGTTATTTCGGTTATCAGTATGTTCAGTCATCTTTACAGCCTGTGGATGCTTCATCTAAACAATATGTGACAGTGCAAATCCCAGAAGGAGCTAGTGTTCAAACAATCGGTTCAACTCTTGAAAAGTCTGGCTTGATTAAACACGGAGTGATTTTCGCTTTTTATGCGAAATATAAGAATTACTCAGATTTGAAGTCTGGCTATTACAATTTGCAAAAAGAGCATGAGTACAGAAGATATCATCCATGAATTGCAAAAAGGTGGAACAGCTGAAGCTCAAGAACCTGCGCTTGCGACTTTGACAATTCAGAAGGTTATACGATTGACCAAATGGCACAAGCAGTAGGTCAATTGCAAGGTGACTTCAAAAGAGCCTTTGACAGCGGATGCTTTCTAGCAAAAGTTCAAGATGATAGCTTTATCAGTCAAGAAGTTGCCAAATATCCTAGTCTACTTGAAAGCTTGCCTACAAAGGAAAGTGGAGTTCGTTACCGTTTGGAAGGTTTCCTTTTCCCAGCTACTTACTCTATCAAGGAAAGCACAACTGTTGAAAGCTTGATTGATGAGATGTTGGCAGCTATGGATAAAACTTTGGCACCTCATTATAGTACTATTAAGTCTAAGAATTTGACGGTCAATGAATTGTTGACGATTGCATCCCTTGTAGAAAAAGAAGGTGCTAAGACTGACGATCGTAAGTTGATTGCAGGTGTATTCTACAATCGCTTGAATCTTGGTATGCCACTTCAAAGCAATATTGCTATCTTGTATGCCCAAGGCAAACTTGGTCAGAAGATTAGTCTTGCTGATGATGCTGGAATTGATACGACAATTAATTCACCGTATAATGTTTATACGAAAGCTGGTTTGATGCCAGGTCCAGTAGATAGTCCAAGTTTGGATGCCATTGAGGCAAGTATTAATCAGACTAAGAGTGATTACCTATACTTTGTAGCTAATGTTACAGATGGTAAGGTCTATTTTGCTGCTACTCAGGAGGAGCATGATCGTAATGTCGCTGAACATGTCAACAGCAAGTTAAACCAAACAAACTAAAATTATGTGATACTTCACATAATTTTCTTTAGAAAATATCAATTAGAAGAAAGTTGAGAAAAATGGCAGAAAAAACATATCCTATGACCCTTGAGGAAAAGGAAAAACTTGAAAAAGAATTAGAAGAATTGAAATTGGTTCGCCGTCCAGAAGTGGTAGAACGCATTAAGATTGCCCGTTCATACGGTGACCTTTCTGAAAACAGTGAATATGAAGCAGCTAAGGATGAACAAGCCTTTGTCGAAGGACAAATCTCTAGCTTGGAAACAAAAATCCGTTATGCTGAAATCGTCAATAGCGACTCAGTTGCCCAAGACGAAGTAGCGATTGGTAAAACAGTCACTATTCAAGAAATTGGTGAGGACGAGGAAGAAGTTTATATTATTGTAGGTTCAGCGGGTGCGGATGCCTTTGCGGGTAAAGTTTCAAATGAAAGCCCAATTGGACAAGCCTTGATTGGCAAGAAAACAGGTGACACAGCAACCATTGAAACACCTGTTGGTAGCTATGATGTAAAAATTTTGAAGGTTGAAAAAACAGCCTAAAAACAGAAAAAAGGAGTGGGGAGGCAGTGCGCTTCACTCACTCCTTTTTCCATTTTAAATTGAATTGGAGACTATATGAGTTCAAAGAAGAAAAAAAATAAGATGGAGCGTGGTCTGACCAATCGTCATGTACAGGTTATGGCCATTGCGGGAACAATTGGAACAGGACTCTTCTTGGGGGCAGGTCGCTCTATTAGCCTAACAGGTCCTTCCATTGTACTGATTTATATGATTACTGGGGCTTTTATGTTCCTCATGATGCGTGCGGTTGGGGAAATGCTCTACCAAGACCCTGAGCAACATACCTTTATCAACTTTATCACGCGCCATTTGGGTAAGGGCTGGGGCTATTTCTCAGTATGGTCTTACTGGTTATCTGTTGTCTTTATCGGTATGGCAGAAATCACTGCTATCGCACATTATGTTCAATTTTGGTTCCCAACTTGGCCGAGTTGGATGATTGAGATTGGATTTTTGACCATTCTAGCCTTGGTTAATCTGATTGCGGTGAAGCTCTTTGGAGAAGTTGAGTTTTGGTTTGCTATGGTTAAGATTGTGGCTATTTTAGCTATGATTGCAACAGGGGTCTTTATGGTCTTGACAGGCTTTAAGACACCTCATGGAGTAGCAAGTTTGGCTAATATTGCTGATAATTTCTCCCTCTTCCCAAATGGTGGAGTGAACTTTGTCATGGCCTTCCAGATGGTATTCTTTGCCTACCTCATGATTGAGTTTATCGGGGTGACGACTTCAGAAACCAAAAATCCACGTCAGGTCTTACCAAAAGCCGTTAAGGAAATTCCTTTGCGTATAGCCTTTTTCTATGGAGGTGCCCTATTAGCCATTATGGCTATCATTCCTTGGCGTGAACTTGCATCGGCTGATTCTCCCTTTGTAACGGTGTTTGAATTGGCTGGAATCAAGTGGGCAGCAGCCTTGATTAACTTCGTCGTTTTGACCTCAGCAGCATCTGCTCTTAACTCAACCCTTTATTCAACAGGGCGTCATTTGTATCAGATTGCCCATGATTCGCCAAATCGCTTCCTCAAAGCAATTAAAGCAGATACTCTTTCTCGCCACAATGTGCCACAAAATGCCATCATCGCTTCAGCAATCTTGATTGCCCTAGCAGCCTTTATTAATGTCTTGCCAGGTGTTTCGGATGCCTTTGCCTTGATTACGGCATCATCATCCGGTGTTTATATCGCCATTTATATCTTGATTATGGTGGCTCACCTTAAATACCGCAAGTCGTCAGACTTTATGGTAGATGGCTATCTCATGCCCCATTATCGTTTCTTAAATCCTTTAACCATGCTCTTCTTTGTCTTTGTCTTTGTAACCCTCTTTTTACAAGAGTCTACATTTGTAGGAGCAATCGGTTCAGCTATCTGGATTATTGGTTTTGGGATTTACAGTCAGTGGAAATTTAGAAAATAGATTAGGACTCATCAACTCAGGTTGGTGGGTTTTTGTTAATAAAATATTACAAAATGACATTTATATATTGCATTAAGTTGGATATATGATATAATAATGTTAAAAAGAGGCGCAACTTTTTTAAAACTATAAGGAGGACGAAGGTGGCTAAAAATTTAAAAATTAAAAATTAGCTCGGGTAGAGCTTGATTTAACTCAAGGTCAACTGGCAGATGCTGTCAGGGGTGACGCGCCAGACTATTGGTTTGATAGAAGCGGGGAAATACAATCCCAGTCTTTCGCTCTGCCAGTCCATTTTGCAGATGTTTAGGGAAAAAGCCTAGACCAACTATTTTTGGGAGGAAGAAGATGAAAAAAATAGATTTTTATTATTATCAATTACTAGACGAAAGAGAAGAACAACTGATCAATAAAGCGGGGTCTGAAAGTTTCTATATCTGTATCGCTTTGTCGCTCCTATCTTATATCATTTCAGTATTAGCACCAAGCCTTTTTAATTCTAATATGCTCCTCATCATTATCATCATAGGAACTTTTTACTTTTTTAACCGTGCTCGGAATCTCGGAGTGAGCTACTATAGTCGTTTTCATTTTACGATTTTGGGTTGTTTTTTCCTAACCTTGGCTATTACGGCTCTTTTGATGTTACAGAATTATCAATTCAACATAGAAATTTATCAGCACAATCCTTTGAACGTTAAATACCTATCTGCTTGGGCAATTACTTATGTCATTTACCTTCCCTGGGTCTTTATTGGCAATCTTGGTCTTAAGAGCTATGGCGAATGGGCTCAGAAAAAGTTTGAACAAGACATGGATGAACTGGAGAGTGGAGAATAGCTTGTTACACTTTTTTCAATACAGCTAAAATGTGATATAATAGTACTAATTTATTGGAATACATGAAGGTTCTTGAACATTTTCATGGGTTTCTAGCTAAGGAAGTAGGAAAAGTATGTATCCAGATGATAGTTTGACATTGCACACGGACTTGTACCAGATCAACATGATGCAGGTTTACTTTGACCAAGGGATTCACAATAAGAAGGCGGTATTTGAGGTTTATTTCCGCCAACAGCCTTTTAAGAACGGCTATGCGGTTTTTGCTGGTTTGGAAAGAATTGTGAACTATCTTGAAGATTTGCGTTTTTCAGATAGTGATATTGCCTATTTGGAGTTGTTAGGCTATCATGGGGCATTCTTGGACTATCTTCGCAATTTCAAGTTGGAGTTGACCGTTCGTTCTGCCCAAGAAGGGGACTTGGTCTTTGCTAATGAACCGATTGTGCAAGTTGAAGGCCCTCTAGCCCAATGTCAATTGGTCGAAACAGCTCTTTTGAACATCGTTAACTTTCAAACCTTGATAGCGACTAAGGCAGCACGTATTCGCTCGGTTATCGAAGATGAACCCTTGATGGAGTTTGGGACACGTCGTGCGCAAAGAGATGGATGCGGCTATTTGGGGAACACGCGCAGCGGTGATTGGTGGAGCCAATGGAACTAGCAATGTGCGTGCTGGTAAACTCTTTAACATTCCTGTCTTGGGGACTCATGCACATGCCTTGGTTCAGGTTTATGGTAACGACTATGAGGCTTTCAAGGCTTATGCTGCAACCCATAAAAATTGTGTCTTTCTTGTGGATACCTATGACACTCTTCGCATCGGTGTACCAGCTGCTATTCAGGTGGCGCGTGAGTTGGGTGACCAGATTAACTTTATGGGTGTGCGGATTGACTCTGGGGATATTGCCTATATTTCTAAGAAAGTCCGTCAGCAACTGGACGAGGCTGGATTTACAGAGGCTAAGATTTATGCTTCTAATGATCTAGATGAAAATACTATCCTTAATCTCAAAATGCAACACGCTAAGATTGACGTTTGGGGTGTGGGAACCAAGCTGATTACAGCCTATGACCAGCCAGCTCTTGGGGCAGTTTACAAGATTGTGGCCATCGAAGATGAAAAATGAAACATGCGCAATACCATCAAGCTGTCAAATAATGCGGAAAAAAAGTGTCTACGCCAGGTAAGAAGCAGGTGTGGCGCATTACCAGTCGTGAAAAAGGCAAGTCAGAGGGTGACTACATCACTTATGACGGCGTAGATGTTGCCAGTATGACAGAAATCAAGATGTTCCATCCGACTTATACCTACATCAAGAAGACGATTCGTAATTTTGATGCCGTTCCTCTCTTGGTAGATATCTTCAAAGACGGAAGAATTGATTTATAATCTGCCTAGCTTGACTGAGATTCAGACTTATGCTCGTGAGGGATTTGACAAGCTTTGGGATGAGTACAAGCGTGTGCTCAATCCGCAGCACTATCCAGTGGATTTGGCGCGTGATGTATGGCAAGACAAGATGGTTGATTGATAAAATGCGCAAGGAAGCCCTAGGTGAAGGAGAAGAAGAATGAGTTTGCAGAGACTATTATTCAAGAGCTGAGGCGTGAAACCAGTGATTGATGCCCAGGAAGAAATTCGTCGTTCGATTGATTTTTTTAAAAAGATACTTGAAAAAGCACCCTTTCTTAAAACCTTTGTACTAGAGGTTTCTGGGGGCAAGACTCAACCCTGGCAGGGTCGTTTGGCCCAATTAGCTATGGAAGAACTGCGAGCAGAGACAGGGGATGACAGCTACAAATTTATCGCTGTCCGCCTGCCATATGGAGTGCAAGCTGATGAAGCTGACGCTCAAAAAGCACTAGCCTTTATCCAGCCAGATGTCAGCTTGGTAGTGAATATCAAGGAATCCGCAGATGCCATGACAGCTGCTGTTGAAGCGACAGGTAGTCCTGTTTCAGATTTCAACAAAGGGCAATATCAAGGCTCGTTGCCGTATGATTGCTCAGTATGCCCTTGCGGGTGCTCATAGCGGAGCGGTTATTGGGACAGACCATGCTGCGGAAAATATAACAGGTTTCTTTACCAAGTTTGGTGACGGTGGTGCGGATATTCTCCCTCTTTACCGCCTCAATAAACGCCAAGGAAAACAACTCTTGCAGGAACTTGGTGCAGACCCAGCCCTTTATGAAAAAATCCCAACAGCAGACCTAGAAGAAGACAAACCAGGCCTAGCTGACGAAGTAGCCCTCGGAGTCACTTATGAAGAGATTGACGACTACCTAGAAGGTAAAACAATCAGTCCAGAAGCTCAAGAGACTATTGAAAACTGCTGGCACAAAGGCCAACACAAACGCCACCTCCCCATCACCGTATTTGATGACTTTTGGGAGTAAAAAGGTCCAGAGGACCTTTTTAGCTTATTACCTTGAAATTCAAAAGCAAAACAAGTTTCAATGGAGATTGGATATAGAATCATCTATCAGAAAGCGAGCTAGCATCATGAAAGCAATCGGGACACAAATATTACAGACAGAACGTTTAATCTTGAGAAGATTTGTAGAGACTGATGCAGAAGCCATGTTTCAGAATTGGGCTTCGTCTGCTGAGAATCTAACCTACGTCACTTGGGATCCCCATTCTGATGTCGAGGTGACTCGAAATTCGATTCGTAACTGGGTTGCCTCCTATACAAATCCCAACTATTACAAATGGGCCATTTGTCTCAAAGAAAATCCAGAGCAAGTGATTGGAGATATCAGCATTATCGCAATAGATGAGAACGATTTTTCTTGTGAAATTGGCTATGTGCTTGGCAAGGCTTACTGGGGAAATGGTATCATGACAGAAGTCTTGAAAGCTGTCTTGGCCTTCTCCTTTACTCAAGCAGGTTTTCAAAATGTCAGAGCACGATATGCCAGTCTCAATCTAGCTTCAGGTCGTGTCATGGAGAAGGCTGGGATGTCCTATCTAAAGACTATTACCAATGGTGTAGAGAGAAAAGGCTATCTTGCGGACCTTATTTATTATCAGATAAATAGAGGAGATGTATGAGCTTAAAATTTGACTGAAAAATTTAGTGGTTATCCGCTATCCTAGTTTCTTATTTTTCTATTTCATTTTATCCTTTCTTTTCCGAATAAATAGATAGTAGCAGAGAATCTAGTAAATCTAGATTTAAAACTGTGGTATAATAAAAGGAGGAAAAGGGTGATTCTAAGACATCCGGGCATTAGCCCAACTAATGACTTGGTTGCTAAGAAAATCTTTAGCAATCCAGAAATCACTTGTCAATTTATTCGCGATATGTTGGATTTACCAGCCAAAAATGTGACCATTTTGGAGGGAAGTAACATTCACGTCTTGCCTTCCATGCCTTATTCGGCGCAGGATTTCTATACCAGTATAGACGTCTTGGCGGAGTTGGACAATGGGACCCAAGTGATCATTGAGATTCAAGTTCATCATCAGAATTTTTTCATCAATCGCCTGTGGGCTTACTTGTGCAGTCAGGTCAATCAAAACCTAGAAAAAGTTCGCCAGCAAGAAAGAAATACTCACAAGAGTTATAAACACATCTCACCCGTTTATGCTATCGCAATAGTGGACAGCAATTACTTCCAAGATGATTTGGCTTTTCATAGTTTTAGTATGCGCGAGGACACAACAGGTGAGGTCTTAACTATCACAAACAATGGACAGGAAAACCATCTAGTCAAGATGGCGTTTTTGGAACTAAAAAAATACAGAGAAACCAGCAAAGATAAGGTTCGCAAGCCGTGGTTGGAGTTTTTCGGCAACAAACCATTTACTCAACAACCCGAGCGAGCTATCAGCCAAGCAGACCAACTGCTGGACTACAAGAGCTGGTCCGAGGAGGACAGGAAAATGTTTAGTCAACTACGTATGCGAGAAGAACAAGCATTATTAGCTCATGACTATGCCTTGGAACAAGCTGAAGAAAAAGGCTTAGAACGTGGTCTTGAACAGGGACTGGAGCGTGGGAAAATATTTACCTTTCTTGATTTAGTACGCCAACATGTTTTAACTTCAGAATTTGCGAGTGAGCAGTTGGGGATGACAGTAGCTGAGTTTGAGGCACTCTTATTAGACCATTACAAGTAATAGCATTCTTGGAACTAAAAAAATACAGAGAGACCAGCAAAGACAGGTTCGCAAGCTCTGGTTGGAGTTTTTCTAAAACAGTAAGTCAACGACAGATTGTTCCGTGATAGATGGAAGAATCTGTTTTTTTAGTTATGCTAGATGTGAGCTCTGAAACAGTAATAGTCTTCGAAAATCTCTTCAAACTACGTCAGCTTACATCTGCAACCTCAAAACAGTATTTTGAGCTGACTTCGTCAGTTCTATCCACAACCTCAAAACCGTGTTTTGAGCAGCCTGCGGCTAGCTTCCTAGTTTGCTCTTTTATTTTCATTGAGTATAAGCTAGCTTACCTTTTTGTATTCATGCTTCTTTTTGATTTTTGAAGTATAACCTGATTAAATTCCTATTTTTCCCTATCATTATCCCTGTTTTTTTCTGGAGTTTTTGGGGCTATAATAGTCCTATCAAAATCAAAAAGAATGGAGGAAGGCAATGGATAATATATCTTTTTTATCAGTGTTTTTCTTGCTGGGATTCTTTCCTTCTTTTCTCCTTGTATTTTACCCTTGTTACCGGTCTATGCAGGGGTCTTGTTGGATGATAGAGATGGTGCTCAGATTTCTAGTGGCAAATTTTCAATCTCAGTTGTCAGTTTATTAAGAACTCTGGCCTTTATAGCGGGGATTTCTTTTGTTTTTATCTTACTGGGATATGGAGCTGGTTTTTTAGGCAATTTACTGTATGCTTCTTGGTTTCAGTATGTGACGGGTGCGGTTATCATTCTCTTGGGCTTGCACCAGATGGAAGTCTTGCATTTGCAGGGACTCTATAAGGAAAGAAGGTTACAACTACAGAGACAGGAGCAAAAGGGTAATGGCTATAGTCAGGCGTTTTTACTGGGTCTGACCTTTAGTTTTGCTTGGACGACTTGTGTGGGGCCGGTTCTTGGCTCTGTTTTGGCCTTGGCTGCTTCAGGTGGCTCAGGAGCTTGGCAGGGAGCTGGTCTCATGTTAATCTATACGCTGGGTCTAGCGCTACCATTTTTGATTCTAGCTATTGGCTCCAGCTATGTTTTGGAACATTTCCGAAAACTCCATCCCTACCTCGGAACCCTCAAAAAAGTAGGTGGTTTCCTCATTATCGTGATGGGAATCTTGGTGCTTTTGGGAAATGCTTCCATTTTGACTACATTATTTGAATAGAGAGGAAAAAGAAATGAAAAAATGGCAAACATGTCTCCTTGGAGTAGGCTCAATCTGTTGTTTGGCAGCCTGTTCGGCTAAAAACATGTCAGACCAATCTACTATGAAGGAGCAAACAAAAACAGAACAAGTCAGTTCGCAAACTGCCACCAAGGGTCAGGCAGTTGCTGATTTTGAACTGACGGGAGTAGATGGTAAGACCTATCGCTTGTCTGATTACAAGGGCAAGAAAGTCTATCTCAAATTCTGGGCGTCTTGGTGTTCCATCTGTCTAGCTAGCCTTCCAGATACGGATGAAATTGCTAAAGAGGCTGGTGATGACTATGTTGTCTTGACAGTGGTGTCTCCTGGATACAAGGGGGAACAAGCAGAAGCAGACTTTAAGAACTGGTACAAGGGTTTGGATTATAAAAATATTCCAGTTCTAATTGATCCATCAGGTAAACTTTTGGAAAGTTATGGTGTCCGTTCTTACCCAACTCAAGCCTTTATAGACAAGGAAGGCAAGCTGGTCAAAACGCAACCAGGTTTTATGGATAAGGATATGATTTTAAAAGAATTGAAAGAAATGGGGTAGCGAAAGGCCATGAATGATAAAGTAAAACTTTTTGTCTTGGCAGGGATTTTTTTCCTAGCCATAACCGGTTTCTATTTTCTATTGATGCGAAATGCAGGGCAGACAGATAGCTCGCAAATTGAGAAAGCATCAGTTAGCCAAGGAGGAAAAACAGTGAAAAAAACAGAAGTGAGTAAAGACGCAGACTTGCATGAAATTTATCTAGCTGGGGGATGTTTCTGGGGAGTGGAGGAATATTTCTCACGCGTGCCTGGAGTGACAGATGCCGTTTCAGGCTATGCGAATGGTAGAGGGGAAACAACTAAGTACGAATTGATTAACCAAACAGGTCATGCAGAGACTGTCCATGTTACTTATGATGCCAAACAAATTTCCCTCAAGGAAATCCTGCTTCATTACTTCCGCATTATCAATCCAACCAGCAAAAATAAACAAGGAAATGATGTGGGAACCCAGTACCGTACCGGTGTTTATTACACAGATGACAAGGATTTGGAAGTGATCAACCAAGTCTTTGATGAGGTGGCTAAGAAATACGACCAACCTTTGGCAGTTGAGAAGGAGAACTTGAAGAATTTTGTGGTGGCTGAGGATTATCACCAAGACTACCTCAAGAAAAAAATCAAATGGCTACTGTCATATCAATGTCAATCAGGCTGCTTATCCCGTCATCGATGCCAGCAAATATCCTAAGCCAAGTGATGAGGAATTGAAAAAGACCTTGTCACCTGAGGAGTATGCAGTCACCCAGAAAAATCAAACAGAACGCGCTTTTTCAAACCGCTACTGGGATAAATTTGAATCCGGTATCTATGTGGATGTAGCAACTGGCGAACCCCTCTTTTCATCAAAGGACAAGTTTGAGTCTGGTTGCGGTTGGCCTAGTTTTACCCAACCCATCAGTCCAGATGTTGCCACCTACAAAGAAGACAAGTCTTACAATATGACGCGCATGGAAGTGAGAAGCCGAGTGGGAGATTCTCACCTTGGCCATGTCTTTACGGATGGACCACAGGACAAGGGTGGCTTGCGCTACTGTATCAATAGTCTCTCTATCCGTTTTATTCCCAAAGACCAAATGGAAGAAAAAGGCTATGCTTATTTACTAGATTATGTCGATTAAGAAGCCTTTCCTAAGCAGTTAGAGGAGAATTTTGCTATACTGATACTAGTAAGTGGTAAAGGAGCGGAGCATGACCTACACAATCTTAATCGTAGAAGATGAGTATCTGGTAAGACAAGGCTTGACCAAGCTGGTCAATGTAGCAGCCTACGATATGGAAATCATCGGTCAGGCTGAAAATGGAAGACAGGCTTGGGAATTGATTCAAAAGCAGGTGCCAGATATCATTTTAACCGATATCAACATGCCTCAACTAAATGGCATTCAGTTGGCCAGCCTGGTCCGAGAAACCTATCCTCAGGTTCATTTGGTCTTTTTAACTGGCTACGATGATTTTGATTATGCCTTGTCTGCTGTCAAACTAGGTGTAGATGACTACCTGCTCAAACCTTTTTCTCGTCAGGACATTGAGGAGATGTTGGGGAAAATCAAGCAAAAACTAGACAAGGAAAGAAAAGGAAGAGCAGTTACAAGATTTATTGACCGATAAGTTTGAAGGAAATATGGCTCAGAAAAATCCAGTCCCATCTGGCTGATAGCCAGTTTAGTTTGAAGTCTTTGGCCAGTGACTTGGGTTTTAGTCCGACTTATCTGAGCTCCTTGATTAAGAAAGAGTTGGGCTTGCCTTTTCAGGATTATCTGGTGCGAGAACGTGTCAAACAAGCCAAACTCTTACTCTTGACTACAGATTTAAAGATTTATGAGATAGCGGAAAAGGTTGGTTTTGAAGATATGAACTATTTTACCCAACGCTTTAAGCAGATTGCAGGTGTGACACCTCGTCAGTTTAAGAAGGAGAAAGGTCGATGAAACGTTCTTCTCTCTAGTCCAGATAGTTATTTCCATCTTTCTGGTCTTTCTCATTCTCCTAGCTGTGGTGGGGACTTTCTACTATCAATCTAGTTCCTCGGCCATTGAGGCTAGCATTGAGGGCAATAGCCAAACGACAATTAGCCAAACTAGCCACTTTATCCAGTCTTATATCAAAAAATTAGAAACCACCTCGACAAGTTTTGACCCAGCAGGCAGATGTTCTAACCTATGCTGAGAATCCCAGTCAAGACAAGGTCAAGGGAATTCGAGATTTATTTTTGACTATCTTGAAGGCAGACAAAGGACTTGAAAAGCTGTTGTATTGGTCATCCAAATCAGGTCAGGTCATTTCTACAGATGACAGTGTGCAGATGAAAAACCTCCTCAGATATGATGTCTGAGGACTGGTACCAAAAGGCCATTCATCAGGGAGCTATGCCCTGTTTTGACTCCAGCTCGTAAATCAGATAGTCAGTGGGTCATTTCTGTCACTCAAGAGCTTGTTGATACAAAAGGAGCCAATCTGGGTGTGCTTCGTTTGGATATTTCCTACGAAAACTCTGGAAGCCTATCTAAACCAACTTCAGTTGGGTCAGCAGGGGATTTTGCCTTTATCATCAATGAAAAACCATGAATTTGTTTACCATCCTAAACACACAGTTTATAGTTCGTCTAGCGAAATGGAGTCCATGAAACCCTACATCGAGACAGGGCAGGGTTATACTCTAGACCACCAATCCTATGTCAGTCAAGAAAAGATTGCTGGAACTGATTGGACGGTGCTTGGCGTGTCTTCACTAGAGAAGTTAAATCAAGTTCGGAATCAACTCATGTGGACCTTGCTAGGGGCTAGTGTTACATCACTTTTCGCCTGTCTCTGCTTGGTCTGGTTCAGTCTTAAGCGATGGATTGCTCCTTTAAAGGATTTGAGAGAAACCATGCTGGAAATTGCTTCGGGTGTTCAAAATCTGCGTGCCAAGGAAGCGGGTGCTTATGAACTGAGAGAGGTGACTCGCCAGTTCAATGCTATGTTGAATCAGATTGATCAGCTGCTGGCAGCTATTCGTAGGCAGGAAGAAACGACCCGTCAGTACCAACTTCAAGCCCTATCTAGCCAGATTAATCCGCATTTCCTCTATAATACTCTGGACACCATCATCTGGATGGCTGAATTTCAGGATAGTCAGCGAGTGGTTCAGGTGACCAAGTCCTTGGCGACCTATTTCCGTTTGGCACTCAATCAAGGCAAGGATTTGATTTGCCTCTCTGACGAAATCAATCATGTTCGTCAGTACCTCTTTATCCAGAACAACGTTATGGAGATAAGCTGGAATATGAGATTGATGAAGATTCTACTTTTGATAACCTAGCCTTGCCCAAGTTGGTGTTGCAACCTCTGGTGGAAAATGCTCTTTACCATGGCATCAAGGAGAAGGAAGGTCAGGGTCATATTAGAGTCTCTGTCCAGAGACAGAATTCAGGATTGGTCATCCGCATTGAGGATGATGGAGTTGGATTCAGGCTGCTGCTGATAATAGTCAAAAGTCAACTCAAACGTGGGGAGTTGGTCTTAAAAATGTTAACCAGCGACTCAAACTTCATTTTTGGAGAACATTACCAGATGAAATCGATTCTGCCTCCTTCAAAAAGGTACGACGGTTGAAATATACATAAATAGAATAGAAATTAGCTAACTCCCAGTCAATTCTGGGAGTTTTATGCAGAGTTAGAGTAAGGTTTTCAGGTTGTCTATCTTGCTAAAAACAAGAAAAACGATATGATAGATAATGACAAAGAGAGTATCAAGTATGAAGGAAAAAGACATTCAAGAGAAACAAAGCCAGATTGTAAAGATGTATTAGAAAAGGCCAATTTGAAGCAAGGATCTATCTTTGTTTTGGGTCTTTCTTCTGAGTGAAGTGATAGGTGGTCAGATTGGCAAGAATCCAGCCAAGAAGTGGAGAAATCATTGTGAAGACTATCCTAGATATCCTAGAGGAAAAAGGAATTCATCTAGCCGTTCAAGGTTGTGAACATGTCAATCGGGCTCTCGTTGTGGAACGTCAGGGTTGCAGAGCAGTTTGGTCTGGAAATGGTCAGTGTCCTTCTACTCTCCATGCAGGAGGTTCAGGTCAGTTGGCAGCCTTCAAGTTTATGCAAGATCCAGTTGAGGTTGAATTTATCAAGGCTCATGCTGGATTGGATATCGAGAACACTGCAATTGGCATGCATGTCAAGCATGTTCAGGTTCCGATTCGCCCTCTTTTGAGAGAAATTGGGCATGCCCATGTAACGGCTCTCGCTAGCCGTCCAAAAATTAATGGTGCGCGTGCGCATTATCCACAAGATTCTATTAGAAAGTCGTGAAAATGAGAAAAACAAAACAACAACTAGAAAAAATCACAAAATATTCAATTCGTAAGCTAACTGTTGGGGTAGGTCCTGTAGCAATCGGTGCTTTCCTTTTTGGTGCTAGTGCCCTTTCAGTAGATAAGGTGCAAGCCAATGAAGTTGGCGGTGCTCATAGCGTTCATTACCGTTATTTGGCGGAGCAGGAATTGACAGAAGCAGAAAAAGCTTTGATCCATCGCGAACTCCCTTCAGATTTAAAACAAGATGATGTTGTCTATCTTGTTTACAGAAAAAAGGAAGTGAATTCTCAACAATTGCCGAACACTGGAAGCAAGGAGTTGGCATTGGCAACTCTCGGTTTTGCAACAGCGTCTTTAGTTGTCGTTGTGATGTCTAAAAAACACCGCAATAAAATGTTGGGTATTCTCTTTATTGGAGCGCTAGGGTGGTAGTTGCTTTATCCCTCAATCAGCTCAAGCATTTGAGAATAAAATCTTGGTGTCCTACAACCAAACGATTGCTGCAAGTAGTCAAGAGGACTTAGCCAAAGGTGTCATTCAGATTGAAGGATACGAATTTGTAGGTTACTTTAAAGCATCAGATTTCCAAGAACAACCAGAGCAAATTGCTACTGCTAAGGGAACGCAAGAAGCAGGTCATGAAAGTGAATCTCTGGTTCAACTCAGAATTGCCAGCTTACACAGGTGAGATTAGTGCTAAAGGAACTCAAGAAAAAGGTCACGAAGGTGGTCTCTGGTTCAACTCAGAATTGCCAGCTTACACAGGTGAGAGTAGCGCTAAAGGCACTCAAGAATCAGGCCATGAAGGTGAATCTCTGGTTCAACCAGAAAGACCCAGCCCTACAGCAGGTGAGATTAGTGCTAAAGGACACAGGAGAAGAAGGTCATGTTGGCAGAGCTCCTGTACAGCCAGAGAATCCAGCCTATACCGGTGTCATCGAAGCCAAGAGAACATAAAGAAGAAGGCCATGTTGGCGAAGCTCCTGTACAGCCAGAGAACCCAGCTTATACCGGTGTCGTTGAGCCAAAGGAACGCAAGAAGAAGGCCATGTTGGCGAAAGCTCCTGTACAGCCAGAGAACCCAGCTTATACCGGTGTCGTTGAAGCCAAAGGAACACAAGAAGAAGGCCATGTTGGCGAAGCTCCCATGTACAGCCAGAAAGCCCAGCTTATACCGGTGTCGTTGAAGCCAAAGGACATGCAAGAAGAAGGCCATGTTGGCGAAGCTCCTGTACAGCCAGAGAACCCAGCTTATACCGGTGTCGTTGAAGCCAAAGGAACGCAAGAAGAAGGCCATGTTGGCGAAGCTCCTGTCACAGCCAGAGAACCCAGCTTATACCGGTGTCGTTGAAAGCCAAAGGAACGCAAGAAGAAGGCCATGTTGGCAGAAGCTCCTGTACAGCCAGAGAATCCAGCCTATACCGGTGTTATCGAAGCCAAAGGAACGCAAGAAGAAGGCCATGTTGGTGAAGCTCCTATACAGCCAGAGAACCCCGCCTATACCAATGTCATCGAAGCCAAGGGAACGCAGGAAGAAGGCCACGTGGGTGAAAGCTCCTGTACAGCCAGAGAATCCACGCCTATACCAATGTCATCGAAGCCAAGGGAATGCAGGAAGAAGGTCATGTCAGCAGGCTAATTCAGCCAGAGAACCCAGTTTACCAAATAACGGAAGGAACAGTTACAGAAACAGAAACGGTGCTCCTTCCTTATGAAACCGAATATGTATCAGATGCGAACCGCTATACTGATGAAGAAAGTATCCTTCAAAAAGGAGAGGCAGGGACCCAGGAAATTCGTCGTGTCTATAAAAACGGTCAATGGTGAGAAAGTTGGAGAGCCTCTCAGCACGACAACTGAAACGGTAAAAGCTCCTGTGACAGAAAAAATTAGTCGTGGGACTAAGGCGATTGAAGGCCAAATCGAAGAAGTTTCTGTTGAAGAAGTTCCTTTTAAAACGATAACAGAACAAGATTCTAGCCTACTCAGGGAACTGAAACAGTTGCTCAGGTAGGTAAGAATGGTAGAAGAAGATTACCAAAGTCTATAAGACAATCAAAGGGTGTGAAAACTGCGAGATACCCCTACTATTTCAGAAGATCCTCTTGAACAGGCACAAGACCACATTATCAAAAAGGTACTAAGGAATTAGAAAAACCTACTCTAACATTAACTAAAGTTGATACAGAAGGAATTGAATCAGTGCCAAAAAGCAACTATAGCCTTAAAAACCAGATGGAGTGACTATCAAGTCTATTCAAGCAGTGGAAAAAGGCGATCAAGTTGATAAGACATTTGCTATTTCAGAGTCTCAATCTTGCGACAGCTTTTAGCTGATTTAGATTATTACAAGGATTATACACTTGCAACGACCATGGTGTATGATCGTGGTAATGGTGACGAGGAAGAAGTTCTTAAAGAAGAACCATTGAGAATCGACCTCAAAAAAGTCGAAGTCAAAAACATCAAGGAAACCAGCCTTATCAGTGTTGATGACCAAGGTGTGAGAGACTGATAATAGTCTCTTGTCAGCTAAACCATCCAGATGTTAAACCTTGTACTTGAAAGTGACAACTCATGATAACAAGGTGACAAAAACTTGCTGTTGATAAAATTGAAGAAGTCACAGTTGATGGTAAGCATTGTTCAAAGTCACTGCTAAAGCACCAGACCTAGTCCAACGTAACGCAGATAATCAGTTTACAGAGGAATATGTTCATTACTTTGCTAAACCAAAAGCCCATGAAGGTGATGTTTATTACGATTTCAATGACCTTGTAAAAGCAATGCAGGACAATCCTACTGGTACCTTTAAGCTTGGTAGCAGTATGAATGCAAGTAACGTGAACCCTCGCTGGCAAGTCTTTATGTAACCAATGCCTTCAAAGGGAACATTGGAAAGTACAGAAGGTAATAAACTGCCATCCATAACATTACGAGACCATTGTTTGGTAACATTGAAGGTGGTACTGTTAAGAATCTCTTACTTGAAAATGTCAACATTGACATGCCTGGATTTGATCGAGTAGCACCAATCGCAGGTGTTATCAAAAATAATGCAACTGTTGAAAATGTTAAAGTAACAGGTAATGTTGTCGGGGGCAACGATGTAGCTGGTATTATCAATAAAATTGATGGTGAGTGGTAAGGTAAGTAATGTTGCCTTTATCGGTAAAATTCACGCTGCTGGAAACAAAGGTTGGTACTTAGCAGGTGTTCTGAGTGAAAACTGGAAAGGTATCGTAGAAAAAGCTTACGTTGATGCTGAAATTACTGGTAATAAGGCAAAAGCTGCGAGGATTGGTTTATTCTTCTCAAAATGGTGGAGATAACCATACACTGGGGAGAGAAGATGTCCTCAGAGATTCAGTTGCTAAAGGTTCTATTGAGCTGAAAAGAAGCCGTTCAATCAGGTGGCTTGCTCGGTATCTAACTGGCCTGGGTACTATTGAAGACAACATCACCATGATGAAAGTTAAAACTGGTGAAATGGTCTCGGTCACTCGGATATTGATGCTGATGATTACTTCACCTATTCAAGAACAAAACGTAACTTCAGTGTTGAGGGTGTAAGTGAGGGTAATAAATCTTACAACAATTCTCGTAAGATTCCTAGCATCTCACAAGAAGAAGCTGACAAGAAGATTGAAGCAATGGGAATCACTGCGGATAAATTTGAAAGCACGAAACCTGTTGAAGACAAACTCAATAACATTGTTAACAAAGCCGATCAATACAAAACAATCATTGGCTACGACGCCTCTCGTGAACTTGCCTACCGCAATATCGAAAAATTACAACCATTCTACAACAAAGAATGGATCGTAGACCAAGGGAACAAACTTGCAGCTAATAGTCCATTAATGACTAAAGAAGTATTGTCTGTAACTGCAATGAAAGGCAATGCCTTTGTCACAGACCCTCAGATGCTGACACATATTTTGTCCACTACGCAGATAAGACAAAAAGACATCTTCTATTCTCACCGAAAAGAATCTAAAGTTAAGCAGTGAAAGAATATAGTGTCGCTGAGCTTGGTGAAGTCGTTTATACACCAAATATGGTTGTTAAAGATCGTACCAGATTTAATCAGCGCTATCGAAAGTAAGTTAAGTCCAGTTGAATTGCAATCTGACCCGATTTATCAACATTTGGGCAGAGACTGGTGGCAACAAAGTCAATGCACTGAGGATTTATACTTAGAAGAAAGCCCAAGTACGTTAAAGATAATCTTACTCAATTTGTTACGAAGTTAGTGGAAAAATGAAGATCACCAACTTAACACAGATGAAGCTGCTAAACGTGCCTTGATTAAGAAAAATTGATGACAATAAGGCCGCAGTGCTGCTTGGATTGTCTTACCTCAACCGTTACTACGGTAGTTAAATTCGATGACTTTAATATTAAAGAGTTAATGTTATTTCAAACCGGACTTCATGGTAAGAATGTTAGTGTGTTAGACTTCTTGATTAAGGTTGGCTCTAAAGAAAGTAACATTAAAGGTGATAGGAACTTTAGAAGCTTATCGTGAAAGTATCGGTGGAGTTATTGGTATAGGCGAGTTAAATAGTTTCTTAGACTATAATATGCGTCTCTTCACAGTGATACAGACTTAAACGATTGGTTCATAAAAGCAAACTAAAGATAAACGTATATGCTCGTTGAACCGAAAACAACAACTCCTGAATTTGCTGGATAAGAAACACAGAGCATACGAAGGATTAAACAACGACGTGCATGGTAAGATGATTTTACCACTTCTAACTTAAAAGATGCCCACATGTTCTAATCTCAACATATAACACTATGGCTTGACAGTTCATTTGAAAAATACGGTAAGAATACTGCAGAAGAACGCGAAGCATTCAAAGCTGAAATCAATAAAAGTCGCTAAAGGTCAACAAAAATTACCTAGACTTCTGGTCGCGCTTACTCATTAGATAAAGTCTGTAATCAACTGCTTAAGAGCAACAACATGGTTCCAACTCCTGTGTTAGATAACCAAAAACTATAAAGGAATCAGCACAGATAAACACGGACATACGAATAGCGGTAAGGATGTAGCGCCTATCCGTGAATTGTACGGACCAACAGGTCGTTACCACGCAACTGACTGGCGTATGGGAGCTGTAGCTCGTATCTACGGTAATCCATATAAAGATGATTCAGTCTTCTTCATGGTTACTGATATGATTAGTGACTTTGGTATCTCAGCCTTCACTCACGAAACGACTCACGTAAATGACCGTATGGTTTACTTAGGGTGGTTCAAGACACCGTGAAGGTACTGACCCTAGAAGCATTTGCATAAGGTATGTTGCACATCACCTGCTGAAACAAGTCCAAACGGTGACTTCAAAGCACTTGGATTAAACATGGCCTACGAACGTCCAAATGACGGAAATCAATGGTATAACACAAATCCAAATGACCTTACATCTCGCGCTGAAATTGATCATTACATGAAAGGTTTCAATGATACGCTTATGCTTCTTGATTATCTTGAAGGAGAAGCCGTTCTTGATAAAAGGCAGCAAAAGAACTAAACAACGCTTGGTTCAAGAAAGTTACTAAGAAATTACGTAACGCTAATACGAAGAACCAATACGATGAGGTTCGTGACTGAATGCAGAAGAAAAAGAATATAACTTAACTTCTGTTAACGACCCAGTAGATAAGAACTTCATGACCAAACACGGTCCTGGTAATGGTACTTATGACCCAACTGATTTGGCTCTGCCTATGTAACGGTGCCTATCACTGCTGGTATCTATGGTGGTAATACAAGTGAAGGAGCTCCAGGCTCTATGTCATTCAAACATAACACATTCCGTATGTGGGGTTACTGGATATGAAAAAAGGCTTTAAACTACGCTTCTAACATGCTGAAAAATGAGTCTAAACAGGCTGGTCATGTTACTCTAGGTGATGACTTTATCATCAAAGAAAAGTTTCTGATGGTAAATTTAATACTCTAGAAGATTGGAAGAAAGAATACTTCAAAGAAGTTGTTGATAATGCTAAAGCAGGATTTAACCCCTGTTACAATCGACGGTACCACTTATAATAGTTATGACGATTTAAAACAAGCATTCTCTGCTGCCGTTGATAAAAGATAAAGCTACTCTAAAAATGGATCAGTTAAATTTGATAATACTGCATCACTAAAGAGAAATTATTCAGCTCTTCAACAAACAAATAGCTTTAGAAACTTCAATCTTTAAACACTGAAATCTCTCATCTGCTTTCAGGATGAGGGTTTTTCTATTATGTGATCTATAGTCCGTCTCGCTCCGTTAGGTGCGAGACAATAAAACCACCCTGCCATGTGCGCGCGTCGAAGGTTATACACAAAAACTCCAGAACGCGATACAATAAAGGTGTTCAAGCCAATTGTAAAGCGAAAGGAGAAAAATATGGCACAAAAAGGCTCATAGTTTATCACACACAAAGTGGCACTGTAAGTATCACATTGTGTTCACCTCAGCATAGACGAAAAATCATCTCATAATCAATATCGAAGTAGTTTAGCGAGATATTTCATCGATTGTGTAGTTATAAAGGAGTTGAAATTATTGAAGGACACTTGATGCCAGACCATGTACATATGTTAGTCAGTATTCCACTGAGGATAAGTGTTGGAGTTTCGCGTTATTAAAAGGAAAAAGTGCGCTCATGATGTTTGACAAACACGCCAATCTCAAATACAAGTTTGGGAATCGGCATTTCTAAGGGAAGGATATTAGAGTAATGGTTGACTCAATGAAGCCACAATTAAGAAATATATTCAAGAACAGGAAAAGCATGATATAGCACTAGCTAAATTAAGTGTAAAAGAATATGAGGATCCCTTTTAGGATAGTGGTGGTGATACCAAAGCCTCTTTGAGAGGCAAGTGACGAGTCAAGAGCAACAAGGCTTGAACAAGGAAAGCCAGCGTCTTTAGGCGCTGGCTGGTAATTTGGGCTTAGTCTGCTATACAAACCACCCGTGGACGGTGGTCATGACTTTTGTGCTATACTCTCATATGCATAGAAAACAGTGGGATTGATTTTAGGCTTTGGGGAGAGATACACCTTACCCAGCTGATTAAAGAGTTGAAAACGAGAAATATGCGAAGTGGCAGATTTGCTGGCACAAGTGGAAAGCTACCAAGAGCAAGGCTATTATGTGGTGGGCTATGTCAGCTCTGCAGAGGCTGCACCTGCTTTTTGAGGAGAAATTAGCAGTTCATAAAGCTCCTTTACTGGGAGAGTACCTTCTATATTTTACCGTTCATGATAGCGTAGAAACTTCTCCTATTCCTCTGACTTATGATGAGGTTGATTTGCCTTCAAATTGGCAGGAAGTAACGTCTGCAGAGGACTATGAAAAGGCGATTGCACAGATTCACCATCATTTGCGGCAGGAGACACTTATCAGGTCAACTACACCGTCCAACTCAAGCAAGACTTAAGCGCTAATCCTTTGCCATCTACAATCGTATGGTGGTAGAGCAGGAGGCAGGCTATAATGCCTATGTTGAACATGACGAGATGGCAGTGATTTCCATGAGCCCAGAACTCTTTTTTGAGCAAAATGGCCGCGAGTTGATAACGCGACCAATGAAGGGAACGACTCAGCGTGGCAGTGACTGACCAAGAAGACTTGGAGCAGGCCAGTTGGTTGGAACAGGATCCCCAAAAATCGCTCTGAAAATATGATGATTGTGGACCCTTAGCAACGATATGAACCGTATTTCTGAAGTGGGAAGTGAGCATGTGGAGAGTTTAGTCGTGTAGAACAGTATTCTACTGTTTGGCAGATGACTTCGACCATCAAGAGTCAGTTGCAGAGGATATTGACCTTGTTGAAATCTTCCGCTCACTCTTTCCTTGTAGGTTCGCATAACGGGTGCACCTAAAATTGCGACTATGGAGATTATAAAGGAATTGGAGCCACAAGCGCGTGGGTTCACTGCGGAACGATTGGTCTCTTGCTTCCAAAATGGACGACGGATTTTTAATGTTGCTATTCGGACCATTCAACTCTACAAGGGCAAGCCATCTACGGAGTTGGCGGAGGCATTACATGGGATAGTACTTGGGAATCTGAATACCGCGAGGTTCATCAAAAGGCAGCTGTTCTTTATCGTAAAACAAGCTCGTTTCAAAAACTGATTACTACAGGAAAATCAGCCAGAAGAACTTGCTATTTGAAGAAGTCAAGCATTTGGAAAGACTCCAAAAGCTAGTCGATATTTGTGCCTTCCTTTTGATGCAGAAGACTTGAAACAAAAGATAGAGGAAGAGAGTCAGGCTTGTGATGCTAATCAAGATTACCGCTTGCGAATTAGCCTTAGCAAGTCTGGAAAGATAGAAGTCGATCGTCAAGTATTAACACCTCTCAGTCCAACCTTCTGCCATGCCCAACTCTGCCTTCAGGAAGCTGATTTACATCAATCCTTTACCTATTTTAAAACGACTTACAGACCACATTTGAACCTAGGGGAAGAAGAGAAGATTTATCATAATGCAAGAGGAGAATTGCTTGAAACATCTATTGGAAATCTGGTCTTGAAAATTTCTGGAAAACTCTACACACCGCCTATCCGATTTGGAATTTTGCCAGGAATTTACCGTCAGCATTTGCTGGAAACAGGACAGGTAGAAGAGAAAGTCTTGACCTGGCAGATTTAGACCAAGCTGAAGCTATTTATGGCTGTAATGCAGTTAGAGGTTTGTAGGTTATTTATTCCAAAAATAAGAATTGTAATGAAAAGTTATAAGAACTAGGATTGATTTTTTCCTTGAATTGAAGAAATAAATCTGATAAAATAAACATGAAATCGATATCATTTTTGTAGGAGAAAGTAACGAACAAACGTCTATTTTTAAAAATGAGTCTGGCTACCTTGCCAGTTTTAGCCTTGTTTTCACAACCAGTTTTAGCGGAAGAAAATATCCATTTTTCTAGCTGTAAGGAAGCTTGGGCGAATGGTTATGCAGATATTCATAAGGGGGAACCAGGTTATTCTGCTAAGTTAGATCGGGACTCATGATGGTGGCTTATGCGAATTGAAGAATGCTCCTAAGGGTGCTTTCAAATCAAAACAAGCAACTGCGGCTCAAAGCAACATAGTCTCAGCAACAACAAGTGGTTGGGTTAAGCAGGACGGTGCTTGGTACTACTTTGATGGAAATGGAAATCCAGTGAAAAATGCTTGGCAGGGAAGCTATTACCTGAAAGCAGACGGAAAAATGGCCCAGAGCGAATGGATTTATGATGATTCTTATCATGCTTGGTATTACTTGAAATCAGATGGATCTTATGCTTACAGTACATGGCAAGGAAAATTACTATTTGAAATCAGATGGTAGATGGCCGTCAATGAATGGGTTTATGACTCTTCTATCAAGCCTCGGTATTATGGAAATCGGATGGTTCGTATGCTTACAGTACATGGCAAGGAATTATTATCTAAAATCGAATGGTAAAATGGCTATCAATGAATGGGTTTATGATGCTACATATCGTTTCTTGGTATTACTTGAAATCAGATGGATCTTTTATGCTTATAGCATGGCAAGGGAATTACTATCCCAAAATCGAAATAGGGTAAAATGGCTGTCAATGAATGGGTTGATGGTGGACGTTATTATGTTGGTGCTGATGGAGTTTGGAAGGAAGGTCGAGCAAGTACAGCTTCTTCTAGTAATGATAGCAATAGTGAATATCTGCTACGTTGCTTTAGGAAAGGCAAAAGTTATAATTGTTATTCCATATGTCAAAAACGTATGTATAGACAACTAACTTCTGATTTTTGATAAATTTTCAAATGATGCAGCCCAGTCATGATTGATCATTTAGAAGCCGATTATAAATATAATGCCTTATTTAATGCTAAAAACTATAGAAAATTATTTAATATGTCTAAATCTCGTCTCATCAATCAATTGACCCTTTTATAGATGGTTTTACAGAGGAAGAAGCTAACTATGCAGTTGATCATTTAGATGATTAACAGATACTGGTAGGCGATTCCTGATAATTCATTTACGCAAACCTTTGCATAAATGAGGGAAATTTGTTATACTATAACTGTAAGCATTTTCAGTTAATTCATAATGAAAAAGGAGAATATGATGAGTCAAAAGATTATTGATTGACCTTGGTGGAACTTCTATCAAAATTTGCAATCTTGACAACAGCAGGAGAGATCCAAGAAAAATGGTCTATCAAGACTAATATTTTGATGAGGGAAGTCATATCGTTGATGATATGATTGAGTCTATTCAACATCGTTTGGACTTGCTTGGATTGGCAGCAGCCGACTTCAAGGTATTGGAATGGGATCACCAGGTGTAGTTGACTGTGAAAAAGGAACTGTGATTGGTGCCTACAACTTGAACTGGAAAATCCTTCAACCAATCAAAGAAAGATTGAAAAAGTTCTGGGCATTCCATTCTTCATCGATAATGATGCAACGTAGCTGCTCTTGGTGAGCGCTGGATGGTGCTGGGTGATAACCAGCCAGATGTTGTCTTTTGGCGACACTTGGTACTGGTGTTGGTGGCGGTATTGTCGCAGAAGGAAAATTGCTTCACGGTGTGGCTGGTGCAGCAGGTGAGCTGGGCCACATCACTGTTGACTTTGACCAACCAATTGCATGTACCTGTGGTAAGAAAGGCTGTCTTGAGACAGTAGCTTCTGCAACAGGGATTGTCAACTTGACTCGTCGTTATGCCGATGAATACGAAGGCGATGCAGCTCTGAAACGCTTGATTGATAACGGAGAAGAAGTAACTACAGACAGTCTTTGACCTTGCAAAAGAGGGAGACGACCTTGCTTTTGATTGTTTACCGTAACTTCTCACGTTACTTGGGAATCGCTTTGTGCTAACATCGGTTCAATCCTAAACCCATCAACAATCGTCATCGGTGGTGGTGTGTCAGCTGCGGGAGAATTCCTTCTACAAGGTGTTCAAAAAGTCTACGATGAAAAATATCTTTCCACAAGTACGCCACATCTACTAAACTAGCCCTTGCAACTCTAGGAAATGACGCTGCGGTTATCGGGCAGCATCACTTGTATTGCAGTAAAATAAAAAGGAGAAAAATTAGCTAAGCGAGTGATTTTCCTCCTTTCTTTTTATGCGCTATACTAGTTAGACAATAAATGGGGAGAGTAAATGACAAAAAGCAGATACAATTTTTAAAGAAAATATTGAACGAATCCTCAAAGACGAGCGTCTTTTTCTGAGCAGGCATCGTCCCAAGTACGTAGGATGGGACAGTTGCCAACTCTAAGTACGTAACAGGTGCCTTTGCAGAGTATGACTTGTCTAAGGGAGAATTTCCTATCACGACTTTGCGTCCCATTGCTATCAAATCCGCCATCAAGGAAGTACTCTGGATTTACCAAGACCAGTCTAATAGCCCAGAAGTTCTCAATGACAAGTACAATGTCTCACTACTGGAATGACTGGGAAGTGGGAGATGGGAACCATCGGTGAGCGCTATGGAGCTGTTGTTAAGAAACACGATATCATCAATAAGATTCTCAAACAGTTGGAAGCCAATCCTTGGAACCGTCGAAACATCATCTCTCTTTGGGATTACCAAGCTTTTGAAGAAACAGAAGGGCTGCTCCCATGCGCCTTTCAGACCATGTTTGATGTCCATGTAGATGGGGAAATCTATCTGGATGCGACCTTGACTCAGTCGTTCGAATGACATGCTGGTGGCCCACCATATCAATGCTATGCAGCATGTGGCTCTTCAAATGATGATTGCCAAGCATTTTGGCTGAAGGTTGGGAAATTCTTCTACTTTATCAATAACCTTCACATCTATGATAATCAATGAACAAGTCTCAGGAATTGCTTCGTCGTGAGCCATCAACTGCCAACCTCGTTTGATCTTTGAATGGCGCAGATAAGATCAATTTCTTTGATATTAAAGCAGAAGATTTTGAGTTGGTGGATTATGATCCTGTCAAGCCACAGTTGAAGTTTGACCTAGCTATTTAAAAAGAATAGGCTCTTGTCAACTGTAGTGGGTTGAAGAAAAGCTAAGATCTAGAAAAACACATTTCGTTCTTTTTCTTTTTGATGTTAAGAGCGATAAAAACCGTTTCTAATACTCAATTGTTTTCAAAAAGCAACCTTTGTTTTCAAAAAAGCAACCTTGTCCATTGTCTGCTGACAGTGGATTTTATAGTCAACTGAAACAGGAGTAGGACAAAAGAGCCTCGTAAAAGGTATTGCAACTTGGTAGTACTTTTTGAGGTGCTTTTGATATGAGCCTATGTTTTTCTCAATAGGATTGTACCAGGTGAGAGAGGAAGAGGTAAAAGTTTATGTCCAAATTTCTTCACACAAGAGTTCTAGCTTCCCATTCTATGGAATCTCGTATTATCCATAATAATAACTGATGGTATTTAATGTTGGTAAGAGAAATCCTGAAAACCAAGCTTCCAGTCGTTGGTCATCGTCTCTTCGTAAGTCATACATTTCGATGACGTCCACCACGGGTCTCTTTGAAGAAGAACTTCAAACCAAACTCCTTTATCAAATTCCTCCAAACAGTTGTTTTTATTGCAATCTAGCAGATCCATGATTTCTTATAACTCTTTCCTTTTGAACGAAAAATAAATAATCTGTAGACGTTTTCAGATATTTATGCGATGATGAATCTCTTTAGAGTTTTTCACTTTTCTGTTTGTAAAGTTTTCTATAACTACCATTATAAGATGTTTTTGATTTTTAGTCTAGTATAATAGAAAAATCTTCTAATCTCATAATCAGTAGGCAAACGCTTGCATTCTAGTTTTTATTGGACCATAATAGGTTGGTATAAAGCTTTTCTGTACATATTGAGAAGGTGTAGAAAGTAAGGATCAGAATATTTGTAGTCAAAAATACAATGTTGCTATTCTCACATAGGGAGATAGATATGGCAATGATAGAAGTGAAACATCTTCAGAAAAATTTTGTGAAGACAGTTAAGGAACTGGTTTGAAGGGGCTTTGCGCCCTTTATCTCATCCTGGAAAAGCAGACCTTGAAGCGGTCAAGGATTTGACTTTGAAGTTCCAAAAGGGCAGATTTTAGGATTTATCGGGCAATGGTGCTGAAGTCGACAACCATCAAAAATGCTGACAGGAATTTTTAAAACCGACATCTGGTTTTTTGTCGGATTAATGGCAAAATTCCACAGGACAATCGCCAAGATTATGTTGAAGATATCGGCGTAGTCTTTGGACAACGCACCCAGCTGTGGTGGGATTTAGTTTCACAAGAGACCCACACGGTCTTGAAAGAGATTACGATGCTGCTGACTGCTCTTTTCATAAGCGCATGGACTTTTTGAATGAAGTCTTGATTTGAAGGATTTTATCAAGGATCCCGTGTGGACTCTTCATTGGGACAGCGTATGCGGGTGACATTGCAGCTTCCTGTGCTTCACAATCCCAAGGTTCTTTTAGATGAGTGACCATTGGTTTGGATTGTTTCGGTCAAAGATAATATCTGTCGGCAATTACTCAGATCAATCAGGAGGAAGAGACGACCATTCTCTTGACCACTCACGACTTGAGCGATATTGAGCAACTCTGTGATCGGATTTTTATGATTGACAAGGGGCAGGAGATTTTTGATGGGACGGTTAGCCAGCTCAAGGAGACCTTTGGCAAGATGAAGACACTCTCCTTGAACTGCTACCAGGTCAAAAGTCATATCGTTTCACTATGAAGGCTCGGATATGACAATTGATAGACAAGGAAATAGCTCAACATTGAATTCGATAGTTCCCGCTACCAGTCGGCTGATATTATCAAAACAAACTCTGTCTGATTTTGAACTGCGATTTGAAGATGGTGATACGGATATCGAGGATATTATCCGTCGCTTCACCGAAAGGAGCTCTAAGATGGTCAAATTGTGGAGACGTTATAAACCCTTTATCAATGCAGGGATTCAGGAGTTGATTACCTATCGAGTCAACTTTATTCTCTATCGGATTGGCGATGTCATGGGGGCTTTTGTGGCTTTCTATCTTTGGAAGGCTGTCTTGATTCCTCTCAGGAGTCTTTGATTCAGGGCTTTGAGCATGGCAGATATCACCTCTACATCATTATGAGTTTTAGGACCAATCTCTGACTAGGTCAGATCTGTCCTTTATGATTGGGGAGGAGGTCAAGGACTGGTTCGATTATCATGCGTTTGTTGCGACCAGTGCATTTTGCAGCTTCTATCTCTTTACCGAGCTGGGGTCCAAGTGCAGTTAATAGCGTCGTCTTCCATTTTTAAGTATCACTGTTTTGATGAAAACTATCTGGTCAAGGGATTGTAGAAGTGCTGGGATTAACTGTCCTTACTCTTTAGTTTAACGCTGGCCTATCTGATTAACTTTTCTTTAATATATGTTTTTGGTTTTTCAGCCTTTTGTGTTTAAAAATCTTTGGGGTTCCAATTCATCAAGACTTCCATAGTGGCCTTTTATGTCTGGCAGTTTGATTCCCTGGCTTTCTTTCCAGGTGGGTTTGTATTCTGTCCTTCCTGCCTTTTTCATCCTTGATTTACACTCCGGTTATGATCATTGTTGAGATACGATGCCAGTCAGATTCTTCAGGCGCTTTTTGCTCCAGTTTTTCTGGCTCTTAGTGATGGTGGGCTTGTCTCAGTTGATTTGGAAACGAGTCCAGTCATTTATCACCATTCAGGAGGTTATATGAAAAATATCAACGCATGCATCTGATTTTTACTCAGACAATACATCAAGCAAACTGCGGAGTACAAGGTTGATTTTGTGGTTGGTGTCTTGGGAGTCTTTCTCGACTCAAGGCCTGAACCTCTTATTTCAATGTCATCTTTCAACATATTCCATCCCTAGAAGGTTGACCTTTCAAGAAATTGCCTTTTATTTATGGTTTTTCCCGATTCTCAATGGGATTTGACCATCTCTTTTTGACAATCTTTGGGCTCTGGGACAGCGCTTAGTGCGAAAAGGGAGTTTGACAAGTATCTGACGCGTCCCATCAACTCTCTCTTCCACATCCTAGTCGAGACCTTCTGATTGAGCTGCCTTGGGAGAACTTCTTGGTCGGTGGTATTTTACTAGCAACAACAGGACTAGTATTGCTTGGACTCTTCCAGATTCTTGTTTGCTTTTCCTAGTCTGTATTCCTTTTGCGACCTTGATTTATACTCTCCTTGAAAATCGCGACAGCCAGCATCGCTTTTTGGACCAAGCAATCAGGAGCTATGATTTTGTATTTTTATATGTTTAATGATTTTGCCAAGTCACCCGATTTCGATTTACAATTCATTTTTCGCTGGTTGATTAGCTTTATCGTGCCATTTGCCTTTAGGCTTTACTACTATCCTGTTAGCTATTTCTTGCAGGACAAGGATGTAATCTTTAACATCGGAGGTTTGATATTGATTTTCTGGTCTTTTGTCATTTCTTAAAACTTTGGGATAGGGGCTTGATGCCTACGAAAGTGCAGGGTCGTAACAATAGAATATCAAAGCCTTGTCTCAGGACAGGCTTTTTCTAATAGAGATAAAAATTCTTTGTCATCTATTCTCAGAGTGCTATACTGTGGCGTAATCGCCGATTTAGCTTATACTTTCTCGAAAATCTCTTCAAAACCACATCAGCTTCCATCTGCAACCTCAAAACAGTGTGAGCTGACTTCGTCAGTTCTATCACAACCTAAAAGCAGTGCGCTTGAGCAACCTGCGGCTAGTTTCCTAGTTTGCTGATTTCATTGAGTATTAGTTGCTAGAGCAAGACACCTCGTAAAGCCTAGGTCACAGGTGAAGATATGACTGAGGATTTGAAAATTAGATGCGTAGAAATAACCGCTAAGTCTTATTTTTAGCGGTATATTGTTTAATAGCGCTGATATTTCATCAATGATGTTTGACTTTTGTGATGTTGCTAGTGCTTTTAAGTTGATTGCCATTATGATGGTGTGAATGTGCTTGTACCGTATCCCCGTTAAGTACGAAACTTTTTATTGTTTTTAACATATATTAAAAATATAAAATTAATAGACCTTAATTTTTCTTGACTTAACTT
>BNJU01003196.1_pt1 | contig 33837 bp, 42 predicted proteins | sample 8539281 | NCBI WGS metagenome assembly BNJU01 (sample SAMD00202456, study PRJDB9452) | human saliva metagenome | isolation source: human saliva | place: Japan
GAAGTTACGTATTGCTCGCTGATTCTCGACACCCAGGAGCTGAGCGCCCGTACGGAGCGGCCGCTTTCGTCCTGGCTCATTTCCGCCGCCACTCACACTTCACCTGCGTGCCGGTGCGCCCTGGTGATGGCGGCTATCGAGACGCCCGGTCTTCCTTCCGCTGCACACCGACATCGTCCTGACCGCTGGAGGACCCTCATCATCGACACCCGCGCTACGGGCGCATCCTCGGCTCCCCGCTACGACAGGCGGATCCTGTCCCCTGGCCAACCGCAACCAGATCTACAGCTACGTCATGCACGAGGCCAGCGACCTCGGCAGCGGGCGCGAGGTCGCTGGCATGCTGCCTCTAGCCCAGGACCGCCGTCGACCCGCCGATTCATGACCCGGGACTGAGACCACACCGCTTCCACGTGCACCTCGACCTGGACCGGTTCACTGATCGCTCAGCTCGACGACGTCGCCGCCCTGCTTGGACCCACCTGATCTCTTTTCCAGCCGTATTGCGCCATTGAGACAGGGCCTCAGCGGTTCCGAGCGAGAGAGTTTCCGCGCCGCTACGGCCATCACTCAGCCGGTGGCATCATCGTCGGGAGCCTCGATCCAGTGGCCGCTGATGTCCAGAAAGACCAGCGTGGCCAACCACCCTAGCGCTTGTTTCATCCACCAGGGATGATTACGACCCGGGAATCGAGTAGGGCCGCAGCTTTCTTCATCAATCGTGGCGTACGCGTCACGTCGCCAGAGAGTAGCCAGTAGGGCGGTGCAGCCGAGTCGAGCAGAGACTGAGATCCCGACCGCCCGGACGGCGAGGTCCTCAATGAGTATCAGGCGTCCTCAAGCGTCATCAGACATTTCGATCATCCGTGCCTGCTCAGCGACCTCAAGGCGGGCCCAGACCTCGGCATACTGTACGGATATGGGCGGACGCTTTAACTCGCCGTCGCGTCCGCGCGTGCGGCTACCCGTGGATCGCTTCCGGACTGTCGCTCTCGGCGGCTGACCCGTCCTCCTTGGCAAGAAGTGTCAGAAGACGCCAACCTCTTCACTTAAACGCAGTGTCATCGCCATGCGCCCATTGTAGTAGCAGGTGATACCACACTGGCATCACGTGGTGCTCGAGGAATCAACCGGAGCCCTCAGCTCAGCTGTGGGGACATCCTGCGCGTGGACGCACGGGCACCTCGATCGCATCTCGGCTTCCGCCGTCGAGGCTGGCAGCACGGATCCGTGACCGGTGAACCGCGCCCAGCCCAGCCCCGCCAACGGACGACGTCGTCAACCCTCCTGCTCCAGGCCTTCGCCTGGGACCCGCTCCGCCGACTGACCCACTGGCGCGTCCTCGGCGGACAACGCCACCCTCCCGGCCGACTGCGGCGTGAGCTCGGCCTGGCTGCCGCCTGCGTACAGGGACAGGCGCGTGGAGGACGTCGGCTACGGCGTCTCACGACACCTCACGACCCCATGAGTTCGCCCAGAAGGACACCGTCGCACCAAGTACGGCACCAAGAGGACCACCCGGCCATCGAGGCCTCGGACGCCGCCGGCATCGCGTCGTGGCATGACATCGTTCCCTCAACGACCGCACGGGCGGCGACGACACCGAGGTCAGCGCGCCACCGGTCGGCCTCCATCGACCGCCTGCGCATATCGGCGACGCCGAGGAGATCACCGCCCGACCCGCTACATATCTTCCGGGGCGCAACGGCGCCACTGACCCCACCTGACCTGACGGGCTTCCACGGCACCGACTCGTCGGAGGCCCGCCGGTCAGCAGGCGTGTGGCCCTCGAGGGCAAGCAGTGGAACGAGGAACGTCAACGACGCGCGGGGCAACCATACGACCGACCTCATGGGCTCCTGACGTCCACGCGTCACCGACCCCGCCGTCAGCGCCGAGATGGACCGGCCAGCGCTTGGTACGTGGAGACCACCGGCGTACGACGGCCCGCGCCTGGACGCTCAAGCACGTCGGCGCCGCTGACTTCTTCGCCCGCTACGCCCGCTGAGCCGCGACGCGGCCGACTGGCGCAGCCCTGCCGGCCGTGGGCGAGTACTACCGACCCATGACGCCAGCCGAGCTGGTGGGCCACCTGGAGGCCGTTCCCTTCATGGCGAGCCTGTTTCGAGACGTCCCCTCCACCTTCTCCACCTGCACGCACCGCCGCCTTCCAATTTCCAATCGGCGACGTCGACCTGTCCCGTCTCTTCGAGGGCACCTCGTGGCTCCTGACCCCGCCCGCGCGCGTCACCGTGGAGAAACCACGACACCCAGCCGGGCGTCGCTGGCCCCACCATCGAGTCGTGGACCCGCCTCCCTGGCCCAGCGCTCATCCTTGCGTTGCGCGAGGCTGGATCGATCTTCTCAGCGCGACCTGTTCGGCACGAGACCGGCGACCCGCTGGCGGTCGCTCGAGCCGCGCTCTGCATGACCATGCGGCGCGCGCCGCGCCCACGGCTCAGCACGATGCCCTCGACGGGCCCGACTCGTCGGCATGGCTTTCGCGCGCGCGCGAGTGGCGACGACGCTCCACCCCCGGCTCCGGGCTCGCGCCGCGTCGTCCTGTCCGACCGCAAGGCCGGGCGCCAAGCGCGTATCGACGTGGGGGCCTGCAGCACGCCGGCGAGCAGTGGATCGGCGTCCTGGCGCACGAGCGTCACCATCGGCGACGGCGCGTCGAGCTGCGAGTTGTCCGACGGCGGCCTGAGCGTCTACGCGCCCGAGACCGCCGCGCCGATCCTGGACAACGCCGGAGCTAGCACCTCCTGCGCCAGCGCTGAGTTCAGCGGTGCCGGGCGCGGACTCGCGCCGGCGTCGCGCGCGCTGCTGTGCGAAGTGACGGTGGCAGCCACACGCATCTGGAGCTGACCTTCCTGAGGAGACACGCCCGCTTTCCACGCGCCCACCTGACCAGAGGGGACTGCATAAGACCGTCGCGCTCTCATCGCGCTGACTGGAGTGAGGCCGAGGCGCTGGCGACTCGTGGACATCCTCTTCCGCGCCGGTATCCTGACGACGATGATCTCTGTGTGCCCTCGCGAGCGGACCGTCACCCTCCTCCCACAACATCGTGCCGTCACTCATGCGACCTCTCACCCCGGCGAGGCGGACCTGGCCGACCGCGATGATGTTGTCTTTACGGTGGCGGCATCCCTGGCACAACCAATTGGCTGTCGGAGCCGTCATGGTCAGCGCGGCTCGAGCGGGAGGCGGCGCGTGCGCGCTGGTCAGGCCGGTAAGCCGCCATCTGCGCCGCCCCTCGATCCCGCCGAGCGGCCTGTTTGAGAGCCGCGCGACGTCGAACCCTGGCTTTCGTCGCGTGCTCGCCGAGCACGGTGCGTGCAGGGTCGCCAGGCCGCCGTGCGCCGACGGCCTGCCCGTCATCACCTCTTTCGCGGCATACGGGCACCGCCATGACTTCCGGCCTGAGATCGTGCGCCACGCTCGGTCGAGGTGGCTGTCGACGACGTCAAGGCCAAGATCGTCTACCGGCTGAGCGCTCCAGCCCTGATGCTGATGCCGCTACCGGCTTTCTCGCCTGCGATCGACGGAGCTGGTTTTGCATTCCGATCAGCATCGCGGCGCACTCCGCGGGCCTCGAACGTGAAGGAAACGCGACACCGGCAAACCATCCGAATCAGCGTGATGACGGCGATTGCAGGATCGAGACCGTCTCATGGGCGCAGGACCGCCTGGATGACGAACAGGAGAGCCGAGTCGATGAAGCACTCACGCCCAGTCCTATAGTCGCCACCGCGCACTTTCGGGCCTGCATCGTGTACCAAGTCTTTTTCTCGGAGGCTGCGCGATCTCGTAGCGCACTCCCGCCCACGAGCCCGGCGGGAGCCTGCAGCAGCCATCCGGCGCCCCAGCACCACGAGCACGATCCGTCACGCCCAGGACCAGGCTCATAAGTATGGAAGCAGCTGTCTCAACCATCGATGTCCTCGTTGTCTTCGTCGCGGTGGAGGTCTCCGGTTCCGGTGAGCTCTCCTCAGGCTGGTACGCTCGCGCGGACGCACCGAACCTCGCGTCCTCACGTCTGAGGGGCGGTCAACGAGAACCAGCGTGCGTCCTGCGGGTGGTGCAGCTGGTCTGATCAGGGTTTGATACTGCGGCGCCTCTGGGGATGAGGGGCTGCGACGACGAGCAGGGCTCCCGTAGCCTGGCCAGGCAGGCGATGGCTGTCGTCGTGAAGTCGAAGCGCAGCCCCAGGCCTGCCGCGATGAGCAGCCCACCTGGCGAGGAGCAGGAAGGCTCTACAGGAGCGTGGACCCCTTGATGTCCTGGGGTGCCTGAGGTCGCTGGTCCCGACTGGCCAGTCCCGGCGTCTTCCACACCGGGCCCGGCGTCACGACGCGGGCGCCGAGTCCGCGTGACGTGACGCGGCCCTGCTGTCTTACCTTCCCGTCCAGCGATCGGTATCGAAGGCGGTGGAGAAACCGTTCTGGTTCTGGGCTGAGCTCGCGTCGGAGAGGTGGTACATCGGTTGGCGCTGCCGCCTTGTTTTAGCGTCGGCATCGTCGGTACGGGCGACCTGATCGGTACCGCTCGGTGCGCCTTCGGTGCTCAGGACATCAGTAGCGACACCGTCGGACGGGAAGCGGCATGGTGAGTGGTCGGGTGTCGCCGGAAGCCGGAAAGGGCCTGTGCGTCCTCGCTGGTCGCCCTCGGTGCGAAAATTTTTGCTGGCGTCGTCGGCGACGTCGTGACGAGGTACTGCTCATTGGGGTCTCCTGATAGGGCCGACGCCTGGGGACGAGTTCCCGTGGTTGAAACGAGTGCGGAGGCGGGTGCGATCAGCGGCATCCGCCGGTGGCTGGCGGGTCTGCTCGGTGGAGCCTGAGGGTGCTGGCGGGCTGTCTCCCGGGAGCCGGGCCTGGCACTGACCGTGCAGCCTGTCCGGACAGGATCTTTTGCACGCAGGAGTCGTAGGCGGTGGGTCTGCGGAGGTCAGGCCGGACAGGCTGACCCCAGCCGACATCCTCGCTTCGGTTGTCCTCGTTGACGCTCCTGTGGCCGGCGGATGCAGGCCTCGGCGTCCTCAGCCTTGATGGCCTGGTGGCTCATGCCCGGAACCGGCAGGGTGTCGTCGGGCATCACCCTTCTCGTCATACCAGAAGCTGACGATCCACACTGCTTCCTCGGCGTTGCCGTACCAGAAGATCGAGTCCCTCAACCTCGACGTTGATCGTCCGCGTCCACCGAGGCGTTGATGGTGATCGCCGGTTGCCCGTCATCACCGCTGGGGAGCGCCAGGTGCGCTTGATGTTCAGTCCGCCATGGCGTCCCTGTAGGCGGGATGGTCTTGCCGGTCACGTCGTAGGTGCGTGGTTCGTCGTCCTGATCCATCTGCTGGCCGTTGACGGTCCAGGCTCGAGACTCGCGACTCGACCGACCCCATATCGACGTCGGTCTGACTGTCGCTGCTGGTTGGTGTCGGTCTTGATGCGCAGGCTTTCGGACGTCGAGGTGGGCGTTGATCGTGAGAGCCCGCCGGCCTCCTCAGCGGGCATGCCGCGCAGGTCCAAGGTGAGATCACTCGACGTCCTTGCTGCGGGTGACGCCGCCGCTGGCCGACGACGCCAGCTCCTTCCACGTCACCGTGCTCGAGGCGAAGGTGGCCGAGTCCGTGAGGTCCTTTTGAAAGGCATGTGGGCCAGCTCGAGGGACGATCGAGGCGGTAGCAAGAGCGGGATCGCCATGATGAACAGGGCCGGCCAGCCCAGCACTGTCATCCAGCCGCCGTGCCGACGGCGCAGACCACTGATGAAGATGCCTGCGCCCAGGAGAGCGACCAGCACGCTGATGAGAATGAACTGCCCTGAGCAGGCCGACGCGGTGGGTCGCCGTGGCGTACCAGATGCCTGCTCCGGTCAGGAGCCCCAGCCCCAGGATCGCCAGCGACGTCGAGGCACCGACCGGGACGGCGCGGGCGCGGTGGGCGGGCCGGGCATGGGCGCCGGGCTGGTAGGGCGGGTGCTGCCGGTAGGAACGGTTCCGCCAGCTCTCGACCGTTCGCCGGGCGGTTGAAGGCCGGGCGCCAGAGCCCGCTGGGGAGAAGGCTGAGGAGTCTCGAGGCCGACTGGCGAGCCGGTCGCCGAGGGGCGCCCCGGGTGCGGCCTGGCTGGTCTGGTCACCAGGATGGTTGCCCGGTGACTGCCCGGCGCCGTGCTGAGTGGTCTGCCAGGGCTGGTGACTTGCGGGGCCGGAGCGGTGTTCCGGTCTCCGCGACGGTTCTGGACGAGGCGGACGGCGAAGATGACGGCCAGGACGGTCAGCCCCAGCCAGAACAAGGACCACACAGGGGCGGCGATTCCCGAGCCCCCACAGGTCGATGTACCAGGTGATGAAGCCGTTACCGAGCGCTCGACATGCCCACGATCGTCATACTCGATGGCTCCTGCCAGGCCGGCGTTGAAGCGGCCGAGAGCGCCCTCCAGGTGGATGCGCCCGTCGGACTCCTCGGGCAGGAGGGGCTTTCCAGGCCACGCCGTGGCAGGACCAGTCCGACACCGGCGAAGATCGAGAGCACCACCCATACGCAGCGCACCAGAACAGGATCCAGACCGAAGCGGTAGGCGACCCCGCCGGGCCGCACCGGCGATCCAGCGCCGTTGCGTGCGCATGAGGCCCGAGCCGCGCAGGAGTCGAAGAAACGGCGCGTCGAGCCGCCCTGGGGCCTCGGGCTGGGGCCCGTCGTGGGAGCGGTGCTGCAGCCGCCGGCGCCGTGGAGCCGGAAGGATCGAGGAGACGGAGCCGGCGGGAGAGTCGCCGTCAGCGGGGAGTGGGCATGTCATTCATGCCATCAATCTTTCGCCCGCGTCCCGCGCCACGATCGGGGGACCCCTGAATGATCCCTCGATCGTCCCCCTCGAATACCCCGGAGGCCATCGGATTGGGGACCCTGACGCCACGATGGTGCCATGACTACAGCTCAGGCAGTGGGTGCGCCTGGCCGACCACCGGCGGGCCTCGCGTACTCCTGGAGCCCCTCGCCGCGACCGCAGCGAGGACCCTCTGCGTCGTCCACCCCATCAGCTGGGGCCGGCCCCGGCCGGACCTGCCCTGAGGAGGTCGCCCTGGCTGCGCCGGCCCGCTCGCATCGCCGGCGTCTGCGCGGGTCTGAGCTCCACCTGGGCATCCCCGTGCGCTACGTCCGCGCGGGCATGGCTGTTCTGCTCGCGGGTGGCGCGGCGCCTTCCCTCACGCCCCTGCTGTGGGGCGACGCTGCCCGGAGAGCACCTGGCGGGAACGAGTCCGCTCACCGGGTCTCCCGGGCCCGCTCTGGCCACTCGCCCCATGGGCGGGAGAAGGCCCTCGGAGGCCGGGGAAGTCATGGGGCTGACGTCTGTCTCCGGTCCGTCGCAGACGGTCATCGACGGCGGCTCCTCCTCCCTGGCGGCCCCTCTTTCCTGGCGGCATGGCGATTCGGCCTGCTGGACCAGGTCGGCGCGGTGGGAATCATCGTCATCATTGCCGGAGCGGCCCTGTCCTGGTCCCAGATGGATAACCTCGTCGGTCCGGACCGCAACCTTGGCGCTGTCCTGCGGGTTGCGGGCGGTGTGCCTGGCCGTCGTCGGCATCCCTGGTGGTGGGCTGCGGACAGCTCGCCCACAAGCTCATCTCCGGTCTCCTCACCGGAGGGGCTCTGTGGTGGGTATCGGCGTGGTCCCGCGCACCTTGTGGCTGCTGGACCAACCGGGCCCTGGCCGACACCCGCGCCGCCGAGATCCGTGAGGCCGAGCGAGCCGACATCGCCGCCCACCTGCACGACTCCGTCCTCCAGACCACCCTCATCCGTAAGCGCCGACGAGCCCGGAGACGGTGGCCCGCCTGGCCCGATCTCAGAGCGCGAGCTGCGCCTGGCTTTCACACCGACCGCCCCGCGCCGGGCACCTCCGTGCCGACGCCTTCACCGATCTGGCCGGCGAGGTCGAGGACTCGCCACGGCGTGGCCGTCGACGTCGTGCCGTCGGCGACCGTTCTCCCGACCGTGACACCGAGGTCATCGTGGCCGCCACCCGCGAGGCCCCTGTCCAACGCCGTGCGCCACGGGTGCCCCGCCGGTCTCCCTCGACGTGAGGCCGGGGCGACCAGCGCCTCGAGGTGTTCGTGCGCGATCACGGCCCCGGATTCGATCTTGACGCCATCGCCGATGACCGCCACGGCGTGCGCGAGTCCATCATCGGCCGCATGGAGCGTCACGGCGGCAGCGCCCGGGTTCGCCGCGCATGGCCACCGGCACGGAGGTGGCCCTGTCGCCACCCACATGATCCCGCCGCCCGTCTATCGTTGGCTCCAGTCCCACTCGGCTCCTCCTTCATCGCACCGACGTCACCACCAGGAAGACCCCCATGGCTGACACCCTGCCGGCACCCCGACAGACGACCACCAGCCCGCCCCGGCGGCCTCGCCCCTGCGAGTCCTGGTCGTTGACGACCACGCCCTGGTCCGCCTCGGGGTGCGCTCCGAGCTGACCGCCATGCCCCCGACCTGGACGTCGTCGCCGAGGCCGACGACGTCGAGGGCGCCATCGCAGCCGTCCACGCCCTGCGGCCCGACGTCGTCCTGCTCGACGTCCATCTGCCCGGCGGCAACGGCGTGGAGGGGCGAGGTCGTCGCCTCCCGCCACGACGTCCCCGAGACGCGCTTCCGGCCCTGAGCGTTCCGGACGCCAGCGACGACGTCGTCGGCGTCATCCGGGCCGGCGCCCTGCGGCTACGTCACCAAGGCCATCTCGACCGAGGACCTGGCTCCAGGCCGTGCGGCGCGTGGCCGTCGGGGATGCCGCCTTCTCCCTGCGCCTGGCCGGCTTTCGTCCTGACGCCTCGGCGCGGGGCTGGCGAGGTGGCCGTGGCCGACATCGAGCTCGATCGCCTCTCGGCGCGGGAGCGGGAGGTCATGCGCCCTCATCGCCCGCGGATACACCCCTACAAGGAGTGCGCCTCCGAGCTGTTCATCTCGGTCAAGACCGTCGAGACCCATGTCTCCGCGGTTCTGCGCAAGCTCCAGCTGTCCAACCGCAACGAGCCCACCCGCTGGGCCGTGGCCTCGTCGATCGTAGAGCGGGCCTGGCCCGAGAACGAGGATGGGACGTGCGGTGAGGGGCGGCCGGGCAGGTGACGGTCTGACATCGCGTCTGGGCCCACACTGCCGCACTATCCCGCCGCCGGCCCGATCCGGCAGGATGCGGACGTGAGCCACCCCCTGCAGCCCTCCGCGAGCACCGCTCATCCCCACCCCTGACCTCCTCCAACCGGCCTGCGGAGCACCTGCGCGCGGGCGGGCTCGTCGTCCTGCCCACGGACACCGTCTCACGGCATCGGGTGACGCCGCCGAGGCCGGAGCGGTCGAGCGGCTGCTGGCCGCTGGCGCGGACGCCAGATGCCCCGCCCGTCCTCGTGGCCGACCCCGCCGACCTGACCGATCGTTGCCCGGTGCCCGACGTCGCCCTGCGCCCTCATGGAGCCTTCTGGCCGGGGAGCGCTGACCCTCATCCTCGACGCCGATGGAGCCCTGACCTGGGACCTGGGGAGACCGGCGGCACCATCGCCGTGCGCATGCCGGCCCACGACCTCGCCCTCGACCTCCTGCGCCGCAGCGGCCCGCTGGCCGTCACCTCCGCCAACCCCACCGGCGCGCGCCCGCAACCGACGCCGCAGCCGTGCGGGCTGCCTTCCCGGACGGGTCCGGTGCGTCGAAGAGCTCACGCAGGGGCCACGGGCACGACGCCGTCGGGCGCGAGGACATCCTGCTTTTTGACGGAGGCCACGCCCGGCCCGGTCCCCTCCACCATCGTCCCTCGCCGGGGCGCAGCGCCTGCGCCCCCGGATCCCTGCGCCAGGGGCCCTGGCGCTCACGGACCTGGAACGGGTGCGTCGCGTCGACCTGTCTCGAACGAACGGCGGACGCAACGCAGGACAGGACGGAGGTGGTGCGTGAAGGTCTACCTCCCGGTCATGCTCATCGCCACCGCGACCACCTACGGGCCGTGCCGATCATCCGGCACATCGCCTTGCGGCAACGCGCTCACCCCTGTGCGGGCACGCGACGTCCACCCACGCCCTCATCCTGCGCCTGGCGGCGCTGGCCATGTTCTTCGGCCTGTTCTCCGCGATCTCCGTGGCCTCCACGATCCCTTTCACCTCTCCGACGTCATCGACTCCAGCGCCTGGGCGGTGGTCCTGGGAGCTGGACTGTGCCTGCTCGGCGTCGTCGATGACCCGTGGGAGCTGACTCGATGACCGCCGGCCAGATCCTAGCCGCCGGCGTCATGGTCGGCAGGGCGTCCAGCCCTCACCTTCCCCGTGGCGGGCTGACGATCGGCTCCTCGCGCCCGTCCCTCATCTCCACCGTCATCGTCGTCGTGGCCGCCATCAACGCCAGTCAACTTCGTCGACGGACCTCGACGGCTGGCGGCCGGCATCATCGGGATCGGCTCGACCGCCTTCTTCACGTACACCACGTCCTCACCCTGCGCCACGAGCCCCGGCTCCTACAGCTCCCTGGCCGCCACGATCGTGGCTGCGCTCATCGGCGTGCTGGCTTCTGCCGCATAACTTCAACCCGGCCACCATCTTCATGGGCGACTCTAGCGATGCAGCTGGCGTTGGTCTCGGCGCCTCCACCATCACCGTCACCGGGCAGATCGACCGGCAGCTTCGACGGCTCGCGCGCCCTGCCCGCCTTCATGCCGATCCTCCTGCCGCTGGCGGTCGCCCTGCTGCCCCTGACCGACATGATCACGGCGATCGTGCGTCGGGGCCAGGAAGGGTCTGAGTCCCACCCACCCCGACCGTATGCACATGCACCACTGGCTCCTGGCGGCTGGCACTCCCACCGCCGCGCCGTGCTGGTGATGTACCTGTGGGCCGCCGTCGCCCTCCCCTCGTGGCTGCCATGGCCTCTTCCCCGCCCGTCTGGGTGATGGTGGGCGCGGCATCGCGGTCCTGTTCGCCTCGTCGTCACCGTCGACCCTCATGCCCGGGTGCGCCACGCCTGCACTCGATGCGCACCGGCGCCAGGACCGCCAGGGAGCAGCGGATCGTCGTCTCCGCAATGTCTCGGGAACCGGCGAGGTGACGCGCCCGCCGAGGGCAGGCGCCGCACGGGGTCCGCGTTAGCAGCACCGTCCGAGCCTGACAGAAGGGGGACGCCAGTGAGCGAGACGGTCCGCACGAACGCCTCACACCCTGCGCGAGGCCCCACCTCGACTGCGCCGGATCCTTCCCGTGGCTGCCGTGGTCCTGGTGGCCGGCGAGGTCCTGTGGTGCCTGATCGGCGGAGCTCGCGAGCCGTGGCCCATCCGCTGGGCACGCGCTGCTGGCTCGCAGCGGGTTCGACGAGTGCGCCCTGGCCGCGACCTGCGGTTCCTGGACCGCATGGTCCGCTCCCGGAATGGGAGCCCTGGTGCCTGGATGGCTGGCGATACCTGGAAAAGCTCGCGATCCTGGCTGTGGCGCTCCTGGGAGGACGGGCGCTGGGGTCGACACGCAGAGTGATTGCCTCACTCATCGCCGCGATTCTGGTGGGCATGTTCGCTGAGGCGATCGTCCTGGCGCAGGCGCGAATCCTTGCGGTGGAGCCGAAGAGGGGCTGGCTCGACGGACCGGTCCTGCACTGGGGGTGCGGTTCGGTCGCAGGGTGTGCGAGTGTGACTGACAGGACGAGGCTGGTCTCGCTTCGTCAAGACCTGTGAGGCGCTAGCATTAGCTCAGATTAGCAGGCCTGTGAGGACAGACCTCGAAGCGTGAGAGACATTGGGAGGATCTCCTGTCCACCAACACCGTCATCGAGAACGGCACGGCAGCCGACGACGTCGCCGTGCCGCGGACGGCTGACGCTGCCGTTCGTCAAACCGCTGTGGTACCGGGTGCTCCTGATCGTCCTGGTCGCCGTCATCGCGCTGACCGCCGTGCCCGCCTTCACCAGCACCCTCACCGCCCAGCGTCGGGGACTTCTTCCCCGAGGCCATCTTCGGTGAGGGACTTCCTGGAGTTCAACCGCCTCACCTTCGTCCGCCTTTGTCATGCCTCCTGTGCCTGACGCTGGTCTGCCGCCGCCCGCCGCTTCAGGATGGTTCCCGGACGCGGCAGGCGCTGTTGGAGATCATTGGTGACTTCGTGCGCAGCAAATGTGGCCCTCATGCTTCTGGGCAACAAGAACGGCCGCCGCTTCGCGCCCTCTGCTCGGCACCCTCTTCCCTGGGCGTGCTCGCCATGAATCTCTCCGGCATCATCCCGGCTCAACATCGCCGCCTCCTGTGGTGGCAGTCTCCCATGGTGTTCGCCGCCCCTGACCCACATCACCTTCATCGGTGCTGGGATCAGGAGCAGGGTCGGGCACTTCTTCGCCTCCAGCCTCTGCCCAGGCCTGCCTGCAAGCCGATGTACCTCGCTCATCACCCCATCGAGTTCCTCTCGAACTTCATCGTGCGGCCGGTGACGCTCACCCTGCGTCTGCCGTGCAACATGGTCTCCGGCACCCCTGCTCGGCATGACCTTTCTTCGGCACCACCAGCCTGCTTCTGCACCCGCAGGTCATCCTCGACGATCAGCCTCCTGACCGGTGCCGCCATGATCGTGGTGACGCTGTTCGAGGTCTCGTAGCGGTCCTGCAGGCCTCACATCTTCACCATCCTCAGCGCCGTCTACATCAAGCTCTCCATCGAGGCTCACTAGACGTCGCAGGACGTCGCCCGAGACTCTTCCACCGACCCCACCTGCGCCACCCGGCGCCAGAAAGAAGGAACCGCATATGTCCCTCACCGCGCTCGCATACGTCGGCTACGGCCTGGCCACGCTCGGCCCGGGCATCGGCATCGGCCTGCTGGTCGGCAAGACCCAGGAGGCCACGGCCCGTCAGCCCGAGGTGGCCGGACGCCTGTTCACCAACATGATCATCGGCGCGGGCATGGTCGAGGCCCTCGGCCTCATCGGCTTCGTCCTGCCGCTCGTCGTCAAGTGATGCTTCCCCTGGCTGCCGAGGGCGGGCAGGGCGGAGGCACAGCCTTCATCCTGCCCCCGCTCTATGAGATCTTCTGGGCGGCGGTCGTCCTCCGCTCATCCTCCCCAGGTGGGCCGCCACGCCCTGCCCGGCTCTACGCCGTGCTGGACGAGCGCGCCCGGCGAATCCAGGAGGGCCTCGACCCGGCCGACAAGGCCAAGCAGGACCAGGCCGACGCCGAGTAGCGCGCCGCCCGGCTTCGGTGGATGAGGCCCGCCGCGAGGCCGCCCGCATCCGCGCGACAACGCCCAGAGCGAGGCCAAGCGAGATCGTCGCCCAGGCCCGCACCCCGACGCCCAGGCCGAGGCCGCCGGTATCGTCGAGGGCGCCCAGCGCCAGATCCTGGCCGACAAGCAGGCCGCGCAGATCCGCTGCGCACTGACGTCGGCATGCTCGCCTCACCCTGGCTGAGCGCATCGTCGGCGAGCAGCTCAAGGACACCGCCCTGTCTCGAGCAGTGTCATCGACCGCTTCCCGACGAGCTCGAGGCCATGCCTCCCGTCGAGGGCGTCGGACGCACCGGTGACCACTGCCCGCCTCCGAGCCCGCGAGGAGAAGCCGTGAGAACCGGACCGGAGCCACCCTGTGAGACCGTGAGCCAGGCTCTGAGCCCGGCGCTCACGGCGGCGGCGTCGAGGGTCAGGAGCTGGGGCGCCAGATCCTCGCCCTGGCCCACCAGGTCGCCGTCGACTCGCTGAGAGCCCCTGACCGACCCGCCGCGAGCCCGAGGACAAGGTGGTCGCTCGCACGTCGGCTCTTCGAGGGGACCGTGACGGGCGCGTCGTCGACCCTGCTCAGTGCCATGGTCCGCGGCCGCTGGTCCGCCGGTCGACCCTCATCTCCGCCCTCCACGACCTGCATCGAGGCGATTCTGCCGGCGCTCACGCCGACGGCACGGTCGGAGATTGAGCAGCAGCTCGATGTCCACGAGCAGATCGCCGACGACCGCGAGCCTGCGCGATGCCCTGGCCCCTCCCTGCCGCACCCGCACCGAGGCCCGCGTCCGCCTGGGCCGAGGCGGCTTCGCCGCCCACGTCAGCGCCCCCGGCCATGAGTCTGCTGCGCTGGTGCGTGCGTCACCGCACCGAGGGCGGGCCGCTGCGCAACTCTGCGTCGCGTCGTCGAGCCTGGCCGCCGCCATGCGCCGGCGCACCATCGCCGACGTCGTCACCGCCATCCCCATGACCACCGCCCAGGAGGAGCGCCTGCGCACCATCCTGGAGCGGCGTTCACCCGCATCGACCTCAACTGCGAGGTCGACCTCGAGGTCATCGGCGGAGCGCGCGTCATGATCCGCAACCACGTCCTGACCACACGTGCGCGGCGCTGTCGCCGAGTCTGCGCACCCGACTGGCCGGCTAGCGGGCACCGGCGCCCAGCGCTGCCTCCTGCACCGGCCTCCACAACCTCACCACTCACCCAGTGCCGACGTCGCCACGCCTCGCGCCGCCGGCCACCAGAACGCAACCAGCAAGGAGACGAGATGGCAGAGCCGACCATCAGGCCCGAGGAGATCCGCTCGGCCCTGAACGAGTTCGCCGAGTCCTACTAAGCCCGCCGAGGTCGCGGCCGAGGAGGTCGGGCATCGTCGTCTTCGCCGCCGACGGCATCGCACACGTCGAGGGGCTCGCCCGGCGTCATCGGCCAACGAGCCTGCTCACCTTCGAGGACGGCACCGCGGGCCTGGCCATGAACCTTGAGGAGCGCAAGGTCGGCGTCGTCGTCCTGGGGTCCTTCGACGGCATCGACGAGGGCCAGGTCGTGCGCCGCACCGGCGAGGTCCTTCCGTGCCGGTGGGCGACGCCTACCTGCCGCGTCGTCGACCCGCTGTCGCCCATCGACGGCCTGGGCGAGATCGAGGCCGAGGGCCGCCGCGCCCTGGCTCCAGGCCCCGGCGTCATGTCCCGCAAGTCCGTTCACGAGCCCCTCCAGACCGGCTCAGCGCCATCGACTCGATGATTCCTGACTCGGCCGCGGCCAGCGTCAGCTCATCATCGGCGACCGCCAGACCGGCAAGACCGCCATCGCCCTGACACCATCCTCAACCAGAAGGCCGTCTGGGACAGCGGTGACCCCTGACAAGCAGGTGCGCTGCATCTACGTACCACCGGCCAGAAGCGGGCTCCACCATCGCCGCCGTGCGCGCGTCACTCTGGAGGAGCAGCGGCGCTCTGAGTACACCACCATCGCGCCCTCCCCGGCCTCGACCCGCGCCGGCTTCAAGCACCTCTCTCCTCACACGGCCTCGGCCATCGGCCAGCACTGGATGTACCAGGGCGTGACGTCCTCATCGTCTTCGACGACCCTGTCCAGCAGGCCGAGGCTCACCGTGCAGTCTCCTGTTGCCGTGCCGCCTGCCGGGCCGTCGAGGCCCACCCCGCGACGTCTTCTACCTCGCACTCGCGCCTGCTAGCGTGCTCCAAGCCTCCGACGACCTGGGCGCGGGATCCATGACCGGGCTGCTGATCATCGAGACCAAGGCCAACGACGTTCTCGCCACATCCCCACCAACGTCATCTCGATCACTGACGGACAGATCTTCCTCCAGTCCGATTCCTGTTCAACGCTGACCAGCGCCCCGCCGTCGACGTCGGCATCTCCTGTGTCCCGCGTGGGTGGTGCCGCCCAGGTCAAGCGCTGAAGAAGGTCGCCGGAACCCTCAAGATCACCTCTTGGCCCAGTACTGCTCCATGCAGGCCTCGCCAGTGTCTGCTCTCCGACCTGACGCCGCCACCTGCGCCCAGCCTCACCCGCGGTGAGCGCCTCGTGGAGCTGCTCAAGCAGCCCCAGTCACACGCCCCCACCCGGTGGCTGGAGCAGGTCGCCAGCGTCTGGGCCGGCACCATGGCTACTCGACGACCTCGGACGTCGCCGACGTCCTGCCCTTCGGAGGCTTCGGACCACCTGCGGCAACACCGGCATCCTGACACATCGAGTCCACTGGGCAGCTCACTGATGAGACCGAGGAGGTCTGGTCAAGGCCGTCGAGGCCTTCCGGCGCACCTTCGCCTGGCGAGTGAGATATTGGCGCCCAGGTCGCCGAGCCCGAGGAGGGCTCATCGCCGAGAGGACCACCGAGCAGCCTCGTGGTCAAGAGGGGCTGACTGGCAGGAAACCAGCGCGTCTACAAGCAGCGCATCTCGATCGACCCAGACCCTCCAGAAGGTGTTCCGGGCGATGGAGCTCATCGCCCTCGTCCCGATCGGGCAGGCGCGCTGCAACGCGCAGGAGGCCCTCGCCCCACGACCACGCCCTGAGCCAGGCGGTGGCTGCCCTGGGCCCTACTCCCGCTTCGAGCACCCCATTACCCAGGAGCGTACGGATACCAACCGCGTGGCGATCCTCGTGGTCACCTCCGACCGCGGCTACGGCCGGCGCCCACTCGGCCACCATCCTGCGCGAGACCGGGCCGCCCTCATCGAGGAGTTGGTCAGGACGGCACGAGCCAGTGACTCACCTTCGGTCGGCGCGCCCATAGCTACTCCAGCTCTGCGGCACACCGATCGAGTTCTCCTGACCGGTCGTCGGACCGACCCAGCGACGAGTCCATCGAGGAGGTCGCCACCACCCTCCTGGACTACTTCCTCCAGCCGGCACGAGGCCGGCGCGTGGCCGAGGTCCACATCGTCTCACCCACGTCTCGATGGTCTCCCAGGTCCCTGAGGTGCGCCGGATGCTGCCGCCTGCGCGGTGGTCGACGTCGCTGGGGCCGGTGAGCTCGATGAGGCCGGCAACGAGGCCCCGGAGAAGGAGCCTGCGGAGAAGCACGGCAGCTCCATGCCGCTGTACGAGTCTCGAGCTGGCCCTCGGAGGTGCTCGACGCCCTCCTGACCCGCTACATGGGCTCCTGCATCCGCAACGCCTCTGCTGCAGTCGGCCGTCTTCCGAGCTGGCCTAGCCGCCAGCAGGCTATGCGACACGGCCACTGACAACGCCGAGGACCTCATCATCACCTACACCTGCCTGCATTAACGTGGCAGCGCCAGGCGACACTCACCCAGGAGATCACCGAGATCGTCTCTGGTGCCGACGCCCTGGGGGCCGAGTAGATCGAGAAGCCCCTGATCGTCGTCGAGACCCCACACAGACTCCATTCTCACTGAGCAGGACTCAGCTCTGAAGATACGAAGAACGCATGGCTGACACCACCACCCCGACGGGATGACCACCCGCATCATCGGCGCCGTCGTCGACGTCGAGTCTCTGCCTGATGCGATCCCGGCGATGTGCAACGCCCCTGCAGCGACCGTCCAGGCCACCAGCGCCGGCGAGGAGCCCCACGAGATCACTCTGGAGGTCGCCCAGCACCTGGGTGACAACATCGTGCGACGATCTCCCTAAGCCTCACCGACGGCCTGCGCGGCGGCTCGCTGCGTGCGCACACCGGCGCACCGATCTCCGTGCGCGTGGGCGACGTGACCAAAGGCCACGCCTCAACGTCACCGGCGACGTCCTCAACCTCGCCCCGGCGAGCAGATGAGAGATCACCGAGCGCTGGCCCATCCACCGCCAGCCCCGGCCTGACCAGCTCGAGTCCAGCGAGCAGATGTTCGAGACCGGCATCAAGGTCATCGACCTGCTCACCCCCCACGTCCAGGGCGGCTAGCATCGGCCTGTTCGGCGGCGCCGGCGTGCGCAGACCGTCCTCATCCAGGAGATGATCCAGCGCGTGGCCCAGAACCACGGCGGTGTCCGTGTTCGCCGGCGTGGGGAGCGCACCGTGAGGGCAACGACCTCATCGTCGAGATGGACGAGGCTGGCGTGTTCGACAAGACCGCCCTGGTCTTCGGCCAGATGGACGAGCCGCCGGGCACGCGTCTGCGCGTCGCCCTGTCCGCCCTGACGATGGCTGAGATTTCCGCGACGTCCAGCACCAGGACGTGCTGCTGTTCATCGACAACATTTCTGCTTCACCCAGGCTCGGCCCTGAGGTCTCCACGCTGCTGGGCCGCATGCCTCGGCCGTGGGCTACCAGCCCAACCTGGCTGACGAGATGGGCCAGCTCCAGGAGCTGCATCACTCCGCCGGCGGCACTCCATCACCTCCCTGCAGGCGATCTACGTGCCCGCCGACGACTACACCGACCCGGCACCGGCCACGACCTTCGCCCACCTGGACGCCACCATCGAGCTCAGCCGTGAGATCGCCTCGCGCGGCATCTACCCGGCCGTGGACCCGTTGTCCTCCACCTCGCGCCTGCTGGCCCCCTGGGCCACGTGGGCCAGGAGCACTCATGACGTCGCCACCCTGAGTGAAGTCCATCTCCAGAAGAACAAGGAGCTCCAGGACATCATCGCCATCCTCGGTGTCGACGAGCTCCGGCGAGGAGGACAGGTGATGGTGGCGCGCGCGCCCGCCGTATCGAGCAGTTCCTGTCCAGAACACCTACATGGCGGAGAAGTTCACCGGCGTGGCTGGCTCCACCGTTCCGCTGTCGGAGACCATCGAGGCCTTCCGCCGCATCTGCGACGGTGACTACGATCACCTGCCGGAGCAGGCCCTTCAACATCGGCGGTATCGAGGACCTGAGCGTCGTGCCGCCGAGCTCTAGGACTGAGACGTAGGATCCGGGGAAGGCCGGGCGCAGGAAAGGAGGGGACATGGCCTTACGTGTTGAGTGTGGTCTCGCCGGCGGGCGAGGCCTGGACCGGTGAGGCGACGCAGGTCTCCGTGCCTCTGATCAACGGGAGCTGGGCATCCTGCCCGGCCGCCAACCCTCGTGGCGTCCAGGGTCCGGGCCGGTGCGCCTGAGTCCCGTCGACGGCGAGATGCGCAGGGTCGAGGTGTCCGGCGGCTTCTGCCCGTGGACCACGACGTCATCGATCGACCGCCGACCATGTGAAGCAGGACGCGGAGGCCTGAGCATGGGGCAGCACGTGGATGGTCGAGCGATCGTCGTCATCGTCCTCGTGCTGCTGGTCGGTGGTTCCTGCGCGCTCTGCGCCATCTGGCCGGACAGGTCGGCTCCTTCGAGTGCGCCTTCGTCACGGGCGCAGCGCTGGCTGAGCAGGGTCGCCTCCTTCCGGCTCGACCCCTGGGTGGTACCGCCTCGTGTCCCTTCTCCACCAGCGCCGTCGCGCGCATGGAGCCGCTTGAACCTGAGCTCTCCGGTGACGGCGCCGCGGGAGCAGGGCGCGTCGTCGAGGTCCACTGCGTGGATGCCACTCGCAGCCCTGAGGGCTTCGACCTGGCCACTGATGGAGGAGTCGCGACTCGGCGCTGATCGCCTGGGTGGAGTCCGCTGCCCCCTGAGCAGCCCAGCCCTCTACTGAGCTCGCGGCAGGCCTTCGCCAGTGAGAGCCTCGCCATCGCTTCCGCCGGGCCGGCGGGGTGGAGCGCGGCCTCCTGACCGGATCGGCAACGTACTTCTCCCCGCGAGGACTGCGTCTTCCAGCAGACTACTGAGGTCCGCCCCAGTCATCTGGAGGACATCGCAGTCCTCGATCACGGCGTACGTTCTCGACGGCGCTCGAGGCTGCAGTCGCCTCAGTTTCATGAGCCTCGTCGTCATCATCTCAGTCGGCCCCGGATCACGCCTGAGAAACAGGCCCTGAGCCGGTACGGTGCCCGACGCGGCTGCGTTAGGATGACGCGGTCGCGTGCGCTGCCCGCAGGGTGCGGCTCCCGTCCCAGGCGACCGGAGGAAATCATCGTGTCCCAGATCGCCGCCGTATCGTGCACCTGGCCGCCCCGAGACGGGCCAGATCGTCCAGGTCCGGGGCGCCATCTGGGCCGTCACCGAGGTCGAGGCCCAGGCCTGCCTCGCAGCTCGGCTGACGACGGCCGCCCCTCCTCTCGAGCACGTCGTCACCCTCCAGTCCTCGGACGAGGACCGCACGGGCGAGGAGCGCGTCATCTGGGAGCGCTCGAGGTCGGCAACCTCGTGGTCCCGGACCGGGCCTGCCGAGACCATCTCTGCCGATGACTTCGACGCCCCCGACACCCTGGGCGCCTTCGTCGATGCCGTGCGCTGGGGCGCCGTCACCTCCGCCGACCCCAAGGCCTTCCAGTCACCCTTCCGCTCAGGCGCCACCCTTGAGCCCTACCAGCTCGAGCCGCTGCGCCGGGCGCTCGCGGCCCTGCGCACCAACCTGTTGCTGGCTGACGACGTCGGCCTGGGCAGACCATCGAGGCGGGCCTGGTCATCGAGGAGCTCTCTCCGCGCCACCGGGCCCGCTCTGGTCATCATCGTGTGCCCGCCGAGCCTGGCCTGAAGTGGCGCGACGAGATGCGAGAAGTTCGGCCTGGACTTCGTCATCGTGGACTCCGCACGCATGGCCGCCGACCGGCGCACTTACGGCCTGGCGGCCAACCCGCTGCGGCTGCACCCGCGCATCATCGTCTCCATGGCCTGGTTGCCGGGCGTGCGCGCTCAGCGGCTCCTGCGCGAGGTCCTGGCGGAGACCGACCCGCTCGGCATCGGCCCGCTGCACGCCTTCGACGTGCTCGTCGTCGACGAGGCCCACCACGTGGCTCTCGGCGGCGCCCCTCGGCGGCCGGAGGAGGGCGCGGCTACGCCGTGGACTCCAGCGCACCCTAGGCCCTGCGGCGCTTGGCGGACAAGTGCGAGCACCGCCTGTTCCTGTCCGCCACGCTCCCACAACGGCTACACTCGAGTCCTTCTCCGCCCTGCTGGAGATGATCGACCCGCGCCGCTTCGCCCGCGGCGCGAGCATCGACTCCACCGCGCTGGAGGAGGTGACCGTGCGGCGCCTGAAGTCGCAGATCGCCGACAAGGACTTCGCAGCCGCCGGGTCGAGGTGCTCCCACGAGCCCGCGACGATGAGGAGCGCGCCTACGCCGAGCTGGACTCGCTGCTGCGCAGCCCGGGCGAGCCCAGGGGTGCGCAACCTCGACATCGCGGCCCTGCTACTCGCAAGCGCCCTGTCCAGCCCTGGGCCTCGCCCAGACCCTGGAGGGCTACCTCGCCCCGCGCCCTGCCTGCGGGCGACCCGGGCTGGTTCGGCGATGACAATGACGCCCTACGACGACTACTACACCGAGGTCATGGGCTCGGGGCAGTCCGATGAGGAGGAGGGCCTCATCGCCCAGCCGGAGCTGGACACGCTGCTGGCCACCCGTGGCTCGGACCCGCTGAGCGCCGCCACGCGCGAGCAGCTCGAGGACTGGCCCGAGTGGGCGTGCGGCTACCAGTCCCGCCCGATTCCCGCCTCGAGGCCCTCGTGTCCATGCTCGACGCCGTCTCGCCGGCCCGACGGGCGCACGTGGACCAATGAGCGGTCGTCGTCTTCACCGAGTACGCGGACACCCTCGACTGATCGTCTCGGTCCTGCAGCCAGCAGGGCTACGGCGAGCGCCTGGCGGTCATCCGCGGTTCCACCGCCGCCGAGGAGCGCGAGGACATCCGGGCGCGTTTCAACGCCGACCCCGTCGAGGAGAACATGCGTGTCCTCGTGGCCACCGACGCTGCCGGCGAGGGCATCGACCTGCAGACCTACCGCCACCGCCTGGTCAACTTCGACGTCCCCTTCAACCCCTCCCGCCTGGAACAGAGGGTGGGACGCATCGACCGCTACGGCCAGCGAGAGACCCCACGATCTTTCTACCTCGCCCTCGTGGGCCACCGGTGAGGGCCTCTACGCGGGCACCAGGACTTCCTGGGACGGCTGGCGGAGAAGATCGCCACCGAGACCCGAGACCTGGGCGCGGTCAACCCGCTCATCGACGAGCAGATCACCACGCGCTTCCTGGGCCGCAGCCTGCGCAAAGACCGCACCGGGCTGGACGAGCAAACAATTACGCAGACACTGGCTGGCTCGGCCAAAGTCAATCAGCAGTTGATGACGCTTGCAGCGGGCTACGAGGACTCAGGAACGGATGCACCTGACACCTGCGGCGGGTCGGCGGGTCGGACGAGCGCGCTGCGCCTGACGAATCAGCCGGTTCTGTCAGATGTCGGCAGCGGAGACTAACTCGGAGGTCTTCGCCGTGCCGGATCTGGGGCGATCTTGGCAAGCCGCCCTGACGAGCCTTGACACCCGTCTGGCGCCGGGGCAGCTGAGGCCGGTGACCTTCGATGAGGAGGCGGGGCGTGTCCCCGGGATCGTCCACGTCCACCTGGGCCACCCGCTCATGCGTAAGTCCACCCGTATCCTGCGTGCCAACCCTTCAGCCCACGTTCTGAGGTGAGTCGGGTCACGGCGGTAGTGCTGTCAGACCTGGAGCACTCTGCGCCGCTTCCCTGTCCCGGCTGGTGCTCGTGGGGCGCGGAGGTCTGCGTCTGCACGAGGAGGTTTTCGTCACTGGTGTGCGATTACGCGGACACCGCGTTGCCGAGAGAAAGCTCCGCGAGGTGCTGGACCGCGCACTCGACTCGGGTGGCTACCAGTTGGCGGAAAAAGCCAGTCCGCCGTCACCTGACGAATCTGTGGAATCGACGATGGATACTTTCTGCGCCCGTCCTCGTCGAAAGAGACGGACCGTAGGGCACCAATCTCCAGAACAAGGTCTCTGCCAGCCTTCGAGGAGCGCCAACAGGCTGATACGAAGCGTGTTCACGGCATCTTTGACGTCTTCCGTGCCAATCTCACCGACTCCCTCAATGCGTCTGCGCGCCGAGGATCGGGAGCAGGAGGCCATGCTGTGGGCCGATGAGCAACAGCACCAGCGCGCTCAGGACACTACGTGCCATGGAGGACCGCTTGCTGGGCTTGATACTGAGGAGGCGCGTGAGGCGGAAGTGACGACACTACGCTACCAGGACGTGCGCACTACGTCCCCGTGGCCCTGGTCCTTGCGGTCACTGAGGAGGACGCACAGGAATGGGGAGCGGTGATGAGCGCAAGACGAGAGCGGGTCCGAGGACGACGAGGACAGGATTGCGCGTGTAGCGGCTCAGCAGCATCACGAGTGGCTCGAGTTCGGGTGGACACCGACGGCCCCTTCTGTCCGTCCCCGTTGCATGACTGCGCTGAACCCCCAGGGCATACCGCCGCTGGACCGGGCCCGCCGGGATACCTTGCGTACGGCGAAGCCCGCCTTCGACCGTGCCTGGGGCGCCTGGGACCGCGAGCGGGACTCGCAGCAGGTCCTGGCCGACTATCGCCAGGCGCGCGACGCCTGGGTGACCACGGTCCTGACTGATGTCATCGGCTGGGGTGAGGACTACGCGACCGCCGAGGCCCGCTCCGTCCTGGGCGAGGTCTACCGGGTAGTCTCCGACGGTTTTCCGGCGGTGACGTTGACGCCAAGTGGTGCCCTGATCGGCGGGGAGAAGATCAGCGCCCTCGTGCTTGTGACCGACCCGGTGGACTCGCTGCGCGCTGAGGGTGACGACGGTTGGGCGGCGAGCCCCATCGACCGGATGACTGCGATGCTGCGCGCCGAGAACCGACCTGCTCCATCGGCGTGGCTCACCGACGGGCGTTGGTGGGCGATGGTGAGCGCTCCGCGCGAGGGAGTGCGCCTCTGGCATCGTGGACTGCCAGACCTGGGTGGAGGAGCCAGTCACCCGTGATGCTTTCTGCAGGCTCCTGGTGTGCGCCGCCTGGCGGGCGGCAGCGCGCAGCATCGCCTGCCCAGCTCTTCGAGGGTCTCGGTCCCTGGCGGCGAGGAGGTCACCGAGGCCCTGGGCACGCAGGTGCGCAGCGCGGTTGAGCTCATTGTCTCAGCCCTGTCCGACGCCATCCTCAAGGTTGCCGAGGCGGACCTCAGTGATTCGGGGGACTCCGAGCCTGGCAACGATCCGGGCGGAGAGACGGAGGGCGATCCGCTGGGAGCCGAGCCTCGGGAGGTCTACGAGGCGGTTGTCACCGTTATGATGCGCTGCGTCTTCCTTCTCTTCGCTGAGGAACGCGGGCTTCTGCCCACGACTCTCTCTACACCGGCGGCTACGGCCTGGCGCTCGGTCCTGGACGCCCTGGAGCGCGCGCCCGCGACGAGGTGAGGAGTCCATGGACGGCACGAGCCTGACCTGGCACCGGCTGCTGGCCACCTCCCGCGCTTTGCACAGCGGTGTCAACGCCGAGGACATGCGCATCCCGGCCTACGGCGGCTCCCTGTTCGACCCCGAACGCTTCCCCTTCCTGACGGCTACGGATGAGAGCGGAGCACTGCTGCTCACCGTCTCCGATCGGGTCATGCTCCACGTGCTGCGCTCCTCCAGAACGCCCGCCTCAAGGGTCAGGAGGCCCGGCGCCTGTCTTTCCGGGATATCGATGTGGAGCAGATCGGCTACATCTACGAGGGTCTGCTCGGCTACACCTGCACCCGCGTCGAGGAGACGACGCTCGGCCTGCTCGGCAAGGACGGTGAGGAACCCGAGGTACCCTTGAGCCTCCTGGAGGACCTGGCGGAGGAAAACGCTGACGACACTGCCCTCGCCGAGGTCGTCATCGCCTGGCTCAAGGCGCACCAACCATCGGCGAAACCTCCTACGAAGAACTCCTGGTGAAAGCCTTTCCGTGCAGAGGGACGCAATGGATGAGGCGGAGGCCGAGCGGACCCTGCTGACCGTGACGCAGGATGCGGACCTGCGTAGGAACTGCGCGCCCTGGATCGGCGCTATCCGCCGGGACTCTACGCAGCAGGCCGGTAGTCATCCTTCCTGGAGGCCTACTGGTGACCGAGACTCCCGTCACGGCGCAATGCTGGCGCCCACTACACACCCAGGTTGCTCGCTAGGATGTGGTGAAGTACGCGCTCGAACCACTCGTCTACTCGCGGTCCCCACGAGACCGACGACCGCAGCCAGTGGCACCTGATCTCCTCCACCGACATTCTTAACCTGCACGTGGCGGACATCGCCTGCGGCTCTGGCGCCTTCCTGTTGCCGCAGCTCGCTTCCTCGCTGGCCACCTCGTCGAAGCCTGGACCCGGGAGGAGGTGCTCGGAGACTACGCGGACCGGCCCGGCGGGGCGCGTAGCCACGCACCAGCGGCAGGTGGTGGCCCGCTGCCTCTACGGGGTAGATATTAATGAGATGGCAGTGGAGATGTGCAAGCTCTCCTTGTGGCTCATGTCCGTGGGACAAGAACAAGCCTTCCAGTTTCGTCGACGACAAGGTATTCGTCGGCAACTCGCTGCTGGGGATCAAGGACCTGCATCAATTGCGAGCACAGCACATCGACCCCGTGGCCGCAGCCGAACGACGGCTCTTTGAGCTTGACCGCGTCGGCGTATACGCCAGGGTCCTGGACGTCAATGCTGTCGTGAGCAGGGTGGTTCACCGTCGCCGTGAACTCGCCAGTGAGGCGGACAATACGGATCCCGGCCCGTTCGACGGCGACCAAGCAACGCCTCCAGCGTGAGAACGAGAAGGACCTGGAAGTCCTAAGTGGGATAGCCGACGCTGTTGTGGCTACTGGTATAGCCCCGGCGGTTACCGCGAAGCCGAGTAAGAGGTACAACGAGGCCTACGAGGAACTCGCGGTAGCCCTTGGTCGTGCCTTCCCACCCGAAGGAGAGGGCGATGAGGCCATGCTGGAGGCGCTGCTGAAACGTGGTCTTACCCCCGCGGTAACCACGGACTATGAGCGTTGGCACTGCCTCCACTGGCCCCTGGCCATGCCTGAGGTCATGGAACGAGGAGGTTTCGACGCGATTGTCGGTAACCCACCATTTCTCGGGGCCAAGAAATTAAGTCCGTCGATGGGCCAGAACCTCCGGGAGTGGTTCGTTCGTGTCCTTTCTGGAAGAAGAGCGGGCAATGCTGATCTCGTGGCCTACTTTTTCTGCTGAGCATTTTTCCGCTTCTCAATGAACGTGGAACCCTGGGGCTCATTGCTACGAACACTGTTGCCCAGGGTGATACTCGAAAGGTAGGGATGGATCAGATGGTGGAGTCCGGGTTCACCATCACCCGCGCCATCCAGTCACGTTCCTGGCCGTCGCAGGGCGCCAACCTCGAGTTCGCGGCCGTGTGGGGGACGCGTGGTACCGTCTCCTCGCATACGACAAGGATCTGTGACGATGTGCCGGTCCCCGGATCAGTAGCCTTCTGGAACCAGTCGGTCGTGTGGAAGGAAGCCTGAACGTCTTGTTGAGAATGTCGGAATTGCTTTTTCAGGGGTGCATTGTTCTGGGGAAAGGTTTCATTTTAGGGTCGGAGGAGGCTGGGAAGTGGGTTGCGGAGGATTCTCGGAACGCCAAGGTGCTCTTCCCGTATCTCAATGGCGAGGATCTTAACTCCCGTTCTGACTGTTCCGCGTCTCGATGGGTTGTTGACTTCAATGAGCTAAGCCAGAGAAAGCTCAGCAGTATCGGTTGCCGTGGCAACAGGTGTTTGATGAAATGCGTCCAGAGCGTGTGGTGAAGGATGCTGAAAGGTATCCACGTATGGTTAATGAGTGGTGGAAGTACTGGAACTCTCGGCCGGCGATGCGAAAAAGCGATTGCGGGTCTCGATGATCTAATGGCGATTACTCGGCATACCAAAACTCTTATGCCGTGCCGAGTTTCGAGTCGCCAAGTCTTATCGGATGCTCTAGTTGTATTTGCTGTTGATTCCTATGCTCAGCAGGCGGTCCTGTCGTCCTCGCCCCATCAGGATTGGGCTATCACCTACGGCTCAACCTTGGAAACTCGTGTTCGGTACACCCCGTCGGACGTCTTTGAGACCTTCCCTCGCCCCGAGCTCACGCCTGGGTTGGAAGCGATCGGCCGCACACTGGACACCGAGCGGCGAGAGATTATGCTGCGCCGTGATCTTGGCCTCACCAGCTCTATAGCTTGTCAACGACCCCGGCCTGGAGGCCGGGACTGATCGGATGTGGACCGCATGCGCGCCATCCACGTGAGACTCGATGCCGCCGTGGTGGCCGCGTACGGCTGGGAGGATCTTGACCTCACCCATGGCTTCCACACTTACCGGAAGATGACCCGCTGGACCGTGTCTCCGGCCACCCGCGTGGAGGTTCTCGACCGCCTCCTGGAGGAAAATCACCGCCGCGCCTGCTTGGAGGTAGATGCTGTAGGTGGTTACAGTTCACCCCGAAGAGTTCGTCAGCATGAAAAAGCTCCCACTCAGGAGAGACTCTTGACATATGAGAATGCACTTTCGTCGTCCCTGTCGAATTTTGCAGATCTTCATGATGGTGCCACTTATGTTTTCGGTCGGAATTCGACTCTGATTCCGCTGCTGTTCGTTCAGGGGCTCGTTGAAATACTCGAGCGTGAGCTCATTGGCCCTACTGAATTGACGGAAGACGACGGTGGGGTGAGAGGTCCTCATTACTCCGCCCGACCGGCGTTACCTCCTGGGCCGCATCGCCCCACGCGCCTTACCGATGCTGCCGACGATCTCGATGCCTCGGCCTCCACCGGCGCTCCCGTCACCGGTGTCGAGGAGGAGATGACCCACGCTACTGCCGAGGAGGATTTCGGCGAGGACGCCGATGACGAGCCCGTGCGTCGCGGCCTCGCTGATTCCGGCCTCCATGGGGCTGCGTTTTCCAGATCCTGCCGACCCCGCCGAGCTGGAGTCCATCACCATCCACGTCAGCTGGGGCACCTACAGAGCCCACCGGTCGCGATGAAGCGGGTGCCTCGCCTCCTCTGTCCCAGCCAGTAGCAGGGGTGCGCGCACTACTCGTTACCGTCGCATCCCGCACCACCACAGCCTTGCCCTCCCGCCTGGCCGAGCTCACTCCGGGCTACACTCAGGACTACGTGCTCGAGGATGGCGTCACCCTGCGCGTTGACTCCTGCCGGGACACCTCACCGGCCGGCGGGCCAGGTGGCCCGTTACCTCATCGAGCTCGCCCTGTGCAGCGACCAGATCACGCCCCGCCGTATTCCTGTCCATGCTTGGATGTTTCAGACCCAGATCCATGTGGATGCGGACAACCGGGACGTTTTCCTCCCCGTCCACGATCCCCTCCTTCCGCCGGCTCCCGACGCGCAGCCGGCATCCGATCGGAGGAGGCCCGTCTCGAGCTTCAGTACCGCGACCGCCTCGAGTTCGCCGTTGGACGTACCTGCTCGGCCGACTGGAGCCTGCGAAAAGCCCCGGCCTGGCGAGAGTGCGCCCCGCCGCGCCTTCCAGGTCCGCACCACCTGGATGCCCACCGTGGAGACACCCCAGATCACAGCCACTCCCGTGCCGGCAGCCGAACTCAATATGCGGACCTTGGCCGCCGCGGCCGAGTCCCAGAATACCGCCCAGCTCCACGCCGCCCTGGAACCCATCGTGAGTCCTACACGGCGTGGCTGGGGGCGAGGGGCCGCCGTCGCCGCCTGCCGGAGCACCTGCGGGACACCGGCGCCGAGGCCCTGGCTGAGGCCCGACAGGTCCTGGGCCAGCTCGCCGAGGGCATCAACCACCTCCTGTCCGATCCCGAGGCCCGCCGCTGCTTCGCATTCATGAACCGGGTCATGGCCGACCAGCGCGTCCACTCCCAAATCGCCGCCGCCCGTGCCGTCGACTCCGGCCTCAGCGTTGAGGATGCCGAGGCCCGCGTCCTGGCCTGCGACTACCCCCACCACTGGCGCGTCTTCCAGCTCGCTTTTATCCTCATGCAGCTGCCGGCCCTCACCGTCCCCGCGCCTGCCCGCCGCTCCGGCGACCTGGCGCAGCCCAGCTCCTCTTCTTCCCCACCGGTGGAGGCAAGACCGAGGCCTACTTCGGGACTGGCCGCCTACGCCTTTGCCATCCCGCCGCCGCCAGGGAACTCCTCAGAGACCCCGACGGACCCGTGACAGGAGCTCCGGCGTCACCGTCCTCATGCGCTACACTTTGCGCCTGCTCACCTCAACAGTTCAGCGCGCCACCACCCTCGTGTGTGCTGCCGAACTTGCCCGCCGACGGACCCCGCCACCTGGGGGGAACCCTTCCGCATCGGCCTGTGGGTCGGCACCGCCGTGTCCCCAAGCGGGTGAGCGAGGCCGCGAAGAACTCAAGCGACTGAATGATCAGGGCGGCAGTGGGGCCGGGCACCGCTTCTCCGCCCTCCAGTTCCGCCACTGTCCTGGTGCGGCCTCCCCTCACCCCGGGTGACGTCAGGATCGGCCCTGCGGCCGGGGCTCGACCGCGTCATCCTGCGCTGCTCCGACGAGCTCGGCGAGTGTCCGTTCTCTGAAGGAGACGGCAACGTGCCCGACGGCCTGCCGGTCCTGACCACCGACGAGGAGATCTACCGGCTCGCCCCGGCCTTCGTCATCGCCACCGTGGACAAGTTCGCCCGCCTCGCCCCGCGAGGACACGCCGCCCTCGCTGTTCGGGCACGTCGCTCTCCGCTGCGAGCGCCACGGCTACGTCCCCACCCAGCCACGACTCCACCCACGACTTCACCGGCTGCACTCGGCGAGAACGGTCGCCACCAGGCTAAGGGAAGTTGCCGGCGGCCGCGATCCGCCCCGCCACCCGGCTGCGGCCCCCGGACCTCATCATCCAGGACGAGCTCCACCTCATCACCGGGGCCCTGGGGACCACGGTCGGCCTGTTCGAGACCGCCGTCGAGACCATGTGCGCCTGGACTGACCAGTACGGTCGGATCGCCCGCCCCCCTCTGGTGGCCTCCTCGGCCACTGTCCGCAACGTGGCCGATCAGGTCCGCAGCCTCTACGGCCGCGACGTCACCATCTTCCCGCCCCAGGTCCTCGACGCCTCGGACACCTTCTTCTCCCGTACGATTCCTGTTGACGCCGCCCACCCCGGACGGCTCTACGTGAGCCTGTCCACCACCGGGGTGCGTCTAACCGCGGCCGAGATCCAGACCACCCAGACTGTCATGGCCGGTGCCCAGCTCCTCTTCGACCGGCTCGGAGCCGCTGCAGACCCCTACATGACGCTCGTCGGATACTTCTCCGCTACCCGGGGGCTGGCCGGCATGGCCCGCTACGTCCAGGACGACATCCAGACCGGCCTGGCCGGCCAGTATCGACTCCCGGCTGCCGCGCCGCCGTGGCACAGCGTTCGGTGCTCTGAACCTGGGCGAGGCTCACCTCGCGCATAGCCTCCACCGACATCACCGCTACTCTGGACCGCATGGCGCTCACCTTCGATCCGGACGTCGACTCCACCACTGCCAAGGCCGCCGCGGCCGATGCCAAGCAGGCAGGCAAGAAAGTAGAGTGGCGCAAGCCCGAAGTGAACCCCTACGACGTCGTCCTGGCCACCTCCATGCTCCAGGTGGGTGTGGATGTCTCCGCCTCGGTCTCATGCTCGTCGTTGGCCCAGCCCAAGAAATACTGCCGAGTACATCCAGGCCACTTCCCGCGTGGGCCGGGATGCGAACCGACCGGGCCTCGTCATCACCCCTGGGGAACTGGGCCCGGCCCCGGAGACTAGCCCACTATGAGCAGTTCCGCCACTTCCACGAAACCTTCTACGCCCGCGTCGAACCGGTGACCGTCACCCCTTCTCTGTCACCGCTATCGACCGTGGGATCGACGGCGCCCTCGTGGCAGCCGCCCGAGTCACCCAGGCCGGATGCAGCGACGGCCTTAACCCCGAGCACAACGCCGGACGCGTCACCGAGCAGGCCGGGGGCCCCTCGACTGGCTCGCAAACAAGCTCTCCATCCGCATCAGTGCGGCCGCCGACGAGGAGGAGGCAAGCGTGCCCAGGGGCCGCCTGGCTAGCCGCGTGGGAGTGGAAGAAAGCGCCAGCGAGAGGTCGCCAGGAAGCATGGCGGCTCGTCTACTACAAGCGCGGTGCGGACAACGTCGGTGCTTCCCACTCCTGCGCTTGGCCGAGTCAGCCGGCAGACGCAGCGCCCGGCCGACGACGCCCCCTTTGTCGTCGCCAGCTCCATGCAGGGAGGTCAGCCCGAGATCAACCTCCTCGTCTCCCGGACCCCTCCGGCTCATTGACGACTCAACTGACGATGCCCCCGGTTGGGAGACGACAAGAGCCCCGCGAGGACAATCACGCCCGCATGGGGCCCGGACGGATCAGGAGGAACGGTGAGCCAGGACCAGGATATCGACCAGGACGGCTCGGTGCCCCGACCTCGACGACGGATCGGCGTCGACCCTCTCGATGACGCCGACGACCTCCAGCCAGAACCAGGCCAAGAAAGACCACGCCAAGGTCGGCTCCGCCCGCCCCACGACGCTGCTCTACACCTACGGCCCGGGAGCCGTCATCGACCTGCCCCACTTTACGGTCATGCCCACGGGGCTGGACGACTGGGAGCGGATCTGGCGGCGTCGTGCCGCCGACCCCGTCACTGTCCACGCGCCCCGCCTCTTGGAGACGGTCCAGCTCGTGCTCGGCCACCGCAGGTAAGTGAACTGCGGCGGTTCCCTTGGCAGCCCCCGCAGCCGGGCGCGCGCCGCGACGGCGACGATCTAGGCGTGCCCGCGCGGGTCTTCCCCCAGTGGATGCGCTGCACCGGCTGCGACCTGCTGGCGCCGCTCAGCCGATTCGTCAACGGCTACCACAACACCCATCCCTTCCGGCCCGACCAAGCCGTCTTCGAGCACATCGACTGCGGGAGACCCAACGCGGACAGCCGCGGCCCAGGGACGCAGGGGTGCCAAGGGCGCAGTCAAGCGCCGAGCAAACGACGCTCTACGTGCGTGCCGCCCGTTACCTCATCGTCTGTCCGAGTGGCCACCTCGATTAGGGTTCCCCTACGACTGGTGGGTCCACGAGGGCGCCCACTGCCCTAAGGCAGCTTACCCCGAGCTGAGCCGATGGTGACGTTTCTCAGCGAGGTGCCAATGCCGTTGTCACATGCCGATCGTGCAGGAGTCCTCTCGGCGCGTGGAAATGCTCAGGTGAGGAGGGCGACAGCGACTCCGCGCTGCCGCGGTCGTCACCCTCACCTGGGGATCTTCATCGAGGAGGCTGCCAGGCCCGAGCCCCCGAGTCATGCTTGTGGGCGCTTCAGCCTCTGGTTCGCCGCCGCAGTCTATCGACATGCGCGCCTGGACCCGCAGCAACAACGCGATCGGCTGACGGCCCTGGGACGAGCAGCAGGCGACGATCTCGAATCGGTGGGGAGAACCTTCCCGTCGTCCGCATGCTCCTCAAACGAGGCGACGCCGTGCCGTCCGGCTGCGGGACCTTGACGATGATAGGCTCACCCGGGCTCCTGAGGACGCTGGCCTGCCCGTGGAGAGCGACGACGAGCGCCTTAAACGGCGTGAGAGTTGGGATCCGGTGGACCTCCTCGTGCCCGAGTGGAACTACCTCCTCCTCACCGAGCCGCCCGACGACTACCACGAGGATCGCGACGGTGGGCTCGTCATCTCTCCACGCAGCCTCGGGGACGTGCCGGCCGGGGTGAGCCGGGTGCTCGCCGTCGACCGCCTGCGCAAAGGTCAACGCCGTCCTCCAGGTTCCTCGCGTGGATGACTACGACAGGGTTGACGACTCCGAGGCCCAGCTCGTCTCCTGGTCCGCTCCGGCGCACCCGCCTGGGTGCCGGCCACCGAGGACCGAGTGAGGCATCTTCATCCAGCTCAACGAGGACGCCGTCGCCCGTTGGGAGACCAGGGGTGCTACCAGCCCCGTGTGGGCCGCCCACCGCGCCGCCCACCGCCGCAACTTCGAGCGGCGCTTCTCCCGAGACAGCCAGCAGATCCATCCCGACGAGCGCCTCGCCCCGCCGCGCTACTGGCTGAATCCACACCCTCGCCCACGCCCTCATCCGCCAGATGGCGATGTCCTCGAGCTGCAGGGCCGCCTCCATCAGCGAGCGCATCTACGCCTGGCGCGCCACCGAGGCAGCGCGAGGCGGCGGCCGGGATGCTCCTGACCACCACCGCCTCCGACTCCGACGGCACCCTGGGGCGGGCTGGTCTCCCTATCTGAGCCCAGCCGCCTGGCCGACATCCTCGACCAGGCTCTTCACGCCATGACCACTGTTCCTCGGACCCGGTGCTGCCGGCAGTCCCAAAGGAACCCGAGGACTTCCTCCACGGCGCTGCCTGTCACTGCTGCACCATGGTCTCAGAGACCTCCTGCGAGCGTACTAACCCGCTTCCTCGACCGGCGCTTCGTCATCCCGCTGCCGGATGCGGGCGGTGGGACGGGCGCCAGTACAGGAGCAACCGCGACCTAGCCTTCTTCTCCGACCACCGGGGCATGTGGGGAACCTCATGGTGCCCACCCGCAGCGATTCCGAGCCACCGAGACCGCTGCGCGCTGGGCACCTTCCTCACCGGAAGCGGGCCGACGGCATCGCCGCCCGCCTCTCCCGGTGGCGCGACGCTGAGCCAGGCGCTCGTCGTCGTGCCCGCGCCCAGAAAGGCCACGAGCCCGTGAGCTGCTAGGCGCGCGCAGGACTCGGACCGCGGACGCGGGAACAGTCAGTGGACGTCCTGCGCGCCGTCGCCGGCGCCGCCTCAGAATCAAGGATGTCACTCCCGTATGGACCGCCCCGGCCGGGAGCGGTCGGCGGCAAGGGCCTCACGGCGGACGTGTTCGCCCTGGTCAGCAACGCCAACACCTCGGTGGTCTGCGCCACCTACAACCTCAGCCCAGCTCCGCCCTCTGGGCCGCCCTGGTGGACCTGCGTGCGCCAGCGTCGGCGTATCCGTGCGCCTCTACCTGGACACGCAGGCCGCCGACAGGCGCTTCCACCGGCCCGAAGGGCGGCAGCGGATACTGGGAGCAGAACCATGACCGGGGCAGCGGCTCCCGCCTGAAAACAGGGTGAGATCGCCCGGCGGCTGCGCGGCGCCGTCGTCATGCGTACCCGCGCTCCCGAGGACGACGGGCGCGCCGTGACGAGCCGCCAAGTTCCTCAGCATCGACCACCGCTTCCTGCTGGTGGGCGCGCCAACTCTCCTACAGCGCCGGGGGCGCAACGTGCGAGCTCGGCCTGCGCATCGATGACCCGCCCTGGCCCTGGTGTGGAGAAACAAATGCACGATCTGGAGAGACTGTCTACGAGCGGGTGCCCTGAGCGCCTACCC
>BNJU01003492.1_pt1 | contig 33819 bp, 38 predicted proteins | sample 8539281 | NCBI WGS metagenome assembly BNJU01 (sample SAMD00202456, study PRJDB9452) | human saliva metagenome | isolation source: human saliva | place: Japan
TAGTAATTGTCTTCCTAAAGTAATGAATAAAATATCTCAAAAAGAATGGGATAAAATTCAATTTTAGGAGAAAAACGAAGTAAATATTACCACAATAAAACGCATAATATCAAGTTTTTTAATACCTGATACTATGCGTTTTTGAATTTAAAGCCTTCTTGGTCTGTTTCTATTTTGGAGCAAGCTTCTGCTCAGAATGTTTTATAATTTCTCGTTGATAAATCGGATAAACTGATTCCACCAAACTTTTAAGAAGAAAGCTTTTTCAACTTTCTTTTCTGCTACCATTTCGAAACTAGGATGTTCTGTGGTAATGTAACCTTGACCAATCAAGTCCTTGTCTTCGTAAGTCAAATGGCCGACCACTGTTCCAGCTTCAAGTGGTGCTGGGATTGCTTTGGAATCAGGAGTGAATTGAACAGATTGGGAAGATTGATTCCCAACACGTTCAATTAGATAGATATCTTCTGGAGCCACTGCAGTGACCGTATCTTCTTTTCCATCTTCTACAGGGGCTTTGCTATCTTGATAGGCATCGCCTTTTTGCACGATTTTACGAAGTGTAAATGTAGAAGAAATATAATCCATTAGGGAAGATGTAGCTGTAAAACGAGCGTAGGGATTATTGTCTTGATGATCTGCATTCAAAACAACTGTGATCACCCTCATGCCTTTTTCGACAGTAGTACCAACAAAAGACTCTCCAGCCTTATCTGTTGTTCCTGTTTTTAGTCCATCAAAACCACCACGGTAAGCAGGCATACCTTCTAACATGTAGTTGGTCGAAGTGATTGTCATCCCAGCAAAAGTAGAAGAAGGTTTTTGCGTTATTTCCAAAACTTGTGGGTATTTTTTGATGAGGTTACGAGCAACGATAGCAACATCATAAGCACTGAGCTTATTTTCATCATCTTTATTAGACCCTGGGTAAATATTATCTCCTAGAGTCTCGTTGTTAAGACCAGTTGTATTGACAACAGTGGCGTCTTTGATTCCCCATTCCAAGAGTTTGGCGCGCATCATATCGACGAAGTCTTTCTCTGAGCCAGCAATTTTCTCTGCTAGGGCAATAGCTGCACTGTTAGCGCTAGATACCAGGGTTGCTTCAAGCAACTCTTCGACAGTATAATTACGTGCCTCCATAGGAACATTACTGGCTTCAGAATTTGTCGTTAATTGATAAGGATAATCAGAAATATCTACTGGGGTGGATAGTGTGATACTTCCATTTTCTAGAGCCTCATAGACAAGATAAACTGTAAGTAGTTTTGTAATAGAAGCAATTTCGACAGGTTGAGTTGCATCTTTCTCATAGAGAATTTTACCAGTATTTGCTTCAACAGCAATCGCATGTTTTGCAGCAATATTAAAATCTTGGGCAGCAACAGTAGATGCTGACCCAATTACGGATAGACTTAAGAGAGTTAAAATGATTTTTTTCATAGTAAGTTTATTCTAACATAAAGAAAAATATTCCCAGTTTCATGATAGAAGAAAGAAGCTTTTTTTGAAAGTATGGTAAAAATAGATGAATGGAGGTAGCTCATGTTTCGTAAGAATAAATTATTTTTTTGGACCAGTGAGATTTTTATTAGTAACAATCATTTTTTTATTTATGGAGAGAGATGGGGGCGATTATCACGCCTTTTGTAAGCGTCGCAAAACACCATCATGATTCCTTTTTCTTCTAGGTGGTTTTTATATTATTTGACCAATCCTATTGTAAATTTTTTTACAAAAAGTATTTCAAAATTAATCGTATCATTGGTATTCTACTAACCTTGTGTGCCTTGGTTTGGGGTCTTGTCATTGGGGTAGTCTATCTGTTACCGATTTTGGTCAATCAGTTGACCAGCTTGATTGCGACTAGCCAGACTATCTATAGTCGTTTACAAGATTTGATTGTGGATTTATCTACTTATCCAGCCTTTCAAAATTTGGATATTCAAGCGACGATTCAACAGTTAAATCTATCTTATGTAGATATTTTACAAAATATCCTAAATAGTGTGACAAATAGTGTCGGAAGTGTCATATCAGCTCTCTTTAGTACCGTTTTGATTATTATTATGACCCCCGTGTTTTTGGTTTATTTTTTGTTAGATGGTAACAAATTTTTACCGATGCTTGAGCGCACTGTTTTAAAGAGAGATAAGTTGCATATTGCAGGTCTCTTAAAGAATTTGAATGCGACAATTGCTCGCTATATTAGTGGAGTCGCAATTGATGCGATTATTATCGGTTGTTTGGCCTTTATCGGATATAGCGTGATTGGTTTGAAATACGCTTTGGTCTTTGCCATCTTTTCAGGATTGGCCAATCTCATTCCTTATGTGGGACCAAGTATTGGCTTGATTCCGATGATTATTGCCAATGTCTTTACGGATCCTCATAGAATGCTAATTGCAGTTGTTTACATGCTAATCATTCAACAAGTGGATGGAAATATCCTTTACCCTCGAATCGTAGGTGGGGTAATGAAAGTCCATCCAATAACAATTTTAGTATTACTTTTGTTATCAAGCAATATCTATGGCGTCATTGGTATGATTGTAGCAGTACCAACCTATTCTATCTTAAAAGAAATTTCTAAGTTCTTATCACGTTTGTATGAAAATCATAAAACAATGAAAAAGAACGGGAAAGAGAATTAGCTAAGTAAAGAGTCAGAAAATTCCTGATTTTTTTCTTTTTTTCTTTAGGTAAATTATAGGAGTAGAAGTGCCATTTAGATTAGCCGATTAAGAATAATTCACAAAAACTTTGTAAAAACACTTGCAATTTAGCTGAAATTTGATAAAATAGTAAGGAAAGTTAGACTGTATTGCCTACTGTCTATCTATAAAATATATTTTATTGGAGGCTTTTACTCAAATGGCAAAAGAAAAATACGATCGTAGTAAACCACACGTTAACATTGGTACTATCGGACACGTTGACCACGGTAAAACTACCCTAACTGCAGCTATCACAACTGTTTTGGCACGTCGCTTGCCTTCATCAGTTAACCAACCTAAAGACTATGCGTCTATCGATGCTGCTCCAGAAGAACGCGAACGCGGTATCACTATCAACACTGCGCACGTTGAGTACGAAACTGAAAAACGTCACTACGCTCACATCGACGCTCCAGGACACGCGGACTACGTTAAAAACATGATCACTGGTGCCGCTCAAATGGACGGAGCTATCCTTGTAGTAGCTTCAACTGACGGACCAATGCCCCAAACTCGTGAGCACATCCTTCTTTCACGTCAGGTTGGTGTTAAACACCTTATCGTCTTCATGAACAAAGTTGACTTGGTTGACGACGAAGAATTGCTTGAATTGGTTGAAATGGAAATCCGTGACCTATTGTCAGAATACGACTTCCCAGGTGACGATCTTCCAGTTATCCAAGGTTCAGCTCTTAAAGCTCTTGAAGGTGACTCTAAATACGAAGACATCGTTATGGAATTGATGAACACAGTTGATGAGTACATCCCAGAACCAGAACGTGACACTGACAAACCATTGCTTCTTCCAGTCGAAGACGTATTCTCAATCACTGGACGTGGTACAGTTGCTTCAGGACGTATCGACCGTGGTATCGTTAAAGTCAACGACGAAATCGAAATCGTTGGTATCAAAGAAGAAACTCAAAAAGCAGTTGTTACTGGTGTTGAAATGTTCCGTAAACAACTTGACGAAGGTCTTGCCGGAGATAACGTAGGTGTCCTTCTTCGTGGTGTTCAACGTGATGAAATCGAACGTGGACAAGTTATCGCTAAACCAGGTTCAATCAACCCACACACTAAATTCAAAGGTGAAGTTTACATCCTTACTAAAGAAGAAGGTGGACGTCACACTCCATTCTTCAACAACTACCGTCCACAATTCTACTTCCGTACTACTGACGTTACAGGTTCAATCGAACTCCCAGCAGGTACTGAAATGGTAATGCCTGGTGATAACGTGACAATCGACGTTGAGTTGATCCACCCAATCGCCGTAGAACAAGGTACTACATTCTCTATCCGTGAGGGTGGACGTACTGTTGGTTCAGGTATGGTTACAGAAATCGAAGCTTAATTCGATTTAGTTCCCAGAAGAACAATTATTTAAGTCAGACACTAAAGAATCTTGCTTTGCAAGGTTCTTTTTTTGAAGAATTGCTTACAAAAAACTCTATACACTTGATGTGCATAGAGCAATGGGGCTTTATTTGATATAGAGTTCTTGATTTTTTAGGACAATTTCTCGTACACTTGTATACTTTTTGAGTTTTTTGATTTCTTCTGGATGAGTGACAAGAGTGATAACATAACCTTCCTTGCCCATGCGACCTGTACGGCCAGCACGGTGAGTGTAGGTTTCAATATCTCTAGGAACATCAAAGTTTACGACGCATTCTAGGCTATCGATATCAATCCCACGAGCCAAAAGGTCAGTTGCAAGAAGTAGGGTTAGTTGCTTATCTTTAAACTTTTCTAAGATGACTTTTCTAAATTTAACATTGACATCGCTAGCGAGGGAAACAGCCAAGATATCACGATATTGTAATTTTTCTTCTGCACTGCCGAGGTCTGATAGGCTGTTAAAGAAGACTAGTCCGCGGAAATCCTCAACATGTGCCAATTTTCGTAGCATATCCACTCGGTGACGCTGGTCTACCTGCATATAGAAATGTTGAATGTTGTCCAATTTTTGGTCAGAGAGATCAATGGTTCGCGTGTTAGATGCAATCTTTTCTTGGTCAAACTTGGTCGTCGCACTCATGTAGATGAGTTGGTGGTCACGAGGTGCGTAGTGAGTAATTTTCTCGACAAAGTGTATCTGAGAATCATCGAGCAATTGGTCAAATTCATCTAGAATGATGGTTTCCACATTCATCATCTTGATTTTTTTCAATTTAATCAACTCAAAGATACGACCAGGGGTTCCAATCAGAATTTCTGGTCCTTTTTTGAGGCGTTCAATCTGGCGTTTCTGACTTGAACCTGATAAGAATAGTTGGGCTGTCAAACCGATAGCTTCTGACCACGTTTTACATACATCAAAAATCTGTCCAGCCAGTTCTGTATTTGGTGCTAGAATCAAGAGTTGTTGCGCTTTTTTCTTTTGTAGTCGGAGAAGACTTGGTAGGAGGTAAGCTAGGGTCTTACCAGTTCCTGTTGGGCTCACTCCTAGAAGATTTTTTCCTGAAAGAATGGGCTCAAATAGTTGAATTTGAATGGGGGTGAATTCTTGGAAACCGAGCTGGTCACTCAATTCTTGCCATTCAGTCGGTAGTTTAGTTTTCATTTTTCTGCCTCAAATCTAATGCCAGCAGTCTGGCGCATGGTATATAGTAGCTCATGAACAGAGCTTGCATCGTCCAGCCAAGTCTGGTAGAGTGTCTGGTCTGGTTGCTGAATCATCTGTGCAAATGCAGCGACTTCCTCAGTCATCGTATGAGGAGCCTGTTGGATAGGGAGCTGGACTTGATGTCCTTGGTGGTCGGTAAAAATAGCTGAATGGACATGTTCAATCGTATTTAGGGTTAATGTTCCATCTGCTGTGTAAATCTCACAAGGAAGATTGGAAAGTGATGTTTTTCCCAGCCTTGATGTGAACTTGATAGTCTGGGTAGAAGAGGATACCATCTCCATTTAGGTCCATGCTATTGTCAAGCTGTTGAGCTTGATAGGTCGCGTCCTGAGCTTTTCCAAAAAGACGAACGGCAGCGTAGAGAGGATAAATCCCCAAATCCATAAGAGCTCCACCGGCAAAACGGTCTGAGAAGACATTTGGTGTCTCCCCAGCCAACAAGTTAGGCATTTTGGAAGAATACTTGGCATAGTTGAAATCTGCTCCCAAAATTTGCTTGTCCGCTAAAAAGTTTTTGATAGTAGTAAAAGCTTCCTCGTGGTAATTACGAGCTGCTTCAAAGATAAAACAATTATTTTTCTTAGCTGTTTGAACCAAATCCAGCCATTCTTGTGGCTGAGTGACAGCTGGCTTTTCAAGAATGACATGTTTACCTGCATACAGTGCAGCTTTTGCCTGAGCAAAATGCAAGGAGTTTGGGCTAGCAATATAGACCACATCAAAGGAGCCCTTGAAGAAGTCCTCTACTTGATCAAAGAGTTGGATATTCTCATAGTGAGAAGCAAAGGTTGCTGCGGTTTCAAGTTTCCTAGAATAGACTGCGACCAGCTGGTATTCTCCACTGGTATGGGCTGCTTCTATGAAGTGGTGGCTGATAGCGCCAGTGCCGATGACACCTAATTTAAGCATAGATACTCCTTTTCCGATTTCAAATCCTTCTTTCATTATAACATAGATAGACGTGACTATCCAACAGAGGGTAAAAAATTTCAAATAAGCTACTAGGTCTTTTCCAAAGAAAGTGGTACAATAATGAGATGAGTAAATGAAATAGGAGGGAAAATGAGGTTATTACCTATAAGAAAAATATCACGTCAGTCTAAGAGGCTAGCGCTTTTTTTGACTTTTTGTGCAGGATATGTAGACGCCTATACTTTTATTGTGCGAGGGAACACTCTTGTCGCTGGACAAACTGGGAATGTCGTCTTTCTATCAGTGGGGCTCATTCAACATAATGTGTCAGATGCCAGTGCCAAAGTAATGACATTACTAGCTTTTATGATGGGGGTCTTTTTATTAACTGTTTATAAGGAAAAATTGAGAATTGTGAAAAAGCCTATTTTATCATTGATTCCTTTGGCAATCCTATCAATCATTATTGGTTTTGTACCGCAAACTGTAGATAATATCTATCTAGTACCGCCCTTGGCCTTTTGTATGGGCTTGGTGACAACCGCTTTTGGAGAAGTGTCAGGTATAGCTTATAATAACGCGTTCATGACAGGGAATATCAAACGGACCATGCTGGCTTTTGGAGATTATTTCAGAACTAAGCACACTCCTTTTTTACGTGAAGGTTTCATATTTGTTAGCCTGCTTAGCAGTTTTGTCCTCGGCGTTGTCTTTTCGGCTTATTTGACGATTTTTTATCATGAAAAGACCATTCTTGGTGTTCCTATTATGATGAGCATTTTTTACCTCAGTATGCTTTTTGCTTCGTGGCGGAAAAAAGTAAAAGAAAAAGCTTCATTTTAGGTGTTATTACTTGTAAGAAAATAGGAGATATGCTATACTTGAAGAGTTGACTATGCACGATCCTGTGCAACCGCACGAACATCGTTGCTTGATTATTCAAGTTTAAGTGGTTCGTCCCACGATGCTAGGCGAGTCTTCACAAAAAATTCGGGGAAACCCATAAAAATCATAGGAGGTGCATAATGAGCACATACGCAATTATCAAAACTGGCGGAAAACAAGTTAAAGTTGAAGTTGGTCAAGCAGTTTACGTTGAAAAAAATTGAACGTTGAAGCTGGTCAAGAAGTTACTTTTAACGAAGTTGTTCTTGTTGGTGGTGAAAACACTGTTGTCGGAACTCCACTTGTTGCTGGAGCTACTGTAGTTGGAACTGTTGAAAAACAAGGAAAACAAAAGAAAGTTGTTACTTACAAGTACAAACCTAAAAAAGGTAGCCACCGTAAACAAGGTCACCGTCAACCATATACAAAAGTTGTCATCAACGCAATCAACGCTTAATTTTAAGGAGAACACATGATACAAGCAGTCTTTGAGAGAGCCGAAGATGGCGAGCTGAGGAGTGCGGAAATTACTGGACACGCCGAGAGTGGCGAATACGGCTTAGATGTCGTGTGTGCATCGGTTTCTACGCTTGCCATTAACTTTATCAATTCCATTGAAAAATTTGCAGGCTATGAACCAATCCTAGAATTAAACGAAGATGAAGGTGGCTATCTGATGGTTGAAATTCCAAAAGATCTTCCTTCACACCAGAGAGAAATGACCCAGTTATTCTTGAATCATTTTTCTTAGGTATGGCAAACTTATCGGAGAACTCTTCTGAGTTCGTCCAAACCAGAGTTATCACAGAAAACTAACACGGAGGAAAACATTATGTTAAAAATGACTCTTAACAACTTGCAACTTTTCGCCCACAAAAAAGGTGGAGGTTCTACATCAAACGGACGTGATTCACAAGCAAAACGTCTTGGAGCTAAAGCAGCTGACGGACAAACTGTAACAGGTGGATCAATCCTTTACCGTCAACGTGGTACACACATCTACCCAGGTGTAAACGTTGGACGTGGTGGAGACGATACTTTGTTCGCTAAAGTTGAAGGCGTAGTACGCTTTGAACGTAAAGGACGCGATAAAAAACAAGTTTCTGTTTACCCAATCGCTAAATAAAAAGGTCCAGTGAACCTTTTTATCCCGAGCCTTGAAATGTAAAGGCGAGGAAGCTAGAGATAGCATAAAAACAGGCTTTCCGAGTTTTCGGAGAGCCTGTTTTTTTGATTTGGTACCCATTTTGCTACCTATATTATGGGAATTGTATTTGCATCATATTATTAAACAGTAAATCAAAGATTTGCTGTTTTTATTTGTTTGAAATCAGATGAGGAGTGAGAAAAGATATCATTCTAATTTTGTATTGGGATGTTAGAGTATTCATTGAGACTTGACAATTTCCATACTTTTTTCCTTTTTGGAAAACTTCTAAAATATGGTATAATGAAAAGATAAAGAAGTTGGGGGTAGAAGATGAACATTCAACAATTACGCTATGTTGTGGCTATTGCGAATAGCGGTACTTCCGTGAAGCTGCTGAAAAGATGTATGTTAGTCAGCCGAGTCTGTCTATTTCTGTTCGTGATTTGGAAAAAGAATTGGGTTTTAAGATTTTCCGTCGGACTAGTTCAGGGACTTTCTTGACCCGTCGTGGGATGGAATTTTACGAAAAAGCGCAAGAATTGGTTAAAGGATTTGATATTTTTCAAAATCAGTATGCCAATCCTGAAGAAGAAAAAGATGAATTTTCCATTGCTAGTCAGCACTATGACTTCTTGCCACCGACGATTACGGCTTTCTCAGAGTGCTATCCTGACTATAAGAACTTCCGTATTTTTGAATCAACTACTGTTCAAATTTTAGATGAAGTGGCGCAAGGGCATAGTGAGATTGGGATTATCTACCTTAACAATCAAAATAAAAAGGGGATTATGCAACGGGTTGAAAAGCTGGGTTTGGAGGTCATTGAATTGATTCCCTTCCATACTCACATTTATCTCCGTGAGGGGCATCCTTTGGCTCAGAAAGAGGAATTGGTTATGGAGGATTTAGTGGATCTACCTACAGTTCGTTTTACCCAGGAAAAGGATGAGTACCTTTATTATTCGGAGAACTTTGTTGATACCAGCGCTAGCTCGCAGATGTTCAATGTGACAGACCGTGCTACTTTGAATGGTATTTTGGAGCGGACGGACGCCTATGCGACAGGTTCTGGATTTTTAGATAGTGACAGTGTCAATGGCATCACAGTTATTCGTCTCAAGGATAATTTGGATAATCGCATGGTCTATGTTAAACGTGAGGAAGTGGAGCTTAGTCAGGCTGGAACTCTTTTCGTAGAAGTCATGCAAGAATATTTTAATCAGAAGAGGAAATCATGAAAAAAAGAGGAATAGTGGCAGTCATTGTACTGCTTTTGATTGCGCTGGATCAGTTAGTCAAATCCTATATCGTCTGGCAGATTCCACTGGGTGAAGTACGTTCGTGGATACCCAATCTCGTTAGCTTGACCTACCTGCAAAATCGAGGGGCAGCCTTTTCTATCTTACAAGACCAGCAGTGGTTATTTGCTATTATTACTCTGGTTGTCGTGGTAGGTGCCATTTGGTATCTACATAAACACATGGAGGACTCACTCTGGACGGTCTTGGGCTTGACCTTGATAATCGCAGGTGGTCTTGGAAACTTTATTGACAGGATCAGTCAGGGATTTGTTGTGGATATGTTCCACCTTGACTTTATTAATTTTGCAATTTTCAATGTTGCAGATAGCTATCTGACTGTTGGAGTGATTATTTTATTGATTGCAATGCTAAAAGAGGAAACAAATGGAAATTAAAATTGAAACTGGTGGCCTGCGTTTGGATAAGGCTTTGTCGGATTTGACAGAATTATCACGTAGTCTCGCGAATGAACAAATTAAATCAGGCCAGGTCTTGGTCAATGGCCAAGTCAAGAAAGCTAAATACACAGTTCAAGAGGGTGATGTCGTCACTTACCATGTGCCAGAACCAGAGGTATTAGAGTATGTGGCTGAGGATATTCCGCTAGAAATAGTCTACCAAGATGAGGATGTGGCTGTTGTCAACAAACCTCAGGGGATGGTGGTGCATCCGAGTGCTGGTCATACTAATGGAACTCTAGTAAATGCTCTTATGTATCATATCAAGGATTTGTCGGGTATCAATGGGGTTCTACGTCCAGGAATTGTTCACCGTATTGATAAGGATACGTCAGGTCTTCTTATGATTGCTAAAAATGACGATGCGCATCTAGCACTTGCTCAAGAACTTAAGGATAAAAAGTCTCTCCGAAAATATTGGGCGATTGTTCATGGAAATTTGCCTAATGATCGTGGTGTGATTGAAGCGCCGATTGGCCGTAGTGAAAAAGACCGTAAGAAACAGGCTGTGACTGCTAAAGGCAAGCCTGCAGTTACCCGTTTTCACGTCTTGGAACGCTTTGGTGATTACAGCTTAGTGGAGTTGCAGCTGGAAACAGGACGTACTCACCAAATCCGTGTTCACATGTCTTATATTGGCCATCCAGTTGCTGGTGATGAAGTCTATGGTCCACGTAAGACTCTGAAAGGACATGGACAATTTCTTCATGCCAAGACTCTAGGATTACCCATCCGAGAACAGGTGAGACCTTAGAATTTACAGCAGATATCCCAGAGATTTTTAGGGAAACATTGGAGAGATTGAGAAAGAATTAGATTTGATAAAAGGTTGAGATAGCTTGTCTCGACCTTTTTTCCTATCAACTCTTTTCTATTTCCTGTCATTCATGTTATAATGGATAAATATGAAGAATCGGAGTGAGACTATGAAATACAAACGGATTGTCTTTAAGGTGGGAACTTCTTCTCTGACAAATGAGGATGGAAGTTTATCACGTAGTAAGGTAAAGGCTATTACCCAGCAGTTGGCTATGTTGCACGAGGCTGGTCATGAATTGATTTTGGTGTCATCAGGTGCCATTGCGGCTGGTTTTGGAGCCTTAGGATTTAAAAAGCGTCCGACTAAGATTGCTGATAAACAGGCTTCAGCAGCAGTAGGGCAAGGGCTTTTGTTGGAAGAATACACGACCAATCTTCTCTTGCGCCAAATCGTTTCTGCACAAATTTTGCTGACTCAGGACGACTTTGTGGATAAGCGCCGTTATAAAAATGCCCATCAGGCTTTGTCAGTCCTACTTAGCCGTGGGGCGATTCCTATCATCAATGAGAATGACAGTGTCGTCATTGATGAACTCAAGGTTGGGGACAATGACACTCTTAGTGCCCAGGTGGCAGCCATGGTCCAAGCAGACCTTTTGGTTCTCTTGACAGATGTGGACGGTCTCTATACTGGAAATCCTAATTCAGATCCAAAAGCCAAACGATTGGAGAAAATTGAGACCATCAATCGTGAGATTATCGATATGGCTGGTGGAGCTGGCTCGTCAAATGGAACTGGTGGCATGCTAACAAAAATCAAGGCTGCAACTATTGCGACAGAATCAGGAGTTCCTGTTTATATCTGTTCATCATTGAAGGCAGATGCCATGATTGAGGCGGCTGAGGAGACCAAGGATGGTTCCTACTTTGTTGCAGAGGAAAAAGGTCTCCGTACCCAGAAACAATGGCTGGCCTTCTATGCTCAGAGTCAGGGTTCTATTTGGGTTGATAAAGGGGCTGCAGAAGCTCTCTCTCAACATGGGAAGAGTCTTCTTTTATCTGGTATTGTTGAAGCAGAAGGAGCCTTTTCTTACGGTGATATCGTGACAGTATTTGACAAGGAAAGTGGAAAATCACTTGGAAAAGGACGTGTGCAATTTGGGGCATCTGCTTTGGAGGATATGTTACGTTCTCAAAAAGCCAAGGGTGTCTTGATTCACCGTGATGACTGGATTTCCATTACTCCTGAAATCCAACTACTCTTTACAGAATTTTAGAGGTAAACTATGGTAAGTACACAAGAACAGTTTGAACAGGTACAGGCTGTTAAAAAATCGATTAACACAGCTAGTGAAGATGTGAAAAACCAAGCCTTGCTAGCAATGGCTGATCACTTAGTGGCTGCTACTGAGGAAATTTTAGCGGCCAATGCCCTCGATATGGAAGCAGCCAAGGGCAAAATTTCAGATGTTATGTTGGATCGTCTTTATTTGGATGCAGGACGCATAGAAGCAATGGCAACTGGGATTCGTGAAGTGGTTGCCTTACCAGATCCAATCGGTGAAGTTTTAGAAACAAATCATCTTGAAAATGGTTTGGTTATCACAAAGAAACGTGTGGCTATGGGTGTTATCGGTATTATCTATGAAAGTCGTCCAAATGTGACGTCTGATGCGGCTGCTTTGGCTCTCAAGAGTGGAAATGCGGTTGTTCTTCGTAGTGGTAAGGATGCCTACCAAACAGCTCATGCAATTGTCACAGCCTTGAAGAAGGGCTTGGAGACAACGACCATTCATCCAGATGTGATTCAACTGGTGGAAGATACCAGCCGTGAAAGTAGCTATGCTATGATGAAGGCCAAGGGTTATCTAGACCTGCTTATTCCTCGTGGAGGGGCTGGTTTGATCAATGCTGTGGTTGAAAATGCTATCGTACCAGTTATCGAGACAGGAACTGGGATTGTCCATGTTTATGTCGATAAGGATGCGGATGAAGATAAGGCTCTATCGATCATCAACAATGCTAAAACCAGTCGTCCTTCTGTCTGCAATGCCATGGAGGTTCTGCTGGTTCATGAAGACAAGGCAGCGAGCTTCCTTCCTAGCTTGGAGCAAGTGCTAGTTGCAGATCGAAAAGAATCTGGACTGGAACCAATTCAATTCCGCCTAGATAGCAAAGCAAGTCAGTTTCTTTCAGGTAAAGCAGCTGAGGATCAAGACTTTGACACCGAGTTTTTAGACTATGTCCTAGCGATTAAGGTTGTGAGTAGTTTAGAAGAAGCGGTTACGCATATTGAAGCCCACAGTACTCATCATTCGGATGCCATTGTGACTGAAAATGCTGAAGCTGCAACTTACTTTACAGATCAAGTGGACTCTGCAGCGGTTTATGTCAATGCCTCAACTCGTTTCACCGATGGTGGCCAATTTGGTCTTGGTTGTGAAATGGGGATTTCTACTCAGAAACTGCACGCGCGTGGTCCAATGGGCTTGAAGAGTTGACCAGTTACAAGTATGTAGTTGCTGGTGATGGACAGATAAGGGAGTAAAAAATGAAGATTGGATTTATCGGTTTGGGGAATATGGGAGCTAGCTTGGCCAAGGCTGTCTTGCAGGCCAAGACGGGTGATGACATTCTTCTTGCCAATCGTAGTCAAGCCAAGGTGGATGCTTTCATAGCCAACTTCGGCGGTCTAGCTTCTAGCAACGAAGAAATATTCGCAGAAGCAGATGTGATTTTTTTAGGAGTTAAGCCTGCTCAGTTTTCTGAACTGCTTTCTCAATACCAAACCATCCTTGAAAAACGAGAGAGTCTTCTTTTGATTTCCATGGCAGCTGGATTGACTTTAGAAAAACTAGCGAGTCTTATTCCAAGTCAACACCGAATTATTCGTATGATGCCGAATACCCCTGCTTCTATCGGTCAAGGAGTGATTAGTTATGCCTTGTCTCCTAATTGCAGGGCTGAGGACAATGAGCTTTTTTGTCAGCTGTTAACCAAGGCTGGTCTCTTGGTGGAACTAGGAGAAGGCTTAATCGACGCAGCGACAGGTCTTGCAGGTTGTGGACCGGCCTTTGTCTATCTTTTTATCGAGGCCTTGGCAGATGCAGGTGTTCAGACTGGATTGCCACGAGAAACAGCATTGAAAATGGCAGCTCAAACTGTGGTAGGAGCTGGACAATTGGTCCTAGAAACCCAAGAGCATCCTGGGGTCTTGAAAGACCAAGTTTGTAGCCCAGGCGGTTCGACTATTGCTGGTGTAGCGAGCTTAGAAGCGCATGCTTTTCGAGGCACAGTCATGGAAGCAGTTGGTCAAGCCTACAAACGAACACAAGAACTAGGTAAATAAGAGGTGGCTTTGACTGCCTCTTTTATGGTTGTTGAAATTGAGAAGACAAAAAGATTGTCACAAACCCCTATTTTTTTTTGATAGAATAGAAGTAGTAAAAAAGAAATGAGTTAGACATGTCAAAAGGATTTTTAGTCTCTCTTGAGGGACCAGAGGGAGCAGGCAAGACCAGTGTTTTAGAGGCTCTGCTCCCAATTTTACAGGAAAAAGGAGTAGAAGTGTTGACGACCCGTGAGCCAGGCGGAGTCTTGATTGGGGAGAAGATTCGTCAAGTGATTTTGGACCCAAGTCATACTCAAATGGATGCTAAGACAGAACTCCTTCTCTATATCGCCAGTCGCAGACAGCACTTGGTAGAAAAGGTATTACCAGCCCTTGAAGCTGGCAAGTTGGTCATTATGGACCGCTTCATCGATAGTTCCATTGCCTATCAGGGATTTGGCCGTGGCTTGGAAATTGAAGCCATTGACTGGCTCAATCACTTTGCGACAGATGGCCTTAAACCCGATTTGACACTCTATTTTGACATTGAGGTGGAAGAGGGACTGGCTCGCATTGTTGCTAATAGTGACCGCGAGGTTAATCGTTTGGACTTGGAAGGGTTGGACTTGCACAAAAAAGTTCGTCAAGGCTACCTTTCTCTTCTGGACAAAGAAGGAAGTCGTATTGTTAAGATTGATGCGAGTCTTCCTTTGGAGCAAGTTGTGGAAGCTACCAAGGCTGTCTTATTTGACAGAATGGGCTTGGATAAATGAAACAAGAAGAATTAAAGGCTTGGCAACCAGACCAGTTTGACCGCTTTGTCCGTATCCTAGAACAAGACCAGCTCAATCACGCCTATCTCTTTTCAGGTTTCTTTGGAAGCTTGGAAATGGCGCAGTTTTTGGCTAAGAGCCTCTTTTGTACGGATAAAGTAGGAGTTTTACCGTGTGAGAAATGCCGAAACTGCAAGCTGATTGAACAGGAAGAGTTTCCAGATGTTACCTTGATTAAGCCAGTCAATCAGGTCATCAAGACAGAACGTATTCGTGAATTGGTGGGACAATTTTCTCAAGCAGGGATTGAAAGTCAGCAACAGGTCTTTATTATCGAGCAAGCTGAGAAAATGCATCCTAACGCGGCTAATTCTCTGCTCAAGGTTATTGAAGAACCTCAGAGTGAGGTTTATATTTTCTTCTTGACCAGCGATGAGGAAAAGATTTTACCGACCATCCGTAGTCGGACCCAAATTTTCCACTTTAAAAAGCAAGAAGAAAAACTCATCCATCAATTAGAACAAGCAGGTCTGGTCAAGAAAAAAGCAACTCTTTTAGCCCAGTTTAGTCAATCGCGAGCTGAAGCAGAAAAGTTAGCCAATCAGGCAAATTTTTGGACCTTGGTTGATGAAAGTGAACGTCTGCTGACTTGGTTAGTGGCTAAGAAAAAAGAAAGTTATTTGCAAGTTGCTAAATTAGCGAACTTGGCTGATGACAAGGAAAAACAAGATCAGGTTTTACGGATTCTTGAAGTCCTCTGTGGGCAGGACCTCCTGCAAGCAAGAGTAAGAGTGATTCTACAAGATTTGCTAGAAGCTAGAAAAATGTGGCAGGCTAATGTCAGCTTTCAAAATGCCATGGAATATCTGGCTTTGAAAGAAATATAAACTCAAAAATGAATGATAAAGAAAGGAAAGGGCTGTTTTATGGACAAAAAAGAATTATTTGACGCGCTGGACGATTTTTCCCAACAGTTACTAGTAACCTTGGCCGATGTGGAAGCTATTAAGAAAAATCTCAAGAGCCTAGTAGAAGAAAATACAGCTCTTCGCTTGGAAAATAGTAAGTTGCGAGAACGCTTGGGTGAGGTGGAGGCAGACGCTCCTGTCAAGGCTAAGCATGTTCGTGAAAGTGTCCGTCGCATTTACCGTGATGGATTTCACGTATGTAATGATTTTTATGGACAACGTCGGGAGCAGGACGAGGAATGTATGTTCTGTGACGAGTTGTTGTACAGGGAGTAGGCATGCAGATTCAAAAAAGTTTTAAGGGGCAGTCTCCCTATGGCAAGCTGTATCTAGTGGCAACGCCGATTGGCAATCTAGACGATATGTCCTTTCGAGCTATCCAGACCTTGAAAGAAGTGGACTGGATTGCTGCTGAGGACACGCGCAATACAGGACTTTTACTCAAGCATTTTGACATTTCTACTAAGCAAATCAGTTTTCATGAGCACAATGCCAAGGAAAAGATTCCTGATTTGATTGGTTTCTTTGAAAGCAGGGCAAAGTATTGCTCAGGTATCCGACGCGGGACTGCCTAGTATCTCAGACCCTGGTCATGATTTGGTTAAGGCAGCTATTGAGGAAGAAATTGCGGTTGTCACAGTTCCAGGTGCCTCTGCAGGGATTTCAGCCTTGATTGCCAGTGGTTTAGCACCACAGCCCCATATCTTCTACGGTTTTTTACCAAGAAAATCAGGCCAGCAAAAGCAATTTTTCGACTTGAAAAAAGACTATCCTGAAACACAAATTTTCTATGAATCACCTCATCGTGTGGGCAGATACATTGAAAAATATGCTAGAAGTCTACGGTGACCGCTCGGTAGTCTTGGTCAGAGAATTGACCAAGATTTATGAAGAATACCAAAGAGGAAAGATCTCTGAATTGCTAGAAAGCATTGCTGAAACGCCACTCAAGGGCGAATGCCTTCTCATTGTTGAAGGTGCCAGCCAAGATGTGGAGGAAAAAGACGAGGAAGACTTGTTCTTAGAAATCCAATCCCGCATCCAGCAAGGTATGAAGAAAAATCAAGCTATCAAGGAAGTTGCTAAGATTTACCAGTGGAACAAGAGTCAGCTCTACGCTGCCTACCACGATTGGGAAGAAAATGACTAAACAGGGAAGTTTGCCTTCTTCCCTTTTTTTTTGTTATACTAGTAGAAGAAAAAAATAGAAAGATTTGTGGGAGTGAAAAAGTCCGGGGGACTTTTTCAGCCTGAGCCAAGAAACTCGAGAGCGAAGTAAGTCCTGTGGACTTTTTCAGCCTGAGCCAAGAAACTCGAGAGCGAGGGAAGTCCGGGGGACTTTTTCAGCCTGAGCCAAGAAAGTTGAAAGCGAGTAAGTTCGGTTGGCTTTTTCAATGTGAAACTTGTTTTCACACTCCCAAAGAGGTATTAGTGTCGTGTCTCAATCTTATATCAATGTTATCGGTGCTGGTTTGGCAGGTTCTGAAGCTGCCTACCAAATTGCAGAACGTGGTATTCCAGTTAAACTCTATGAAATGCGTGGTGTCAAGTCAACACCTCAACATAAAACAGACAATTTTGCTGAGTTAGTTTGTTCTAATTCCCTTCGTGGGGATGCTCTTACAAATGCTGTCGGGCTTCTCAAGGAAGAAATGCGTCGCTTGGGTTCTGTTATCTTAGAATCTGCTGAGGCAACCCGTGTTCCTGCAGGTGGAGCCCTTGCGGTGGACCGTGATGGTTTCTCACAGATGGTGACTGAAAAAGTGGTCAACCACCCCTTGATTGAAGTGATTCGTGATGAAATTACAGAATTACCAACAGATGTTATCACAGTTGTGGCTACTGGTCCCTTGACTAGTGATGCCCTAGCTGAGAAAATTCATGCCCTTAATAATGGAGATGGTTTCTATTTCTACGATGCGGCAGCGCCTATTATCGACGTCAATACCATCGATATGAGCAAGGTCTATCTCAAATCACGTTATGATAAGGGAGAAGCCGCTTATCTCAACGCGCCTATGACCAAGCAAGAGTTTATGGATTTCCATGAAGCTTTGGTCAATGCGGAAGAAGCTCCGCTTAATTCTTTTGAAAAAGAAAAGTACTTTGAAGGATGTATGCCAATAGAAGTCATGGCCAAACGAGGTATTAAAACCATGCTTTATGGTCCTATGAAACCAGTCGGTCTGGAGTATCCGGACGACTACACTGGACCTCGTGATGGAGAATTTAAAACACCGTATGCGGTTGTCCAGCTCCGTCAGGACAATGCGGCTGGTAGCCTCTACAATATCGTTGGTTTCCAGACCCACCTCAAATGGGGAGAACAAAAGCGTGTTTTCCAAATGATTCCAGGTCTTGAAAATGCGGAGTTTGTTCGTTATGGTGTTATGCACCGCAATTCTTATATGGATTCACCAAATCTTCTTGAACAGACCTATCGTTCTAAGAAACAACCAAATCTTTTCTTTGCTGGTCAGATGACGGGTGTGGAAGGCTATGTTGAGTCAGCTGCTTCAGGCTTAGTTGCGGGGATTAACGCTGCTCGTCTTTTCAAGGGAGAAAGCGAGGCTATTTTCCCAGAGACGACAGCTATTGGAAGCTTGGCTCATTACATCACCCATGCGGACAGCAAACATTTCCAACCGATGAATGTCAATTTTGGAATTATCAAGGAGTTAGAAGGCGAACGTATCCGTGATAAGAAGGCTCGTTATGAAAAATTGCAGAGCGTGCCCTTAACGATTTAGAGGAATTTTTAACGGTCTAATTTTTTTGAAAGAATTGCTCATGATACTATAAAAATCTTAGAAATTGTGATAAAATAGGTAGGATAAAAAAAGGAGAGTGAAAATGGCGAATCCCAAGTATAAACGTATTTTAATCAAGTTATCAGGTGAAGCCCTTGCCGGTGAACGTGGCGTAGGGATTGATATCCAAACAGTTCAAACAATCGCAAAAGAGATTCAAGAAGTTCATAGCTTAGGTATCGAAATTGCCCTTGTTATCGGTGGAGGAAATCTCTGGCGTGGAGAACCTGCAGCAGAAGCAGGTATGGACCGCGTTCAGGCAGATTACACAGGAATGCTTGGGACTGTTATGAATGCTCTTGTGATGGCAGATTCATTGCAACAAGTTGGGGTTGATACACGTGTGCAAACAGCTATTGCTATGCAACAAGTGGCAGAGCCTTATGTCCGTGGACGTGCCCTTCGTCACCTTGAAAAAGGCCGTATCGTTATCTTTGGTGCTGGAATTGGTTCACCATACTTCTCAACAGATACAACAGCGGCCCTTCGTGCAGCTGAAATCGAAGCAGATGCCATCCTCATGGCTAAAAATGGCGTAGATGGTGTTTACAATGCCGATCCTAAGAAGGACAAGACAGCTGTTAAATTTGAAGAATTGACCCACCGTGACGTTATCAATAAAGGTCTTCGTATCATGGACTCAACAGCTTCAACCCTCTCAATGGATAACGACATTGACTTGGTTGTATTCAACATGAACCAACCAGGCAACATCAAACGTGTCGTATTTGGTGAAAATATCGGAACAACAGTTTCAAATAATATCGAAGAAAAGGAATAAGAAAGATTATGGCTAACGCAATTATTGAAAGCTAAAGAGAGAATGACCCAGTCTCACCAATCACTTGCTCGTGAATTTGGTGGTATCCGTGCTGGCCGTGCCAATGCAAGCTTGCTTGACCGTGTACATGTAGAATACTACGGAGTAGAAACTCCTCTTAACCAAATCGCTTCAATTACGATTCCAGAAGCGCGTGTTTTGTTGGTGACACCATTTGACAAATCTTCATTGAAAGACATCGAACGTGCCTTGAACGCTTCTGATCTTGGTATTACACCAGCTAATGACGGTTCTGTGATTCGCTTGGTTATCCCAGCTCTTACAGAAGAAACTCGTCGTGACCTTGCTAAAGAAGTGAAGAAGGTCGGTGAGAATGCTAAAGTGGCTGTCCGCAATATCCGTCGCGATGCTATGGACGAAGCTAAGAAACAAGAAAAAGCAAAAGAAATCACTGAAGACGAATTGAAGACTCTTGAAAAAGACATTCAAAAAGTAACAGACGATGCTGTTAAACACATCGACGACATGACTGCCAACAAAGAGAAAGAACTCTTGGAAGTCTAAAAATAAACAGAAAAACTCAGTTGGCATTGCTGGCTGAGTTTTATTCGAAAGAAGGAAATATGAATACAAATCTTGCAAGTTTTATCGTTGGACTCATCATTGATGAAAATGACCGTTTTTACTTTGTGCAAAAGGATGGTCAAACCTATGCTCTTGCTAAGGAAGAAGGTCAACATACAGTAGGGGATACGGTTAAAGGTTTTGCCTACACGGATATGAAGCAAAAACTCCGCTTGACCACTCTAGAAGTGACTGCCACTCAGGATCAATTTGGATGGGGACGTGTCACAGAAGTTCGTAAGGACTTGGGTGTTTTTGTGGATACAGGACTTCCTGACAAGGAAATTGTAGTGTCACTCGATATCCTTCCTGAGCTCAAGGAACTCTGGCCTAAGAAGGGCGACCAACTCTACATCCGCCTAGAAGTGGACAAGAAAGACCGTATCTGGGGACTCTTGGCCTATCAAGAAGACTTCCAACGTCTGGCTCGTCCTGCCTACAACAACATGCAGAACCAAAACTGGCCAGCCATTGTGTACCGCCTCAAGCTGTCAGGAACTTTTGTTTACCTACCAGAAAATAATATGCTTGGTTTTATTCACCCAAGTGAGCGTTATGCAGAACCACGTTTGGGGCAAGTCTTAGATGCGCGTGTCATTGGTTTCCGTGAAGTGGACCGTACCTTGAATCTCTCCCTCAAACCACGTTCTTTTGAAATGTTGGAAAATGATGCCCAGATGATTTGACCTACTTGGAAAGCAATGGGGGGTTCATGACTTTAAATGATAAGTCATCTCCAGACGACATCAAGGCAACCTTTGGTATTTCTAAAGGTCAGTTCAAGAAAGCACTCGGTGGCTTGATGAAGGCTGGTAAAATCAAGCAAGACCAGTTTGGGACAGAGTTGATTTAGGGAGACTTATGAGAAAATCATTTTACACTTGGCTCATGACTGAGCGTAATCCTAAGAGTAACAGTCCCAAAGCCATCTTAGCAGACCTAGCTTTTGAAGAGTCAGCCTTTCCAAAACACACAGATGATTTTGATGAGGTCAGTCGCTTTTTGGAGGAGCATGTTAGCTTTTCCTTTAATCTGGGAGATTTTGACAGCATTTGGCAGGAATATCTAGAACACTAAATAAATTGAGATTGAGTAGCAATTTTTCAGTCTCTTTGCTATAATAAAAAGAAATAAAAGGATTAGAGAGGTTCTTTATTTGAAGGAACATTCAATTGACATTCAACTGAGTCATCCAGATGACCTGTTTCATCTTTTTGGTTCCAATGAGCGCCATCTTCGTTTGATGGAAGAAGAGCTTGATGTTGTGATTCATGCCCGTACGGAGATTGTCCAGGTTTTGGGAGAAGAGTCTGCTTGCGAGGAAGCCCGTCAGGTTATCCAGGCTTTGATGGTCTTGGTAAATCGTGGGATGACCGTTGGTACGCCAGATGTGGTGACTGCGATTAGTATGGTCAAAAATGATGAAATTGACAAGTTTGTCGCCCTTTACGAAGAAGAAATCATTAAAGACAATACTGGGAAGCCTATCCGCGTCAAAACTCTAGGTCAAAAACTTTATGTGGACAGTGTCAAACAGCATGATGTGACCTTTGGAATTGGGCCTGCAGGGACTGGGAAGACTTTTCTTGCAGTAACCTTGGCAGTGACAGCCCTTAAACGTGGGCAAGTCAAGCGGATTATCCTCACTCGACCAGCAGTCGAAGCAGGTGAGAGTCTAGGATTTCTTCCGGGTGATCTCAAGGAGAAGGTGGATCCTTACCTTCGACCTGTTTATGATGCCTTGTATCAGATTTTGGGGAAAGACCAAACGACTCGTCTTATGGAGCGTGAAATTATCGAGATTGCGCCTCTTGCCTACATGCGTGGACGAACCTTGGAGGATGCCTTTGTCATTCTCGATGAGGCTCAAAATACGACCATCATGCAGATGAAGATGTTCTTGACTCGTTTAGGTTTTAATTCTAAGATGATTGTCAATGGAGATATCAGTCAGATTGACCTGCCACGTAATGTCAAGTCCGGTTTGATTGATGCTCAAGAAAAACTCAAGAACATTCACCAAATTGACTTTGTTCATTTTTCAGCTAAAGATGTGGTTCGCCATCCAGTTGTCGCTCAGATTATTCGAGCCTATGAACCAGCACCTGTCAAGAATGAAGAGAGTGAAGAATTAGAGTCTCAACCTCTATCTGAAGGATAGTTCTTTTGTACTTAAAGTTATCTCAATACCAAGTATAAATTTGCTTTTTAACTATTTCATTCAATATCCTTATCTTAGTTAGAAACTTTTCAAGTGGAGGAAACGTATGGAATCAATCTTTTTAAAACTAGCTCAGTATCCCATAGTAGAGACTGAACGTTTATTGCTCCGACCTGTAACTTTGGATGATGCGGAAGCTATGTTTGAGTATGCCTCGGACAGAGAAAATACGCGCTACACTTTTCCAACAAATCAAAGTTTGGAAGAAACCAAGAATAACATTGCTCAGTTCTACTTGGCTAATCCCTTGGGACGTTGGGGAATCGAATTAAAAGATAACGGCAAGTTTATCGGAACCATTGATTTGCACAAGATTGATCCTGTTCTTAAGAAGGCAGCTATTGGTTACATTATCAATAAAAAATATTGGAATCAAGGATTAACGACAGAAGCCAATCGTGCGGTGATTGAGCTGGCTTTTGAGAAGATTGGAATGAACAAGTTGACCGCCCTTCACGATAAGGATAATCCCGCATCTGGAAAGGTCATGGAGAAATCAGGCATGCGTTTTTCCCATGCAGAACCATATGCTTGTATGGACCAGCATGAAGAAGGCCGAATTGTTACAAGAGTTCATTATATCCTAACCAAGGAAGACTATTTTGCAAATAAATAAGCAGTTGAAAAGAAATTTTTCGACTGTTTTTTCTTTCTCTTACGAATAATCTAAGAGAGGAGAAAATATGGAAGCAATTATCGAGAAAATCAAAGAGTATAAAATCATTGTCATCTGTACTGGTCTGGGTTTGCTTGTTGGCGGATTTTTCCTGCTAAAACCAGCTCCACAAACACCTGTCAAGGAAACGAATTTACAGGCAGAAGTTGCAGCTGTTTCCAAGGATTCATTGACCGAAAAGGAAGTGAAGAAGGAAGAGAAGGAAGAACCCCTTGAACAAGATCTAATCACAGTAGATGTGAAGGGTGCTGTTAAATCGCCAGGGATTTATGACTTGCCAGTAGGTAGTCGAGTTAATGATGCGGTTCAAAAGGCTGGTGGCTTGACAGAGCAAGCAGACAGCAAGTCGCTCAATCTAGCTCAGAAAGTCAGTGATGAGGCTCTGGTTTACGTTCCAACTAAGGGAGAAGAAGTAGCTAATCAACAGACTAATTCGGGGATGGCTTCTTCAACAAGCAAGGACAAGAAGGTCAATCTAAACAAGGCCAGTCTGGAAGAGCTTAAGCAGGTAAAGGGACTGGGAGGAAAACGAGCTCAAGACATTATCGACCATCGTGAGGCAAATGGGAAATTTAAGTCGGTTGATGAACTTAAGAAGGTCTCTGGCATTGGTGCCAAGACCATAGAAAAGTTAAAAGACTATGTTACAGTGGATTAAGAAACTCCCTATTCCCCTAATTTACCTGAGTTTTCTATTGCTTTGGCTTTACTACGCCATTTTCTCAGTATCTTATCTCGCACTGCTAGGTTTTGTTTTTCTGCTAGTCTGTCTCTTTATCCAATTTCCGTGGAAATCTGCTGGAAAAGTCCTAGCAATTTGTGGAATCTTTGGATTTTGGTTTCTGTTTCAAATTTGGCAACAGAGTCATGCTAGTCAAAACTTAGCGGATTCTGTTGAAAGGGTACGGATTTTGCCTGATACTATTAAGGTCAATGGTGATAGCCTATCTTTTCGTGGTAAGTCTGATGGACGCATTTTTCAAGTCTATTATAAACTCCAGTCCGAGAATGAAAAAGAGAAATTTCAAACCTTAACAGATCTTCATGAGATAGAACTTGAAGGAAAACTTTCGGAACCTGAAGGGCAGAGAAATTTTGGTGGCTTTGACTATCAATCCTATCTGAAGACTCAGGGAATTTACCAGACGCTTACTATCAAAAAAATCCAGTCACTTCAAAAGGTTGGCAGTTGGGATATAGGTGAAAACCTGTCCAGCTTACGTCGAAAGGCTGTAGTTTGGATTAAGACGCACTTTCCAGACCCTATGCGCAATTATATGACAGGTCTCTTGCTAGGATATCTGGACACAGATTTTGAGGAGATGAATGAGCTTTATTCCAGTCTAGGAATTATCCACCTCTTTGCATTGTCGGGTATGCAGGTAGGATTTTTCATGGATGGCTTTAAGAAACTACTTTTGCGATTGGGCTTGACTCAAGAAAAGTTAAAATGGCTGACTTATCCCTTTTCCCTTATCTATGCAGGGCTGACAGGGTTTTCAGCATCAGTCATTCGCAGTCTCTTGCAGAAGCTACTGGCTCAACATGGCTATAAGGGCTTGGATAATTTTGCCTTAACGGTTCTTGTTCTCTTTATCGTCATGCCCAACTTTTTCTTGACAGCAGGAGGAGTCTTGTCCTGCGCCTATGCTTTTATCTTGACCATGACCAGCAAAGAAGGGGAGGGGCTCAAGGCTGTTGCTAGAGAAAGTCTAGTCATTTCCTTGGGAATATTGCCCATTTTATCCTTCTATTTTGCAGAATTTCAGCCTTGGTCTATCCTTTTGACCTTTGTCTTTTCCTTTCTATTTGATTTAGTCTTCTTACCGCTCTTGTCTATCTTATTTGCCCTTTCATTTCTCTATCCAGTCATTCAACTGAACTTTATCTTTGAGTGGTTGGAAGGGACTATTCGCTTGGTATCGCAGCTGGCAAGTAGGCCTCTGGTCTTTGGACAACCCAATGCATGGTTTTTAATTTTATTGTTAATTTCCTTGGCTTTAGTCTATGATTTGAGGAAAAACAATAAAAGGCTAACGGTATTGAGCTTACTTATTGTTAGTCTCTTTTTCTTGACCAAGCATCCGTTGGAAAATGAAATCACCATGCTGGATGTGGGGCAAGGGGAGAGTATTTTCCTACGGGATGTAACTGGGAAAATCATTCTCATAGATGTAGGTGGCAAGGCAGAGTCTGATAAGAAAATCGAGAAATGGCAAGAAAAGACGACGACCAGCAATGCTCAACGAACCTTGATTCCCTATCTCAAAAGTAGAGGAGTAGCCAAGATTGACCAGCTAGTTTTGACAAATACGGACAAGGAACATGTTGGAGATTTGTTGGAGGTGACCAAGGCTTTCCATGTAGGCGAAATTTTAGTATCAAAAGGCAGTTTGAAACAGAAGGAATTTGTGGCAGAACTACAGGCGACTCAAACCAAGGTGCGTAGTGTGACAGTAGGAGAGAACTTGCCAATTTTCGGAAGTCAGTTAGAAGTCCTATCTCCAAGGAAAATGGGAGATGGAGGGCATGAAGACTCCCTAGTTCTGTATGGAAAACTTTTGGATAAGCACTTTCTCTTCACTGGAAACTTGGAGGAGGAAGGAGAGAAGGAATTGCTGAAGTATTATTCTGACCTAGAGGTGGATGTTTTTAAAGCTGGCCAACATGGTTCTAAAAACTCATCAAGTTCAGTCTTTCTAGAACAGCTCAAACCAGAGATTACACTCATTTCAGTTGGAAAGAACAATCGAACGAAACTCCCTCATCAGGAAACCTTGACACGACTGGAAGGTATCAATAGCAAAGTTTACCGAACTGATCAGCAGGGAGCTATACGCTTTAAGGGGTGGAATAGTTGGGAAATCGAAAAGCGTTCGATAGGAAGGAAAAATATTATATATTAGTAAAATAAACTAAAAATCTGTTGCATAATAATGATAAAAACGATATAATGAAAGCGTATTCAATATTGATGGTATAAAACCATTAAAAATTAGTAAAAACCGTTTAATTAGTTAGTTTATGATCTATTGGTCTTTTTCAGTCCAGTATATCTGCTGTGAGCGTCCTTAAAACTTATCGGTATGATTGGAAAGTATAGTACGAACTATCACAGTCTCGTTATGATAGATATGATGAGTATAGCGTTGATGGTGGTTGAAATTACGATTTTTAGAGATATAAATTATTACAACGGTGGTTGTTAATCTTTCAAGAGTGATAAAAAGGAGGGCTAGATATGTTGCAGCTTACTCATGTGACCTTAAAAACGCGACAAGTCATCTTACAAGATGTTGATTTTACATTTGAAAAGGGTAGGATTTATGGTATTCTTGCTATCAATGGCTCTGGAAAGACGACACTGTTCCGCGCCATTAGCAATTTAATTCCTATAAGTAGTGGAAATATTGTAGCCCCTCCTTCTTTATTTTATTATGAAAGCATTGAATGGCTGGATGAAAATTTAAGTGGGATGGACTATCTTCGCCTTATCAAACATCTGGAAGTCAGACCTAAACTTGAGGGATGAAATTGATTACTGGGAAATGTCGGACTATGTCAGACTTCCCATTCGCAAGTATTCCTTAGGCATGAAGCAACGCTTGGTGATTGCCATGTATTTCCTCAGTCAGACGAAATGCTGGCTTATGGATGAGATTACAAATGGCTTAGATGAGTATTATCGACAGAAGTTTTTTGATAGGCTAGCACAAATCGATAGACAAGAACAGCTGGTTCTTTTAAGTTCCCACTATAAGGAAGAGTTGCTTGATGTCTGCGATAGAGTAGTAACCATTCACCAGGGGCAAATAGAAGAGGTTTAGTTTATGAAAGATGTTAGTCTATTTTTATTAAAAAAAGTTTTCAAAAGTCGCTTAAACTGGATTATCTTAGCTTTATTTGTATCTGGACTCGGTGTTACCTTTTATTTAAATAGTCGGACTGCAAACTCACACAGCTTGGAGAGCGAGTTGGAAACCTATCTTGTAAAAAATGAGAGAGTCATCAATGAATATGAAGAGGAACTCTCCCAAATATCTGATACCAACTCGGAGGAATACCAGGTTGCTAAAATTAATTTAGAATCGCAAAAAAATCATTCGACTCAAAAGACAGAAATTCTGACTTTATTAAAAGAAGGGCGATGGAAAGAAGCCTACTATTTGCAGTGGCAAGATGAAGAGAAGAATTATGAAAGGATATCAAATAACCCGACTGTTAGCTCTGACTTTAAAATGGCGGTTGACCGCCAAAGAAAGATTTACCAAGCCCTGTATCCCTTGAACATAAAAGCACATACTTTGGAGTTTCCGACCCACGGGATTGATCAGATTATCTGGATTTTAGAGGCTATCATCCCAACCTTGTTTGTGATTGCTATTATTTTTATGCTAACGCAACTATTTGCAGAAAGATATCAAAATCATCTGGACACAGCTCAGTTATATCCTTTTTCAAAAGTGGCATTTGCCATGTCCTCCCTTGGAGTTGGAGTGGGCTATGTAACTGTGCTGTTTATCGGAATCAGCGGATTTTCTTTTCTAGTGGGAAGTCTGATAAGTGGTTTTGGACAGTTAGATTATCCCTACCCGATATATAGCTTAGTGAATCAAGAGGTAACTATTGGAAAGATACAAGATGTGTTATTTCCTGGCTTGTTCTTAGCTTTCTTAGCCTTTATCGTCATTGTGGAAGTAGTGTACTTGATTGCTTACTTTTTCAAGCAAAAAATGCCTGTCCTCTTTCTTTCACTCATTGGGATTGTTGGCTTACTGTTTGGCATCCAAACAATTCAGCCTCTTCAAAGAATTGCACATCTGATTCCCTTTACTTACTTGCGTTCAGTGGAGATTTTATCTGGAAGATTACCTAAGCGGATTGATAATGTCAATCTAAATTGGGACATGGGGATGGTCTTACTTCCTTGCCTGATTATCCTTTTGTTAGTGGGGATTCTATTTATCGAAAGATGGGGAAGTTCACAGAAAAAAGAATTTTTTAATAGATCCTAGCTTTCCTGTAAGGAAAATAAGTAAAAACTAACATAGAGAGAGAATCAACTTGATTCTCTCTTTTTGATGCGGAAACCAAGACAAAATACAAACAGAAACTTTCAAAAAAATAACTTTTTATCTTGACAAGGGCTAGAAAACTTGGTATCATATGAAAGTTGAGAAAAGCAGAAGTGAGAGCTTCTCGCCTTGTGACATTAAGTTGCCTGGCCCTACGGATGAAAAGTTTCTAAGAAACGCTATCATAACGTGCGGGCTTGTATATTACGAGTCCGCTATTGTTTTTTTCTCTAATAAAACAAAAGAGGTGAAAACCATAGCAAAGCAAGACTTATTCATCAATGATGAGATTCGTGTACGTGAAGTTCGCTTGATTGGTCTTGAAGGAGAACAGCTAGGCATCAAGCCACTCAGTGAAGCGCAAGCTTTGGCTGATAACGCTAATGTTGACCTAGTATTGATTCAACCACAAGCCAAACCACCTGTTGCAAAAATTATGGACTACGGTAAGTTCAAATTTGAGTACCAGAAGAAGCAAAAAGAACAACGTAAAAAACAGAGTGTTGTTACTGTGAAAGAAGTTCGTCTAAGTCCAACGATTGACAAGGGTGACTTTGATACGAAACTTCGCAATGCACGCAAATTCCTTGAAAAAGGAAATAAAGTTAAGGTATCTATTCGCTTTAAGGGTCGTATGATTACCCATAAAGAGATTGGTGCAAAAGTTTTAGCCGAGTTTGCTGAAGCAACTCAAGATATTGCCATCATCGAACAACGTGCTAAAAATGGATGGACGTCAAATGTTCATGCAATTGGCGCCAGCGACTGACAAAAAAATAATTGTCAGAAAGTTAAATAAAGGAGAAAAATCATGCCAAAAACAAAAAAACACCGCGCATCAGCTAAAACGTTTCAAACGTACAGGTTCTGGTGGACTTAAACGTTTCCGTGCTTACACTTCTCACCGTTTCCACGGAAAAACTAAGAAACAACGTCGTCATCTTCGTAAAGCATCTATGGTGCATTCAGGAGATTACAAACGTATCAAAGCAATGCTTACTCGCTTGAAATAATAGCTTGACTGTAAGTAAACAATTCTAGGAAATATTTGGAGGAAATAAAACATGGCACGTGTTAAAGGTGGCGTTGTATCACGCAAACGTCGTAAACGTATTCTTAAATTAGCAAAAGGTTACTATGGAGCTAAACACATCTTGTTCCGTACTGCAAAAGAACAAGTAATGAACTCTTACTACTATGCATACCGTGACCGTCGTCAGAAAAAACGTGACTTCCGCAAATTGTGGATCACTCGTATCAACGCGGCAGCTCGTATGAACGGACTTTCATACTCACAATTGATGCATGGTTTGAAATTGGCTGAGATCGAAGTTAACCGTAAAATGCTTGCTGACTTGGCTGTTAACGATGCAGCAGCTTTCACAGCTCTTGCAGATGCAGCTAAAGCAAAACTTGGTAAATAATAACAGATAAGACTGGAACAGGATTGTCCCAGTCTTTTTAAAAATAAAGGAGAAAAAAATGGCTTCAAAAATGCTACACACTTGCTTACGTGTAGAAAATCTTGAAAAATCAATTGCATTCTATCAAGATGCTTTTGGATTTAAAGAATTGCGTCGCAGAGATTTTCCAGACCATGCCTTCACGATTGTCTATCTAGGACTTGATGGTGATGATTATGAGTTGGAGTTGACTTATAACTACGATCACGGTCCGTATGTGGTTGGAGATGGCTTTGCCCATATCGCCCTAAGTACACCTGATCTTGAAGCTCTTCATCAAGAGCACAGTGCCAAAGGTTATGAAGTGACTGAGCCAAATGGCCTACCAGGAACTGCGCCTAACTATTACTTTGTCAAAGACCCTGATGGATATAAGGTCGAAGTCATTCGTGAAAAATAATCTCGTGAGGTCAAGTAGAATGTTCGTTTTCTACTTGACTTTTTTTAACTGAAAGAGTATACTAATAAAAATTTAACCTTTAAGGGGAGTCCAGAGAGACTCACAAGGTGTCAGATAAAAGAATAGTACAATTTTCTAGAGGAGACTTTTTGAGTGTGCTCTCTTGTGTTGTACGATTTTAACTGAGGCCTTGCACTAGCAAGGTCTTTTCTTTGTCTGGACCCCTTAAAATTTAAGGAGGAAAAGTCATGAATCCCACATGTAAGAAACGTTTGGGTGCCATTCGTTTGGAAACCATGAAGGTGGTTGCACAGGAGGAAATTGCACCAGCAATCTTTGAACTGGTCCTAGAAGGAGAAATGGTTGAAGCTATGCGAGCAGGCCAATTTCTTCATCTGCGTGTGCCTGATGATGCCCATCTTTTGCGTCGTCCGATTTCAATTTCGTCTATTGATAAGGTTAAGAAGCAGTGTCGTCTCATTTATCGGATTGAGGGAGCTGGAACCGCTATTTTTTCAACCTTAAGTCAGGGAGATACTCTTGATGTGATGGGCCCTCAGGGGAATGGTTTTGACTTGTCTGACCTAGATGAGCTGAGCCAGGTTCTCCTCGTTGGTGGTGGGATTGGTGTTCCGCCCTTGCTTGAGGTTGCTAAGGAATTGCATGCGCGTGGTGTGAAAGTAGTGACAGTTCTCGGTTTGCTAATAAGGATGCTGTTATTTTAGAGACGGAATTAGCTCAATATGGGCAGGTATTTGTAACGACAGATGATGGTTCTTATGGCATTAAGGGAAATGTCTCTGTAGTCATCAAGGATTTAGACAGTCAGTTTGACGCTGTTTACTCATGTGGGGCGCCTGGAATGATGAAGTATATTAATCAAACCTTTTATAATCACCCAAGAGCCTATCTATCTTTGGAATCTCGTATGGCTTGTGGGATGGGGGCTTGCTATGCCTGCGTCCTAAAAGTACCAGAAAGCGAGACGGTCAGCCAACGCGTCTGTGAAGATGGTCCTGTTTTCCGCACAGGAACAGTTGTATTATAAGGAGAAAATCATGACTACAAATCGTTTACAAGTTTCTCTCCCAGGCTTGGATTTGAAAAATCCCATTATTCCAGCATCAGGCTGTTTTGGTTTTGGTCAAGAGTATGCCAAGTACTATGATTTAGACCTTTTGGGTTCTATTATGATCAAGGCGACAACCCTTGAACCACGCTTTGGCAATCCAACTCCAAGGGTGGCAGAAACACCTGCTGGCATGCTAAATGCAATTGGCTTGCAAAATCCTGGTTTAGAGGTTGTTTTAGCTGAAAAGTTACCTTGGCTAGAAAGAGAGTATCCAAATCTTCCTATTATCGCCAATGTAGCTGGTTTTTCAAAACAAGAGTATGCGGCCGTTTCTAGTGGTATTTCCAAGGCAACTAATGTAAAGGCCATCGAGCTCAATATTTCTTGCCCCAATGTTGACCACTGTAATCACGGACTTTTGATTGGTCAAGATCCTGATCTGGCTTATGATGTGGTGAAAGCAGCTGTGGAAGCCTCTGATGTACCAGTTTATGTCAAACTAACCCCTAGTGTGACAGATATTGTCACCGTCGCAAAAGCAGCAGAAGATGCGGGAGCAAGTGGCTTAACCATGATTAATACCCTTGTCGGTATGCGCTTTGACCTCAAAACCAGAAAACCAATCTTGGCCAATGGAACAGGTGGAATGTCTGGTCCAGCAGTCTTTCCAGTAGCCCTCAAACTCATCCGCCAAGTAGCCCAAACAACAGACCTGCCTATTATTGGAATGGGAGGAGTGGATTCGGCAGAAGCTGCCCTAGAAATGTATCTGGCTGGAGCATCTGCAATCGGAGTTGGAACAGCTAACTTTACCAATCCATATGCCTGTCCTGATATCATAGAAAATTTACCAAAAGTCATGGATAAATACGGTATTAGCAGTCTGGAAGATCTACGCAAGGAAGTAAAAGAGTCTCTGAGGTAAACTGCAATCTATCTGTTCTTGATTTTTTATTAGTTTGTAATGTTGATTATAGAGAATTTTGATATAATGAAATGAGTAAGAACAGAGGAAGAAAGTTAATGAAGAAATTGAGATTTATTTTTTTAGCCCTGCTATTTTTCTTAGTCAGACCAGAGAGTGCACTGGCTAGCGATGGTACTTGGCAAGGAAAACAATACCTGAAAGCAGATGGTAGTCAAGCAGCCAATGAGTGGGTTTTTGATGCTCATTATCAATCTTGGTTTTATATAAAAGCAGATGCTAACTATGCTGAAAATGAATGGCTAAAGCAAGGTGACGACTATTTTTACCTCAAATCTGGCGGCTATATGGCAAAATCAGAATGGGTAGAAGACAAGGGAGCTTTCTATTATCTTGACCAAGATGGAAAGATGAAAAGAAATGCTTGGGTAGGAACTTCCTATGTTGGTGCAACAGGTGCCAAAGTAATAGAAAATTGGGTCTATGATTCTCAATACGACGCTTGGTTTTATATAAAAGCAGATGGACAACACGCGGAGAAAGAATGGCTTCAAATCAAGGGTAAGGACTATTATTTTAAATCTGGTGGTTATTTACTGACAAGTCAGTGGATTGAGCAGGCTTATGTGAATGCCAGTGGTGCCAAAGTACAGCAAGGTTGGCTTTTTGACAAACAATACCAATCTTGGTTTTACATCAAGCAAATGGAAATCATGCTGATAAAGAATGGATTTTCGAAAATGGTCACTATTATTATCTAAAATCCGGTGGCTATATGGCAGCAAATGAATGGATTTGGGATAAGGAATCTTGGTTTTATCTCAAATCTGATGGTAAAATGGCTGAGAAAGAATGGCTATACGATTCTAAAAGTCAAGCCTGGTACTACTTCAAATCTGGTGGCTACATGGCGAAAAATGAGACTGTAGATGGTTATCAGCTTGGAAGCGACGGTAAATGGCTTGGAGAAAAAGCTACAAATGAAAATGCTGCTTATTATCAAGTAGTACCTGTCACAGCAAATGTTTATGATGCAGATGGTGAAAAACTGTCCTATATATCGCAAGGTAGTGTCGTCTGGCTAGATAAGGATAGAAAAAGTGATGACAAGCGCCTGGCTATTACTATTTCTGGTTTGTCAGGCTATATGAAAACAGAAGATTTACAAGCACTAGATGCTAGTAAGGACTTTATCCCTTATTATGAGAGTGATGGACATCGTTTTTATCACTATGTGGCTCAGAATGCTAGTATCCCAGTATCTGCTCATCTTTCTGATATGGAAGTAGGCAAGAAATATTATTCGGCAGATGGAGTGCATTTTGAAGGTTTTAACCTTGGAAATCCCTTCCTTTTTTAAAGATTTGACAGAGGCTACAAACTATAGTGCTGAAGACTTGGATAAGGTATTTAGTCTGCTAAATATTAATAATAGCCTCCTGGAAAATAAGGGAGCTACCTTTAAGGAAGCCGAAGAACATTACCATATCAATGCCCTCTATCTCCTTGCTCATAGTGCCTTAGAAAGCGACTGCGGACGTAGCAAGATTGCCAAAGATAAGAATAATTTCTTTGGAATTACAGCCTATGATACGACTCCTTACCTTTCTGCCAAGACATTTGATGATGTGGATAAGGGAATTTTAGGTGCAACAAAAGTGGATTAAGGAAAATTATATCGATAGGGGCAGAACTTTCCTTGGAAACAAGGCATCTGGTATGAATGTGGAATATGCCTCAGACCCTTATTGGGGCGAAAAAATTGCTAGTGTGATGATGAAAATCAATGAGAAATTAGGTGGCAAAGATTAGTCCTATAATTGGATATGATTTGATTAAATAGATGTTAAAAATCCTGATTTCAAGTAAAAATCAGGATTTTTTTC
>BNJU01003484.1_pt1 | contig 33818 bp, 28 predicted proteins | sample 8539281 | NCBI WGS metagenome assembly BNJU01 (sample SAMD00202456, study PRJDB9452) | human saliva metagenome | isolation source: human saliva | place: Japan
TTTCTAGTATCTGCAAAAATTGTATAACACTATTCGAAATAAGATTGGATAATTTAAATAAACTTAGGTAAATATATGAAAATAAAAAAATAAAATTATCAGAGTTATTATATTTTTTTCAGCTTTCTTTATTTGGTTGCTTTTTTTAATTTCATAGCTCAAACAAACTTAGTCCATAAATACCCTGAAATTTATCGTTTTTCGAATAGTTGCTATGATAGTGTCTATTATAATACTTCTGATTAAACTGCTATTAGAAAGACACTCAAGTAAGTTTCTGATATTCTTCTTTTCATCTTTCTGCTTGTCTATCATTATTGGGATTACGACACATAAACTTTTTGATGCTCTCACAATAATTTCAACAATCCTATTTGTTATTTCTATAAGCAATGTAAATTTTAGAAAAGTATTGATTCTCTGGACAGTCTCGATTGTTCTCTTAATGATTTCCATATATGGTCTATTAAAGTTAGGCATAATTGAAAATACGCTGAGAGTCCAATTAGGAGGACGATTCCGTTTTAGCCAAGGATATCAATATGTTAGTCTCGGTGCTAATTATTTATTTCATCTGACTTTAGTATATCTATATTTAAGAAAAAGTAAAATCAGATTATCAGAAATTCTAATGCTTGGAATACTGAATTATTATTTTTTTACGTTAATACTGATACGAAATCAGCTTTCTTTCTTTCGATTCTAGCATTAGTATTAGTGTATGTATTTAAAAAAATAAAGTAGTTAGTCAAAAAAATATTGAATGCAATTGGGAAAATTACGTTGACTGCAGGGGTTCTTATTCCTATCATTTTGACTTATTTTTATAATGCAAACAGTAAATTCTTTCAAATTTTAAACGTAGCTTTGACAGGAAGACTAAGTTTAGGACATAAGACCTTATCTTTATATGGCGTACATATGTTTGGTCAAAGAATTGATTGGGAATTGCAACAAAGGGCTACGTCTGTTTTTGATAATTATTTATACGTTGATTCATCTTTTTGTAAATATTTTTGTTGCATTATGGAGTGATTCTACTAGTTGTTATTTGGTATAGTTTCTACCAACTAAATAAAAGAGGACACTTTTAATACAGTTGAGATGCTTGTTTTTATTGTATTGATACTTCACTCAATGTTTGATCCACAATTTTTTTGAATTAATGTACAATCCATTATTATTATTGATGGGTATTTCTTGGAGCAAGTATAGGTATAATTATCAAGATGTTTAAAGTTCTTGTGTTATATGTATCCTTATCTCTAAGTAGAGGCTAGTTAAGTTATTTATGTGTCAAAAAAAGGTTTAATATATTTCACATAATCATTTTTGGACAGATTAATTTTCGCCGTTTATAATAGTAGTTAAGTGAGGAATATGCCCCCTATGAAGGTTCTTAAAAAAATTATGCATACAATCTTTCATATCAATTATTAGTAATTATTTTTACCGATTATTACGACTCCATATGTTACCAGAGTATTTAGTTCTGATGATTTAGGAACTTATGGTTATTATAATTCTATTGTTACCTACTTTATCCTGTTGGCTACCTTGGGGGTAGCCAATTATGGTACAAAGGAAATTTCTGGTAATCGAAAAACAATTCGTAAAAATTTCTGGGGAATTTATACTTTACAACTTGGAGCAACCATCTTATCACTGACTCTCTATATTTTGCTTTGTTTCACTTTTTCGTTAATGCAAAACCCAGTAGCTTATATTTTAGGATTAAGTTTACTTTCTAAAGGTTTAGATATTTCTTGGCTATTCCAAGGTTTAGAGGATTTTCGAAAAATTACAGTCAGAAATATTACAGTGAAACTAGTTGGCGTCATTGCTATTTTTCTATTTATAAAATCAGCTAGCGACCTATATTTATATGTGTTTTTGCTTACCATTTTTGAATTGTTGGGACAATTAAGTATGTGGTTGCCGGCAAGAGAGTTTATTGGGAAACCGCACTTTGATTGGGAATATGCTAAGCAGCATTTGAAGCCAGTTATCTTATTGTTTTTACCTCAGATTGCCATATCGCTCTATGTTACTTTGGATCGTACAATGCTAGGTGCTTTGGCTTCAACAAAAGATGTAGGAATCTATGATCAAGCATTGAAACTTGTCAATATTTTATTGACCCTGGTAACTTCATTGGGAAGTGTCATGTTACCACGAGTTTCAAATCTTTTATCATCAGGAAATCATAAAGCAGTTAATAAAATGCATGAGATGTCATTTCTGATTTATAATTTGGTTATTTTCCCCATTATGGCAGGTATGTTAATTATAAACGATGATTTTGTTAACTTTTTTCTGGGAAAAGATTTTCAAGATGCACGCTATGCAATAGCTATTATGATTCTAAGAATGTTCTTTATTGGTTGGACAAATATTATGGGGATTCAAATTTTGATTCCCCATAATAAAAAAATAGAGAGTTCATGCTTTCAACAACAATTCCTGCTATTATTAGTGTCGGATTAAATCTTCTCTTTCTTCCCAAATTGGGCTATATAGGGGCAGCAATTGTATCTGTTTTAACAGAGTCTCTGGTTTGGGCTATACAGTTATTCTTTACTCGCTCTTATCTAAGAGATGTTCCGATTATAGGATCTATGATAAAAATTATGATTTCATCAGGATTGATGTATGGAATTCTGTTTTTTTGTAAAAGACTTATTGAATTTACCGTCCATGTTAAATGTAGGACTTTCTACTATTTTTGGGGGCAATAATTTATATCAGTTTAATTTTGATTTTTAAAGTTATAAATCTACGAGATATAAAACAACAGTTATTCAGAAATAAAGGGGTGTAATATGTACGATTATCTAATCGTTGGTGCTGGTTTGTCTGGAGCAATTTTTGCTTATGAAGCAACCAAGCGTGGAAAAAAAGTAAAAGTTATTGATAAACGTGACCACATTGGTGGGAATATCTATTGTGAGAATGTAGAAGGTGTTAATGTTCATAAATATGGTGCACATATCTTCCATACTTCTAATAAGAAAGTTTGGGATTATGTTAATCAATTTGCTGAGTTTAACAACTACATCAACTCGCCTGTAGCAAATTACAAGGGTAGCCTTTATAATCTACCTTTCAATATGAATACTTTCTATGCTATGTGGGGGACAAAAACTCCTCAAGAGGTCAAAAATAAGATTGCTGAGCAAACGGCTCATATGAAGGACGTTGAACCTAAAAACTTGGAAGAGCAAGCTATTAAGTTGATCGGTCCAGATATTTATGAAAAGTTGATTAAAGGATATACTGAAAAGCAATGGGGACGTTCTGCGACTGACCTTCCACCGTTTATCATCAAACGTTTACCAGTTCGTTTGACTTTTGATAATAACTACTTCAATGACCGTTACCAAGGTATTCCAATTGGGGGGTATAACGTTATCATCGAAAATATGCTGAAAGATGTTGAAGTAGAACTTGGAGTTGACTTTTTTGCCAATCGTCAGGAATTAGAAGCTTCTGCTGAAAAAGTTGTCTTTACAGGGATGATTGACCAATACTTTGACTATAAACATGGTGAGTTAGAATACCGTAGTCTTCGTTTTGAGCATGAAGTTCTAGATGAAGAAAACTATCAAGGAAATGCTGTTGTAAACTACACAGAACGTGAAATTCCTTATACTCGTATTATTGAGCATAAACACTTTGAATACGGAACACAAGAGAAGACGGTTATTACTCGTGAATACCCAGCTGATTGGAAACGTGGTGATGAACCTTATTATCCAATCAATGATGAGAGAAACAATGCTATGTTTGCTAAATATCAAGAAGAAGCAGCGCAGAATGATAAGGTAATTTTCTGTGGACGTTTGGCTGATTACAAATACTACGACATGCATGTGGTCATTGAACGTGCCCTAAATGTTGTAGAGGAAGAGTTTAAATAAGATAATGAAGGATAAAATTGATAGATGAAATATTATCTAAAAGAAGAATTTCTGAAGGATTCTGGTGCTCGAAATGCGGGAAATAAAGCTCGAAATGATGTTGAAGAAATAGTAGTTCGTGAGGGCTATAGTCCTTTGTTATTGATGGTAGATGATTGGTATCAAATGGGGACTATTAGAGCCCAACGACACAAGGCTAAAGCACTATCCAAAGCTATCTCTAAGTTAAAGGACGGGGATCAGCTACTGATTCAATTTCCTATGCTTCATCATAGTTTCTTTACGACTCATTTAGTCAAAAGAATGCAACGTAAAGGAGTGAAGGTTCACTTTATTATCCATGATTTAGAAGTTTTGCGCTATGCTAATTTGGATACAGTACCCTTGAAGCATAAAATTCGTGTTCATCTTCAAGAGTCTAGTCTTTTGAAACAAGCTGATGGTCTTATTGCTCATAATCCAGTTATGAAATCAGTGCTTGTTGATAAGGGGATTTCTGAGAAGAAAATAGTTAGTTTAGGTATTTTTGACTATCTGATCCCGAATTATCAGGACAAAGAAGATTTATCGAAGGAAGGGGCTATTATTGTAGCTGGAAATTTAGCTCAAGAAAAAGCAGGTTACCTGTATGAGTTGCCTGCAAGACCAGCATATAACCTCTATGGTGTTGGTTTTGATGAGGCTAGAAAACTATCCAATGAAACTTATTTTGGTTCATTCCTTCCAGATGAACTTCCTTCAGCATTAGAAGGAAGCTTTGGTTTAGTCTGGGATGGTGATAGTTCTAAAACCTGTAGCGGAGTCTTTGGTGAGTATTTGAGATACAATAATTCCCACAAGGCATCCCTTTATTTGGCTTCTGGTTTTCCTATTATTGTTTGGAGGCAATCTGCTTTGGCTAATTTCGTCTTAGAAAAAGAGTGTGGAATTAGTGTTGAGAGTTTACTTGATTTAGAAGAAGTATTGGAACATTTGTCTCAAGAAAAGTATCAAGATTTGGTCAAAAATGCTAAGTCTGTAGGTCAAAAAATTCGTGAGGGTTCATATCTTCTTTCCGCATTGCAAGCTTTAAATGAATGAATCTAAAAATTTCTTAAATAGATAGATGGGGGAATTACTGGATTCCCTCTTTTCTTATATCAAGAGAGATTTAAGTGGAGAATGAAAGAACTATATTATGAAATCTATCGTCCGTGTAATTCATTTTTAAGACTATTTTTTTCAGAATATATCAAATTAATTCAAAGATTCTGAAAATTCTGTTGACATGTTTGTGAAAAGAGGCTATAATGGATAGAAAGTTTTCAAAGGAGAAAAATAATGAAAAGTTCAAAATTTCTTGCCCTTGCGGGTGTTACTTTATTGGCAACTGGTGTTTTAGCTGCTTGCTCTGGCTCAGGTTCAGGTGCTAAAGGTGAGAAGACATTCTCATACATTTATGAAACGGATCCTGATAACTTAAACTATTTGACAACTAATAAGGCGGCGACAGCAAATATCACTAGCAACGTAGTGGACGGTTTGTTAGAAAATGATCGTTACGGTAATTTTGTACCATCAATGGCCGAAGACTGGTCAGTATCAAAAGATGGTTTAACTTATACCTATACTATTCGTAAGGACGCAAAATGGTATACATCTGAAGGTGAAGAATACGCAGCAGTTAAAGCGCAAGACTTTGTTACGGGTCTAAAATATGCAGCAGATAAAAAATCAGATGGACTTTACCTTGTGCAAGATTCAATCAAAGGATTGGATGCTTATGTGAAAGGTGAAATCAAAGATTTCTCACAAGTCGGTATTAAGGCTCTTGATGATCAAACAATTCAGTACACTTTGAATAAACCAGAAAGTTTCTGGAATTCTAAGACAACAATGGGAGTAATGGCTCCAGTTAATGAAGAGTTCTTAAATTCTAAGGGAGATGATTTTGCCAAAGGAACAGATCCAAGTAGCATTCTCTACAATGGTCCATTCTTGCTCAAATCTATTGTAGCTAAATCTTCTGTTGAATTTGCGAAAAATCCAAACTACTGGGATAAGGATAATGTCCATATTGATAAGGTCAAATTATCATTCTGGGATGGACAAGATACCAACAAACCGACTGAAGCCTTCAAGGATGGAAGCTTCACCATGGCCCGTCTCTTCCCAACGAGTGCTAGCTATCCAGAGACTGAGAAATCATTTAAAGATAATATTGTTTATACCCAACAGGATTCAACTACTTACCTGGTAGGTACTAACATTGATCGTCAGTCATATAAATTTACATCTAAGACTACAGATGAACAGAAGACATCAACTAAGAAAGCACTTCTTTAACAAAGACTTCCGTCAAGCACTTGCATTTGGTTTTGACAGAACAGCCTATGCTTCACAGGTCAATGGTGCGAGTGGGGCAACTAAACTTCTTCGTAACTTGTTTGTACCTCCTACATTTGTACAAGCAGATGGAAAGAACTTTGGTGAGTTAGTAAAAGAAAAATTGGTAACTTACGGAGATGAATGGAGTAATGTTAACTTAGCAGATGCTCAAGACGGTCTGTACAATCCTGAAAAAGCTAAAGCAGAATTTGCTAAGGCTAAGACTGCTCTTCAGGCAGAAGGAGTACAGTTCCCAGTTCATTTGGACATGCCTGTTGATCAAACAAACACAACAAAAGTTCAACGTGTTCAATCTTTCAAACAATCAGTTGAAGCAACTTTGGGAACAGAAAATGTTGTTGTGGATATTCAACAACTTCAAAAAGACGATGTCTTCAACATTACTTACTTTGCTGAAACAGCTGCTGGCGAAGATTGGGATATCTCAGATAACGTTGGTTGGTCTCCAGACTTTGCAGACCCATCTACTTACCTTGATATCATCAAGCCATCTGTTGGAGAAAATACTAAGACTTATCTAGGATTTGATTCTGGAACTAACAATGCTGCTGCTAAGAAAGTTGGTTTGGAAGATTATGAAAAGATGGTTGTAGAAGCTGGTGAAGAAGTTAGCAACGTTTCAAAACGTTATGAAAAATATGCTGCTGCCCAAGCTTGGTTGACAGATAGTGCCTTGATTATTCCAACAACATCACAGACAGGTCGTCCAATGTTGTCTAAGATGGTACCATTCACACTTCCATTTGCTTATTCTGGAAACAAAGGAACAAGTGAAGCTCTCTTGTACAAATATCTAGAAATTCAGGATAAAGCTGTGACAGTTGATGAATATCAAAAAGCTCAAGAAAAATGGATGAAAGAAAAAGAAGAGTCTAACAAAAAAGCTCAAGAAGAACTCGCAAAACATGTGAAGTAGATTTTAAACATCTATAGAAACAGAGTGATAGAGGATTTGGCATTCGATAGGAATGCTAAATCCTTTTTATTCTATGATAACTCCTTCTAAATGGCAGAGTATTATTTTGCAAGAATAAAGAAAAAAATTAGCAATTTTCCTAGCTTTTTCTATTGCTTTTATCTGTCAATATTTGTTATATTAAAAGTGCAATTATTTTTATAAACGTTAAACATTGCACTTTTCAGATGGAAAGGAGTATTTTTCGAACAAGAAATGTAAACGCTTACGAAAGTCGATGAAAGGAATTAGGGGTTAATGGATAAACGATTTTTTGAAAAACGCTGTACATACAGTATTCGTAAATTTGCACTAGGTGCTGCTTCAGTTATGATTGGGGCTAGTTTTTTTGCTACTGCTCCAGTAATGGCTAACACACCAACAGTTGGCTCAACAGATAATTTGCCAAGTGAACTGGCTGATTTGGATAAAAAAGCGAGCGATAATGGACGAGAGTTCGATAAGGAAGCTGCAGCAGCAAATCCAGGTTCTGCTGAAACAACAGATGGACCAAAAACTGAAGAAGAGTTATTAGCTCTTGAAAAGAAAAATAAAGAAACTACTGACAAATTGCCGAAAGAATTGGAAGGCAAAGTTGAAAAAGCCACTGATAATGGTAAAGAGGTAAATAAAGACCAATTAGCACAAGATACTGGTAGTCTAGTTCCTGAAGATGTTGCCAAAACAAAAAATGGAGAATTGAACTATGGCGCTACTGTTAAGATTAAGACTCCATCAGGAGAAGGTAGTGGTATTGTCATTGGTAAGGATCTTGTTTTGACTGTTTCTCACAACTTTATCAAGGATCAACAAGATGGAAATATTCGTAAGGTTGTAGATAATGATAAAGGGGATGGCGATATTTTTAGTATATCCTACCCTGGTTTAGATGATGTAAAATTTAGTAAAAAAGATGTGATTCACTGGGATCGGGATGGCTATCTAAAGGGTTATAAGAACGATTTGGCTCTTGTAAGATTGCGTACAGTTCTTGAAAATGCTCCTGTAGAAGTTACTGAAAAGCCAGTTGTTAAGAAAGTTGGGGATAAAGTCAATATGTTTGGCTATCCTGCTGGTAAGTTGGCACCAGTTATTAACACTGCTGTGGATTTTGCTGAATCTTATGGTGAAGGTGTTCAAGGAGTTGGCTATCAAGGTGGACAACCAGGTGCTAGCGGTGGCGGTATCTTTGATACGGATGGTAAATTGATTGGGGTTCATCAAAATGGTGTGGTTGGAGTCCGTAGTGGAGGCATCCTTTTCTCTCCAGCTCAATTAAAATGGATCCAAGATCATATTAAGGGAATCTCTAGTTCAAAACCAGCGAATTTAGAGGAAACTGAAAAACCAGTTGAAGAAAAGCCAAAAGAAGATAAGCCGAAAGAAGAAAAACCAGCTACAGCTAAGCCAGAGACACCAAAGGAAGTCACTCCTGAATGGCAAACTGTAGCAAGAAAAGAACAACAAGGGACTGTAGCCATTCGTGAGGAAAATGGTGTTCGTTACAATAAGTTGTCTTCAACAGATCAAAATGACAATGCCAGCAAACCAGCCTTGTTTGAAAAACAAGGATTGACTGTGGATGCGAATGGGAATGCGAATGTGGATCTCACTTTCAAAGAAGAATCTGAAACAGGCAAATCACGTTTTGGTGTTTTCTTGAAATTTAAAGATACAAACAATAATGTCTTTGTTGGATATGATAAATCAGGTTGGTTCTGGGAATACAAGACACCAGGTAATAGCACATGGTATCAGGGTGGTCGTGTTGCAGCTCCAGTAAATGGCTCAGTGAATCATCTGACTATTAGCCTAAAATCAGATGGTCAGCTGAATGCAACAAATAATGATGTAAAACTTTTTGATACAGTTACTTTACCAGCTGCTGTTAATGAAAATCTTAAAAATGAAAAGAAAATCTTACTTAAAGCTGGTACATATGGTACTGAAAAGACAGTTGTGAATATTAAGACTGACAATCAGGATGGAGTTCAAACTACTGAAGCCACTGCTGAAAAAGAAACTGGTGCGGTGGTAGATGATAGTAAAGTGACTTATGATACCATCCAATCTAAAGTCCTAAAAGCAGTGATTGACCAAGCTTTTCCACGTGTCAAGGAATATACGCTGAATGGCCATACTTTACCTGGACAGGTTCAACAACTTAAGAAAATCTTAGTAAACAATCACGAAATTACACCTGAAGTCACCTATAAGAAGATCAATGATACTACTGCAGAGTACTTGATGAAGCTTCGTGATGAGAAGAATTTCATCAATTCAGATATGACCGTACGTTTGCAAGTTGTGGATAATCAATTGCACTTTGATGTAACCAAGATTGTCAACCACAACCAAGTTACTCCAGGTCAGAAGATTGATGATGAAAGAAAACTTCTCTCCCTCTATCAATTTCTTAGGGAACTCACTTGTGTCGGTTTCAAGCGACCAAGCTGGAGCTAAGTTTGATGGGGCAACCATGTCAAACAACACTCATATCAGTGGAGATGATCATATTGCTGTAACCAATCCAATGAAAGATTTGGCTAAGGGTTACATGTATGGTTTTGTTTCTACAGATAAGCTTGCTGCAGGTGTTTGGAGCAACTCTCAAAACAGCTACGGTGGTGGTTCGAATGACTGGACTCGTTTGACAGCATTCAAACAAACTGTTGGAAATACAAACTATGTGGGAATTCAAAGCTCTGAATGGCAATGGGAAAAAGCTTATAAGGGCATTGTCTTCCCAGAATATACGAAGGAACTTCCAAGTGCCAAGGTTGTGATCACTGAAGATGCTAATGCGGATAAGAAAGTGGACTGGCAAGATGGTGCCATTGCTTATCGTAGTATCATGAACAACCCTCAAGGTTGGGAAAAGGTTAAGGATATCACAGCATATCGTATCGCGATGAACTTTGGTTCTCAAGCACAAAACCCATTCCTTATGACCTTGGATGGTATCAAGAAAATTAATCTCCATACAGATGGTCTTGGACAAGGTGTTCTCCTTAAAGGGTATGGTAGTGAAGGTCATGACTCAGGCCACTTGAACTATGCTGATATTGGTAAACGTATTGGTGGTGTCGAAGACTTCAAGGCTTTGATTGAGAAAGCGAAGAAATATGGAGCTCATCTAGGTATCCATGTTAACGCTTCTGAAACTTATCCTGAGTCTAAATACTTTAACGAAAATATTCTTCGTAAGAATTCAGATGGCAGCTACAGCTATGGTTGGAACTGGCTAGATCAAGGTATTAACATTGATGCTGCTTATGACTTGGCGCATGGTCGCTTAGCTCGCTGGGAAGAATTGAAAACAAACTTGGTGAAGGTCTTGACTTTATCTATGTGGACGTTTGGGGCAATGGGCAATCAGGTGATAATGGTGCCTGGGCTACCCACGTTCTTGCTAAAGAAATTAACAAACAAGGCTGGCGCTTTGCGATCGAGTGGGGTCATGGTGGTGAATACGACTCTACCTTCCAACACTGGGCAGCTGACTTGACCTATGGTGGCTACACTAATAAAGGTATCAACAGTGCTATCACGCGCTTTATCCGCAACCACCAAAAAGATTCTTGGGTTGGGGATTACAGAAGTTACGGTGGAGCAGCTAACTATCCACTTCTAGGTGGTTACAGCATGAAAGACTTTGAAGGTTGGCAAGGAAGAAGTGACTACAATGGCTATGTAACCAACTTGTTTGCTCATGATGTCATGACCAAGTACTTCCAACACTTCACTGTAAGCAAGTGGGAAAATGGTACACCAGTCACTATGTCTGATAACGGTAGCACCTATAAATGGACTCCAGAAATGCGAGTGGAATTGGTAGATGCTGATAATAACAAAGTAGTTGTGACTCGTAAGTCAAATGATGTCAATAGCCCGCAATACCGTGAACGTACAGTGACTCTCAATGGACGTGTCATCCAAGATGGTTCAGCTTACTTGACTCCTTGGAACTGGGATGCAAATGGTAAAAAACTTCCTGCTGATAAGGAAAAAATGTACTACTTCAATACGCAAGCTGGTGCAACAACTTGGACACTTCCGAACGATTGGGCAAAGAACAAGGTTTACCTTTATAAACTAACTGACCAAGGTAAGACTGAAGAACAGGAAGTAGCTGTGAAAGATGGTAAGATTACCCTTAATCTTACTGCAAATCAACCATATGTTCTCTACCGTTCAAACAAACCAACCCTGAAATGTCATGGAGTGAAGGCATGCATATCTATGACCAAGGATTTAACAGTGGTACCTTGAAACACTGGACTATTTCTGGTGATGCTTCTAAGGCAGAAATTGTCAAATCACAAGGCGCAAATGAAATGCTTCGTATCCAAGGCAACAAGAGCACAGTCAGTCTTACTCAGAAACTGACTGGCTTGAAACCAAATACTAAGTATGCAGTTTATGTCGGTGTCGATAACCGTAGTAATGCCAAAGCAAGTATCACAGTAAATACTGGTGAAAAAGAAGTGACTAGCTATACCAATAAGTCACTAGCTCTTAACTATGTCAAGGCCTATGCCCATAATACTCGTCGTGACAATGCTACAGTTGACGATACAAGTTACTTCCAAAACATGTATGCCTTCTTTACAACAGGTTCAGATGTATCAAATGTCACTCTTACTTTGAGTCGTGAAGCTGGTGATGAAGCAACTTACTTTGATGAAATTCGTACCTTTGAAAACAATTCAAGTATGTACGGAGATAATCATGATACAGCTAAAGGAACATTTAAACAAGACTTTGAAAATGTTGCTCAAGGTATTTTCCCATTTGTAATTGGTGGTATCGAAGGAGTTGAGGATAATCGTACTCACTTATCTGAAAAACATGATCCATATACACAACGTGATTGGAATGGTAAGAAAGTCGATGATGTCATCGAAGGAAATTGGTCATTGAAGACAAATGGGCTAGTTAGCCGTCGTAACTTGGTTTACCAAACAATTCCTCAAAACTTCCGTTTTGAAGCTGGTAAGACTTATCGTGTAACCTTTGAATACGAAGCGGGCTCTGACAATACCTATGCCTTTGTAGTCGGTAAGGGAGAATTCCAGTCAGGTCGTCGCGGTAATCAGGCAAGCAATTTGGAAATGCATGAATTGCCAAATACTTGGACAGATTCTAAGAAAGCTAAGAAGGTAACCTTCCTTGTAACAGGTGCAGAAACAGGCGATACTTGGGTGGGTATCTACTCAACTGGTAACGCAAGTAATACTCGTGGAGATTCTGGTGGAAATGCGAATTTCCGTGGTTACAATGACTTCATCATGGATAAACTTCAAATCGAGGAAATCACGTTAACTGGTAAGATGTTGACAGAAAATGCTCTGAAGAATTACTTGCCAACGGTTGCTATGACTAACTATACTAAGGAATCTATGGATGCCTTGAAGGAAGCTGTCTTTAACCTCAGTCAAGCAGACGATGACATTAGTGTAGAAGAAGCGCGTGCTGAGATTGCTAAGATTGACGCTCTGAAGAATGGCTTGGTACAAAGAAAACAGCCTTGGTAGCAGAAGACTTTGAAAGTTTGAATGCTCCAGCTCAAGCGGGAGAAGATTTGGCTAACGCCTTTGATGGTAACTTGTCAAGTCTATGGCATACGTCTTGGAATGGTGGAGATGTTGGCAAACCTGCAACCATGGTATTGAAAGAAGCAACAGAAATCACAGGCTTCCGTTATGTGCCACGTGGATCAGGATCAAATGGTAACTTGCGTGATGTGAAATTGGTTGTGACAGATGAATCTGGTAAAGAACATACTTTCACTGCAACTGATTGGCCAGATAACAATAAACCAAAAGATATTAACTTTGGTAAGACAATCAAAGCTAAGAAAATTGTTTTGACAGGTACTAAGACTTATGGAGACGGTGGTGACAAATATCAAGCTGCTGCTGAGTTAATCTTTAGTCGTCCACAGGCTACAGAAACAGCTCTTGATTTGTCAGGTTATGAAACAGCTTTAGCGAAAGCTCAAAAATTGACCAGCAAAGAGAATCAAGAGGAGGTAGCAAGTGTAGTAGCTAGTATGAAATATGCTACGGATAACCATCTCTTGACTGAAAGAATGGTTGCCTACTTTGCAGAATATCTCAACCAACTACAAGATCAGACTGCTAAACCAGATGCTCCTACAAGTAGCAAAGGTGAAGAGGTGGCACCGATTCTTGAAGTGCCTGAGTATAAAGGCCTGCTTGGAACAGTGGGTGAGGAAGCAGCACCAATTCTTGAGGTACCTGAGTATAAAGGCCCGGTTGGAACAGAAGGTGAAGAAGCAGTTGTTAATGAAGTTCCAGAATATAAAGGCGGCGTCAATGCGGCAGAAGCAGCTGTCAATGAAGTTCTAGAATACAAAGGTGGAGCCAATGCAGTAGAGGCCTTAGTTCATGAATTGCCAGAATATAAAGGCGGTGCGAATGCAGTAGAAGCAGCTGTCAATGAAGTTCCAGAACACAAAGATGGTGCGAATGTAGCAGAAGTATTGGTTCATGAATTGCCAGAATATAAAGGTGGAGCTAATGCAGTAGAAGCGGCTATCAATGAAGTTCCAGCATACAAAGGTGGAGCCAATGCGGTAGAAGCTTTAGTTCATGAATTACCAGCATACAAAGGTGGAGCCAATGCAGTAGAAGCTTTGGTAAACGAAAAGCCAGCCTACACAGGACTATTGGCTACAGCAGGCGATCAAGCAGCACCAACTATTGAAACCTGAGTATCAGATTAGTCAATTGGGCCAAGGAAAACTTGCAGAATCTAAAACTTCAGTTCCAACAGAAGATCAGAAGAGATTGCCAGAAACAGGAGAAAGTCAATCTGATACAGCTATCTTCCTAGCTGGCGTCAGTCTTGCCTTATCTGCTGCTGTCCTTGCAACAAAACGTAAAGAAAATTAAAGAAGACTGGATTTTAGAGTTTACCGGAACTAGAATTCAGACAGAAATAACTTAGTTGGAGAGAACCTCTAGGTTCTCTCCATTTTTAAATGGGAAATGAGACCGCTTACTGTAATAAGTGGATGAAAGGAATAGGATAAAAATGGATAGACATTTTTTTGAAAGACGCTGTCACTATAGTATTCGAAAATTTGCAATTGGTGCAGCCTCTGTAATGATCGGTGCTAGTATCTTTGGTGCAAATGTAGTGCAGGCTGCTGAGACAGGTGGAACACCTGAGAAAGAAGGAACTATCACACAAGCTCAGCCCCTAGATAAGTTGCCGGACGATTTAGCAGCTGTTTTAAAGAAAGCTGAATCAGAAGCAACGGCAGATGCAGGACATGAAGAAAATCATGAAAATACTGCAGGAACAAGTCCTTCAACAACTGAAGAAACAAGCCCAGCAACAACTCCAACAGCTCCCAAACCAGCTGAGACTCTGAAGCCGGTTGAAACACCAAAAGCAGATTCTAAACCTGTAGAACCAGCTACACCTACAATCAAACCAGTTGAAAAGCAAATTGAAGATAGAGAAGATCGTAACCACTTAGAAGGTGTCACTGTCCAAGCAAACGACTCAGAAACTGGTACTCCTTATACTGCTGACAAGGCAGTGGACGGTAATCCTGATACTCGTTGGGCAACAAATCAAAATATTGACAAACCAACTTTCGAATTAACTCTTCCCAAGACTACACTTATTAGACATGTGGAAATTGATTGGGATCGTCGCGTTCGCAATGGGCAAAATGATCCAAATATCAAATCTTGGAGCCTCTACTATGCAGGTCAAGATGATGTAAATGCTAGTGGAGAAAAACAATGGAAGCTAGCTCATACCAAGACTGGAGAACCTGTTTTAGATGAGAAAGTTGACTTAGCCAATAGTATTCAAGCTAAATATCTCAAGTTAGAAATCAATGACTATCAAGCGGGCACAATGGGTTGGAGAAACGTTGGTATTCAAGAAATTCGAGCTTATTCGAATATTCCTGATACAAGTAAGGTAACGGATATCCGTCAGGTTACAGAATTGACTATAGCTAAAGACGGACAGTCTCTTGTCTTGCCAACTCTACCAGGAAAGTCAGTCTTATCGGTAGCAACAAACAAGGTGTGATTGACCTTCAAAATCATATTTATAAGCCTCTAACTGATCAACGCGTTAAGGTTATGGTAGAGCAAATTAAAGATTCACATACCTTTACTAAAGAATTTGAAGTAGTCATCAAGGGGCTACATCAGGACGAAGGTGTGGGTGTCAAACCAAAAGTAGCACCAGCTGTTCAACAATGGTATGGAAAAGAAGGTCAATCTTCTATCACGTCAGATACAGTTCTTGCGACAGGAGATTCAGGCTTTGAACAAGCAGCAACCTTCTACCAGTCAGACCTTGCAAGCCGTGGATTGGAACTTGCGACAGGTGACAAGCAGGATCAAAAGCGAATTGAATTTAAAAAAGTTGAAAACAAAGGTTATGGTAAGGAAGGTTATGGCATCACTATCCAAGATGGTGTCATTACCATCGAAGCTGCAACGAACACAGGTGCCTTCTATGCTACTCGTACTCTTCTTCAAATGGGGGAAAGCAATCTCCAAAATGGAGAAATCCGTGATTTCCCAAGTTTCAGCCACCGTGGCTTTATGCTAGATACAGGTCGTAAATTTATTCCTTATGATACCCTTGTAGACATCATGCTCAACATGGCTTACTACAAGATGAACGACTTGCAGTTGCACCTTAACGATAACTATATCTTCCTAAAGGAACACTTGGCAGGTAAGAACTTAACACAAGAAGAAGAGCTTAAGTATGTTCTAGAACATGCTAAGACAGGTTTCCGTGTAGAGACAGATATTGTCGGTAAGAATGGTCAAAAATTAACATCAGATGAGCACTATACTAAAGAAGAGATGCAAAATCTGATTAAACTTGCTAAGGCCTTGCATATCAATCTAGTTCCAGAAATTGACACACCAGGTCATGCTCTGTCATTTGTCAAAGTTCGCCCTGACCTCATGTATCAAGGTAGCCTGAGCGATTACAGAGGTAAACATAACGTAGAGCGCGTAGCTATGCTCGATCTAGATAATAAATACGATGAAACGCTGGCTTTTGTCAAATCAGTTTATGACAAACTTCTTGATGGTCCAGATGCACCACTTCATGGGGTATCTACTGTTCATATCGGAACGGATGAATACTACGGAAGTAGAGAAAGCTATCGTCGTTATGTCAATGACCTTATTAAATACATTAAAGGGAAAGGCTATACACCTCGTATTTGGGGATCGCTCAGTGCGAAACGAGGTAAAACAGCGGTTGATTGGAAAGATGTAGAAGTTGATATCTGGAGTATTGGCTGGCAGCAACCAAAAGAAGCTATTGCTCAAGGAGCTAAGATTATTAATATCACAGATATCCCAACATATAGCGTTCCGAATGGAGATAATCGTCAAGCTGCTTATGGTGATTATGCTAACTATGAAACTCAATATAATGGTTGGACACCAAACGATTTCAGAACTGGTCATGGCCCACTTCTAGAAGCATCAAATCTAAATATAATTGGTGGTGGCCACGCAGTTTGGAATGACAATATCGACCTTCATGAGACAGGTTTGACATCTTATGATATCTTTAAACGTTTCTTTAAGAGCATGCAAACTACTGCAGAACGTACTTGAGGGATCTGACCGTGCGGCAGCGACATTTTGCAGAACGTATCCTACCAGCGAGCCCTTATGCGCCACAGTCAAATCCTGACAGAGCGATTGATCAAAGTGATTTGTTTACTATCAATTCTGAAACTGTGAAAAAAACTATGCAAGTAAGAAAGTAAAAAGCATCTGATCAAGGTTTAGCATTTGACAAAGACAGCAGTATTGAAGGCCTGACAGGTGATGTCGGTCCAAGTCATGTCTTGAAGTTTGATGTAACTGTCACTGGAGACGGTGAACAAACCTTCTCAACAAGTGGAGACAACCGTATCTATCTAGCTGATAAAGACGGCTATCTTGCTTATCAATTTGAACAGTTCCATATCCAGTTCAAGAAAAAACTTGAAAAGAATAAACGTTATCAAATCTCTATCGTGACCAAACCACAATCAACGGAATTCTATGTGGATGGTGAGAAGATTGAACGTATCGCAAATCCAGCTCACCCTCGCTTTGCTCACAATAGCTTGGTTCTACCGCTTGAAAGCATCGGTGGGTTCAAAGGGATTTTACATAGTGCAGAGTTGTCAGATAAACCATTTGTAAATCCTCGTTTGATTCCAACAGATCATTTCACAGTTTCTGCAACTAGTCAAGAAACACCAGGAACAGCGACTGAAGGAGTTGTTGAAAAAGCCTTTGACAATGATCCAAATACCTTTTGGCATACTAAATGGACTGGTGATACTGCTCCGTACACTCTTTCTATGACCTTGAAAGAAGCAGAAAAAGTCAATGGTTTGACTTATCTTCCTCGGCCAGGTGGTGGAAATGGAGTTGTTACTCGCTACGAAATCTACGCACAAAAAGATGGCCAAATGGTCAAGGTTTCAGAAGGAAGCTGGGACAACAACGCTCAAGAAAAAACAGTTAACTTTGCTCCTGTTCAGACTAACAAGATTGAGTTGAAAGTTCTAGCAGGTGTTGGGGGCTTTGCAAGTGCAGCTGAAGTTCACCTATTGAAACCTATCAAAGAGGGACAAGAAACACCAGAACCAGAACAACCATCTACACCTGAAACTCCAAAAGTCGAGCAAACAGGTGATGGAACAGTTGAACTAGCAGATCAATTCACAGCAAGCAAACCAGCTAGCGAAGATAGTATTGCAGCAGCCAGCAAGAGCGCAGACTATCTCAAGAAAGAGTACAAGGTCTTCCCAACTCCACAAAAAGTGACTTATGGAGAAGGAGTCACAGCTCTTCGTAAGCAAGTCAATCTGGTAATGGGAGATCAACTAGATATTTATACTCGTAATCGCTTGAAGAGTGTCTTGCAGGACAATCAAGTATCCTACACAACTAGTCAATCAGCAGTTGCTGGCGCAACTAATATCTATCTTGGAGTGCATGGACGAGGTTCACAAGCAGAACAAAACTTGTCCAACGTTTCAGCAGGTCTCTTTGATAAGATTGATGCCTATGCTCTGACCATCAAGGACAATTCAATTTCCATCGTCGGAAAAGACACAGATGCGGTATTCTATGGTTTGACAACCTTGAAACACATGCTCAAGGAAAGTCAAGTTCCAGTTCTTCGCAATGTGACAGTGGAAGATTACGCTGAAATCAAGAACCGTGGTTTCATCGAAGGTTACTATGGAAATCCATGGTCTAATGCAGATCGTGCTGAACTCATGCGTTTTGGTGGCGATTTGAAATTGACCCAATACTTCTTCGCACCAAAGATGATCCATACCACAACAAGAAATGGCGTGAACTTTACCCAGAAGAAAAACTAGCTGAAATTCGTGAACTTGCTCGAGTTGGAAATCAAAGTAAAACTCGCTATGTCTGGACCATCCATCCATTCATGAACAACCGTATCCGCTTTGGTAATGAAGCTCATTACCAAGAAGACTTGGCAACCATCAAGGCTAAATTTACCCAGTTGATGAAAGTGGGCGTCCGTGAATTTGGTATTCTAGCCGATGATGCACCAAGCCCAGTTGGAGGCTACAATAGCTACAACCGCTTGATGCAGGATATGACCAACTGGTTGACAGAAATGCAAGGAACTTATAGCGGTCTTCGCAAAGAAATGATCTTTGTTCCAGGTCAGTATTGGGGTAATGGGCGTGAAGCAGAGTTGAAATCTCTAAATGAAATCTTCCAAGTTCAACCTCTATGACCTTGACGGGTGGTAAGATTTGGGGTGAAGTTTCTGAAGGCTTCCTATCAACTCTCAAGAACAATCTAACTGCAGGTGGTAAAACTTATCGTCCAGTATCACTTTGGGTGAACTGGCCAGTTACAGATAACTCTAAACAACACTTGATTCTAGGTGGTGGTGAGAAATTCCTTCATCCAAATGTGGATCCAAGCTTGCTGTCTGGTATCATGTTGAATCCAATGCAACAGTCTGAACCATCTAAGATTGCCCTCTTTGCTGGAGCTCAATATACATGGAAACAGTGGAAATCAGAAGAAGAGGCTAAGAAACTCAATGACGTTGCCTTCAACTTTGTTGAAAATGGTCATTTTGAAGATAGCAAGGTATCAGCAGCCTTCCGCGAACTCGGTAAGCACATGATCAACCAAAACATGGACGGTCGTGTCGTTAAACTAGAAGAATCAGTTGAATTAGCTCCAAAATTGACAGACTTCATGACTAAGCTCAAAACGGGTCAGGATGTAACTGCAGAGCGTGTAGCCTTGCGTGCAGAATTTGCCAAGATTAAAGAAGCAGCTGAACTTTATAAAGCATCAGGCGATCAAAAATGGTTGCACAAATTCACTATTGGTTGGATAACGCAATTGACCAAATGAATGCCCTTGATGCCTTCCTAACAGGAACAGAGGCTATGACTACAAATGATGCAGCCAAACTTTGGGACAGCTACTATAAAGGTTTGAAATTGTACGAACAGTCTCAAACTCATACCTTCCATTATGTAGACCATCTTGAAAAGGCTGAATTGGGTGTTCAACATATCCGTCCATTTATCCTATCTTTGAAAGAAGTTCTAGCGTCTGAAGTTCAAAAAGTCTTGCACCCTGATAAAATCATCAGCACCTTTATTACCAATCGAACAGGTGTAGAAGGTGGTTTGGCAGAAGTAACGGATGGTGACTTGGCAACTCATGCCTTGATTAAATCACCAAGTAGTATCAAGACAGGTGATTATATCGGTATGAAATTCAACAAACCAGTAGATATCCAAACCTTGACCTTTGCTATGGGAACTCAGGCAAATCCACATGATACCTTTAGCAAGGCTGAAGTGCAGTATTTGGATGAAAATGATAACTGGGTAACCTTGAAAGAGCCAAGCTATGTCGGAAATGAATCTATTCTTAAATTTGAGAATCTCCATATTAAGGCTAAGGCAGTTCGTATGGTTGCGACAGAAGATCGTGAAAATACCTGGTTTGCGGTTCAGGAAATTGCAGTCAACCGTCCAGTTGAAAAAGCACGTGGTCAACAAGCGACGACAGTTAGTCTTAGCTCAAACTTAGTTTACAAACTAAATACCTCAGCCCGTCAAATCACTGATGGCAAGGACAATACAGAAGCCATGATGGCAAATGCTGACGGTAGCAATACGACTCCAGTAGATGCCTGGGCACAGCTTGACCTCGGTGAAATCAAGTCAGTGACTAAAGTTCGTCTTCGCCAAGGAACTGATGATAAACTTGCCACAGGTGTACTTGAGTACTCTACAGATGGAATTGCATGGCAAGAATTAGATCGTTTGGCAGGAGAACAAACTAAGGAAGTGACTAGAGCTATCAATTCTCGTTACATCCGAGTGCGAAATACCAAGGCAAGTGACATTTGGTGGCGTATCCAAGACTTCTCTGTTGAGACACGTTCTGGAAATAGCGACTTAACAGACACCAATGTGGATGGCTTGAAAGAAACGCCAGTAGTGGATAGCTGGGACGTTATGAACTTCAAATTCCAGCTGGAACTAAACTTCCTGCGAATAGCTATCTAGGTATGAAGCTTGATCGTATCCATCAAGTCAATAGCATCCAGCTCCAAGGCCAGGCTAACCAAGCACTTAGCCTAGAGTACTCTGTAAATGCGCAAGAATGGACACCAGCTAGCCAGTTGACAGACAGATCTGTCGCAACCCACTTGGTACGTTACGTTCGTCTTGTGAATAAAACAGACCAAGAGCAGGCTGTTCCATCTACCTCACTCCTAGTAACTACCAAAGAAGTCCAACCAACCAAACTAGAATCTACAACTATGGGCATTCATCCAACATACGGAAGAAATGATGTTCGTAAGATTAATAACCTAGATCAATTGTTTGATGGTGTCTACAACAACTTCGTTGAGTTTTCAGACTATGCCCATAAAGATGGCCATGTAATCTTGAAACTTGGTAGCGAACGCACTATCAAGAAGATCAGAGCTTACATCCAAGACGGAACTCAAAACTATCTTCGTGATGGTAAAATCCAAGTCAGCCAAGACGGTAAAACTTGGACGGATGTTGTGACAGTGGGAGATGGTGTAGCCAATAGTACACACGATGATTCATTGACAGATGGTTGGACACATGATTCTAAGATGCCAGGAAATCGCTATATCGAGGGTGAATTGACGACACCAGTCAAAGCAAACTATCTTCGTGTCCTCTATACAGCTGACTATGATGCTCGTTTTGTAGGATTTACAGAATTGGTGATTAATGATGGCGAATTTGTCAAACCAATTAATGATCCAACTGTAGAAGGAAACGGTGGCGAAAGCCGAGGCAACTTCTATACTAATCTCGTAGACGGAAAAATTTTGACTAGCTACAAGGCGGAAAATGATAAGGGTGAATTGGTTTACCACTTGTCTGAACCAACCAATGCTAACCATCTTCGTCTCGTTTCAAGCCTTCCTGAAGGAGCGAAAGCACGAGTTCAAGCGAGAACACTTAAGGATGGACAAGAAAGTTGGGCAGATCTTGGTGCCATTACATCTAGTCTCCAAACCTTTGCTATCCGAAATGGTGGTTCTCTTCTAGATGTTAAACTGGTCTGGGAAGGTGGCAAGGCTGAGTTTTATGAATTGGCGAGCTTCTATCAAGAATTGACAGAAGAACCTGTTCAATCAAGCAAAGGGTGAAGAACCAGCACCAGTGCTTGAGGTACCTGAATTTACAGGTGGTGTGAATGCAGTTGAAGCCTTGGTAGATGAGCTTCCAGCCTACACAGGCCCAGTAGCAACCGTAGGCGATCAAGCTACACCGATAGTTGAGAAGCCTGAGTTCCAAGGTGGTGTGAATGCAGTTGAAGCCTTGGTAGATGAGTTACCAGTCTACACAGGTCCAGTAGCAACCGTAGGCGATCAAGTTGCACCGACAGTAGAAAAACCAGAGTTCCAAGGTGGAGTCAACTCCGTTATGGTCTTGAAACATGAATTACCAGAGTACACAGGTCAGGTATCAAACGTAGGAGACCAACCAACTCCGACGGTAGAGAAACCAGAGTTCAAGGGTGGAGTCAACTCCGTTATGGCCTTGAAACATGAACTACCAGAGTACACAGGCCCATTGTCAACCGTAGGCGACCAAGCCGCTCCAACAGTAGAGAAACCAGAGTTCCAAGGTGGAGTCAACTCCGTTATGGCCTTGAAACATGAGCTTCCAGAGTACACAGGTCCATTATCAACTGTAGGCGACCAACCAGCACCGACAGTAGAAAAACCAGAGTTTAAACTAAGTTCGTTAGAAAAAGCTCAGACTCCAGAAGCACCAGTTCAAGTTGCCAAGGAAGACAAGAGATTGCCAGAAACTGGTGAAAAACAGTCAGAAACAGCTATTTTCTTAGCAAGTGTTGGACTAGCCTTATCTGCTATCTTTGTAGCAAAAAGTAAAAAAGATTAGTTGTGTATGACAATTAAACTCTTTCTTAATAGTATTCTAAAATAGTGGAGTGTATAGAACAAAAAACCTGAGAAGTAAAATTGGCCTTCTCAGGTTTTTCTGTTCTAATTATTGATTTAACAAAGAAAAGATTGAAAAACCACCCAATTTTTGGGTGGTTAGTAATTTATTGTTGAGCTGGCTGAGGATTTTGGTTAGGCTGACCTTGATTGGTACTTGGTTGTTGTGTTACCGTATTCTCATTGGTTCCAGCATTGGGAGTAGCTGTATTTGCATTTGCATTTGGATTTGCGTTTGCGTTTGGTGTCGCTACACTTGACTGAGAGGTTGAGGTCTCTGGAGCCTGACTCGCAGGAGCGGGTGTAGAACTTTGTTGAGTAGCAGGAGCAGTCCATGTAGGACGAGCACCGTTCTTAAAGACGTATTCTCCACTTCGATATAAGCCCTCAGGCATAGTCCAATCTCCAGGATGATTATCTTCAGAAAGATAAGTCATCATTGAGCGGTAAACCTTGGCTGCAACATAGAAGCCATCACCAACAATAGGAGTAAGACGATTTGAGTAACCCGTCCAAACAGCCATCGAATATTTACGAGTATAGCCGACAAACATTTCATCTGGTGCAACATAGCCTGAGTTTTTGATATATTTCTCAATTTCTTCATCTGTATAGTTTGATGTACCAGTTTTACCAGCTTGAGGTAGCCATGGAAGATAGGCACCACGACCTGTTCCGTATGCTAAAACAGTTTTCATCATTTCTGTCATCATATAGGCAGTCGTCTCTTTCATAGCCCGAGTGCCAGGGTCAGAAAATTCTTTTGAGCTGCCGTCACTAAAGACAATCTTGTTAACGTACATTGGTTTATGGTAGATACCACCATTCGCAAAAGCTGCGTAGGCGGCTGCCATTTTCTCACTACTTGCTCCGTACTGTTTGTTGGATTCAGTTGTATTACTAGAGATAGCATTCGCATAGTGCATACTTGGATAATCAATACCAAGTCCGTTTAGGAAGGTTTTTGCTTTATCTAAACCGACCTTATTAAGAGTTTCAACCGCTGTGACATTACGTGATTGTTGAAGAGCATACTGGATAGTAATATTTCCAAAGTAACCTTTATCCCAGTTGTAAACAGGTGTATTTGTGCCAGGATAATTATAAGGTACATCGTGAACAGTTGAAGCAGTTGAATCGTAGATACCGTATTCTAAGGCAGGAGCATAGTCTGTGATAGGTTTCATAGTAGAACCCCAGTCACGGTTGGTTTCAACGGCTTGGTTGACTCCGAAAGATACATTACTTGATTGGTGACGGGCACCTAACTGAGCAAGAACTTTACCATTTGTTACATCTACGATAGTGGATGCTACTTGGAGTTCATCATCAGGATAATTAACGTATTCATCAGTATTGTAAATATCCCAGAGATGTTGTTGAACTTCGGTGTCAACATTGGTGTAGACTTCCATACCAGTAGTTAGAAGGTTGTAGCCAGTTTCTTGTTCTACTTGATCAATTACTTCTTTAAGGTAATTGTCCATGTAAGCAGGATAGCTATTACCGGATTTTAGGCTTTGTAGACCTTCAGTAATTGGTGTGTTGATTGCTTTTTCATATTGCTCAGCCGTGATGAATTCTTGTCCCTTCATCTCAGATAGGACAAGATTACGTCGTTCTTGAGCTACTTCAGGATGAGAGTATGGGTCATACTGATTTGGAGCCTGAGGCATTCCTGCGAGGAGTGCTAACTGCGGTAAGTTCAAATCTTTAAGATCTTTCCCGTAGTAGTTCTGTGCAGCAGTTTGCATTCCATAGTTACCGTTTGACATGTAGACCTTATTAATGTAGTAGGTTAGGATTTCTTGTTTCGTAGCTTTTTGCTCTAGTTGAACAGCTAGCCAAGCTTCCTGAGCTTTACGTGATAAGGTTTGATCGGCAGTTGAAGTAGAGAAATAAGTCAACTTAATCAATTGCTGAGTCAAGGTTGAAGCTCCTTGGAGTCCCCCTCCACCTCGGAGATTTCTCAATGCTGCCCCAAGAATACGAATAGTATCAACTCCACGGTGATTAAAGAAACGATGGTCCTCAATAGAAGTAATAGCATTAACTAATTCCGTTGGAATTTCATTTGATTGCGCATTGACACGACGTTCTGCTCCAAGATCGGCAATCAGTTCGTCTTTGCTATCGTATATCTTACTTGAGGTTGTCGCGACTAGTTTACTTTCGGACAGAGACGGAGCCTTGCTAACATAGTAGAGAAAAAGCCCTCCGCCTAGGACAACAGCTGCGATAAATACAGTTAAGAAGCCGATACTTACATACTTAGCTATTCGCAGGATAGTTTGTTTGTTCATCTTGTTTTACCACCTAGTAAATGTTCTTTGATAATATCGAGATAGGGAATTTGAGGAAAGGCGCCTTGCTCAATCAAATATCCATATTCTTGAATATATCCAAGTGGCATTGACTTTTGTCCCTTGTCTTGATGATAGAAACGAATCAAGTCAATAGCCGGCAATAAATAAGTTTCTTGCTGAGAAGAAAAGTGCAGGAGCACAAAGCAAATTCCTTGCTGGGCAAGGACTTGTTCCATGTGATGAATCTGGTGAAGGTGAAAATTCTTCATCGGAATCGCATGTTTCTGCCTAGTTTCCTTAGCTTCAAAGTCGATGTAGTATCCATCATAAACACCCGAATAGTCAGTAGTTGAAGCTTGTCTAAAGTAGGCTTCGACAATCTTTGCTCGACTTCGTTGTGGATAATCGACACGTACGATTTGGATGGGAGTGGGTTTCTTGTGGATAACAGCCAGCCCATGAGACAAGTAGTAGTCGTTCGTGGCATTAATCATCTTTTCAAAGGACATTCCTCTATTTGCGAAATTTTTAGTTTTGGATAGAGGAGTGTTTCTTTTTGATGATAAAATTTTATGAGGATAGTTGACCATAATTCTCCTTATTGGTACAATAACATCACTCTATTATATCATAAAATTACAAAGAAAGGGTTAAAAATGACTACAGCTTTAATTTTAGGATATTCAGCTTTTGATCTGGGACTTTATAATGATAAAGATCCTAGGTTGAAAGTGATAAAAAAAGCGATTCAAAAAGATTTAGAATCTATGGCTCAAGAAGGTGTGACGTGGCTTGTATTCACAGGAAATCTAGGCTTCGAATACTGGGTATTAGAAGTAGCTCGAGAGATGAAAGAAGATTATGGCTTTCAGCTGGCGACAATATTTGATTTTGAAACTCATGGAAGTAATTGGAATGAAGCTAACCAAATAAAATTAAGTGAGTTCAAACAAGTTGATTTTGTAAAATATGCCTATTCGAAGTATGAACATAAGGGACAATTACGAGATTATCAACATTTTCTACTAGAAAACACGGATGAATCCTATCTATTTTATGATGAAGAAAATGAGACAAAAATTACGGTATTTTTTTATCAAATGATGAAAAAAATCAAGAGAACTATTTTACAAGAAGGTTAACTTTTGAATCCTTAAATGAAATGGCAGAAAATTTTTCTGAAAAGTAAGCCTTTGACCTTGATTTTTGTTTGCCTTTTTTTATATAATAATACTAGCAATCGAGAATGGAGAGGGACATGGCAAGTATTATTTTTTTCAGCGAAAGATATTTTTGAGCAAGAGTTTGGACGTGAGGTCCGTGGATATAGTAAGGTTGAAGTTGATGAATTTTTGGATGATGTCATCAAGGACTATGAGACTTATGCAGCTTTGGTTAAATCACTACGTCAGGAGATAGCTGATTTGAAGAGTGAATTATCTAGTAAACCGCAGGTTACTACACCTCAGCCGGATTCAATTGAGGTAACAAGCTCTACTTCAGTAACAAATTTTGATATTTTAAAACGCTTAAATCGACTTGAAAAAGAAGTGTTTGGTAAACAAATCTTAGATAATCAAGATTTATAATAGAATTATGGATGAGTGCAATTTTTGGATAATCGCGTGAGGAGAATTGCTTTTCATGAGGAAAGTCCATGCTAGCACAGGCTGTGATGCCTGTAGTGTTTGTGCTAGGCGAAACCATAAGCCTAGGGACGAGAAATCGTTACGGCAGTTGAAATGGCTAAGTCCTTGGATAGGTCAGAGTAGGCTTGAAAGTGCCACAGTGACGGAGTCTTTCTGGAAACAGAGAGAGTGGAACGCGGTAAACCCCTCAAGCTAGCAACCCAAATTTCGGTCGGGGCATGGAGTACACGGAAACGAACGTAGTACTCTGACTGCTATCAGCTGTAGGCTGTTAGTGGTAGACAGATGATTATCGAAGGAAGTGGTCCTAGTCACTTCTGGAACAAAACATGGCTTATAGAAAATTGCATATAGGTTGGGGCTGAGAAAATTTTCTCAACCTCATTTTTTAAAGTGAACAAAAGAAAGGTCTTACAAGACTGTAAAATGAAAAAAGAATTTAATTTAATCGCGACTGCTGCAGCAGGACTCGAGGCTGTTGTGGGACGTGAAGTGCGAGAGCTTGGCTACGATTGTCAGGTTGAAAACGGTCGTGTTCGTTTCCAAGGAGATGCAAGAGCTATTATTGAAACCAATCTTTGGCTTCGGGCAGCAGACCGTATTAAGATTATTGTAGGAACTTTCCCAGCTAAGACTTTGAGGAGCTCTTTCAAGGAGTTTTCGCCTTAGATTGGGAAAATTATTTACCGCTTGGAGCTCGTTTTCCGATTTCAAAAGCCAAATGTGTTAAATCTAAACTTCACAATGAGCCAAGTGTACAGGCTATTTCAAAGAAAGCTGTTGTCAAGAAATTGCAGAAACACTACGCCCGCCCAGAAGGTGTTCCTCTGATGGAGAATGGTCCAGAGTTTAAGATTGAGGTCTCTATTCTTAAAGACATAGCAACTGTCATGATTGATACGACAGGGACTAGCCTCTTTAAACGTGGTTATCGTACGGAAAAGGGTGGCGCTCCTATCAAGGAAAACATGGCGGCAGCCATTTTACAACTTTCTAACTGGTATCCAGATAAGCCTTTGATTGATCCGACCTGTGGTTCAGGAACTTTCTGTATCGAGGCAGTTATGATTGCTAGAAAGATGGCACCAGGACTTCGTCGCTCTTTTGCATTTGAGGAATGGAACTGGATTAGCGATCGACTAATTCAAGAAGTACGTACAGAGGCGGCTAAAAAAGTGGATCGTGAACTGGAACTGGACATCATGGGCTGTGATATCGATGCACGTATGGTGGAAATTGCTAAGGCTAATGCCCAGGCGGCAGGGGTTGCAGGAGATATTACCTTTAAGCAGATGCGCGTGCAGGATTTACGTTCCGATAAAATCAATGGAGTGATTATCTCTAACCCGCCTTATGGTGAACGCTTGTCAGATGATGCAGGGGTTACCAAGCTTTATGCTGAGATGGGACAGGTCTTTGCACCACTGAAAACGTGGAGCAAGTTTATCCTAACTAGCGATGAAGCCTTTGAGACCAAGTATGGTAGTCAAGCGGATAAGAAGCGTAAGTTGTACAATGGAACCTTAAAAGTTGATTTGTATCAATATTTTGGTCAGCGTGTTAAACGCCAAGAAGTGAAGTAGAAAGGATAAGATATGGATCAGAAGAGACGTGATCGGCATGAGAAACATGATCAAGAGCCACAATTTGATTTTGATGACGCTAAAGATTTGACAGTAGGTCAAGTTATTCGTAAGAATGAGGAAGTTGAAGCTGGGGTGCTTCCAGAAGATAGTATTCTAGACAAATATATAAAGCAACATCGTGAAGAGATTGAAGCAGATAAGTTTGAAACACGACAGTTCAAAAAAGAAGAGCTAGCAGCCACTCAAAGTTTAGAGGAATTGATTCAAGCAGTTCGAGAAACGAGTGACACTACTGCAGATGAGGAGTTAGGAGAAGAATCTTCTATAGATGCTACAGACACAAATAGTTCAGACTTTGTTTTGCCTCCTCTAGAGGAAAAAAGTCAAAAGATAGAACCTCTAGTTGTAACTAAGGAAGGTGTTGATGAAGATGACGAGGTCCAAGAAGATGAGACAGTTTTACTGTCGAGAGCTACTGCCATAGAGACAGAAACAGAAGCAGATTCTATAAAGAAACGAGTGATGATCATCGCTTCAGTACTGATTGTAATTGTTATCCTGCTGGGGAGCTATTTTGTCTACCGTCAAATCTCACGCTCAAACCAAGAGATACAATCTTCACAATCAGCTTCAACCGACCAAGCTACGCAAACAGCATTACAAGAGTTTAATACTCTTTATGATGCCTTCTATACAGATAGCAACAAAACGGCTTTGAAAAATAGTCAGTTTGATAAGCTGAGCCAACTTAAAACCTTGCTTGATAAGTTGGAAGGTAGTCGTGAATATACGCTTGCAAAATCTAAGTATGACAGCCTTGAAACGCAAATTAAGGCTATTCAAAATGTAAATGCTCAATTTGAGAAGCCAGCTATTGTTGATGGTGTTTTGGACACTAACGCTAAAGCTAAATCGGATGCTAAATTTACAGATATTAAAACTGGAAATACGGAGCTTGATAAATTACTAGATAAGGCTATTAGTCTAGGTAAGAGTCAACAAACAGCTCCTTCAAGTTCAAGCTCAAGTCAAGAAAGTTCAAGTTCATCAACAGAGAGCGCTACAGGCAACACAGGTCCATCTTCAAGCGCCTCATCAAACAATTCAGTTTCTGCACGTGATGATAGCCATGGCGGTTTATCAAGTTCTGGAGTTGACCTCCAGAGAGCTTCAAGTCGTGTGCCGTTCAATCAATCGGCTGTTGATGATAGCAATAACTCTGCTTGGGATTTCGCGGATGGTGTTTTGGAACAAATTTTAGCGACTTCACGCTCACGTGGTTATATTACTGGTAACCAATACATCCTTGAACGTGTCAATATCGTTAATGGCAATGGTTATTACAACCTCTACAAGCCAGATGGAACCTATCTCTTTACCCTTAACTGTAAGACAGGATACTTTGTTGGAAATGGTTCTGGACATGCGGATGCTTTGGACTACTAAGCAGTCGTTACAAATTCTTTCTTTTCAAAAGTAAAAATGATAAAATAAAACAAATCAAATAAGAGGAGTGTCAAATGACAAAAGCTAACTTTGGTGTCGTAGGTATGGCCGTAATGGGTCGTAACCTTGCCCTTAATATTGAATCTCGTGGTTACACAGTTGCTATCTACAACCGTAGTAAAGAAAAAACTGAAGATGTAATTGCTTGCCATCCTGAAAAGAACTTTGTACCAAGCTATGACGTGGAAAGTTTTGTAAACTCAATCGAAAAACCTCGTCGTATCATGCTGATGGTTCAAGCTGGACCTGGTACAGATGCTACTATCCAAGCCCTTCTTCCACACCTTGACAAGGGTGATATCTTGATTGACGGAGGAAACACTTTCTACAAAGATACCATCCGTCGTAATGAAGAATTGGCAAACTCAGGTATCAACTTTATTGGTACTGGAGTTTCTGGTGGTGAAAAAGGTGCCCTTGAAGGTCCTTCTATCATGCCTGGTGGACAAAAAGAAGCATACGAATTGGTTGCGGATGTTCTTGAAGAAATCTCAGCTAAAGCACCAGAAGATGGCAAACCATGTGTGACTTACATCGGTCCTGATGGAGCTGGTCACTACGTGAAAATGGTTCACAACGGTATCGAGTACGGTGATATGCAATTGATCGCAGAAAGCTATGACTTGATGCAACACTTGCTAGGTCTTTCTGCAGAAGACATGGCTGAAATCTTTACTGAGTGGAACAAGGGTGAGTTGGACAGCTATTTGATCGAAATCACAGCTGATATCTTGAGCCGTAAAGACGATGAAGGTCAAGATGGACCAATCGTAGACTACATTCTTGATGCCGCAGGTAACAAGGGAACTGGTAAATGGACTAGCCAATCATCTCTTGACCTTGGTGTGCCATTGTCACTAATCACTGAGTCAGTATTTGCACGTTACATCTCTACTTACAAAGAAGAACGTGTACATGCTAGCAAGGTTCTTCCAAAACCAGCTGCCTTCAAATTTGAAGGAGATAAGGCTGAGTTGATTGAAAAAATCCGTCAAGCTCTTTACTTCTCAAAAATTATTTCATACGCACAAGGTTTTGCTCAATTGCGTGTAGCTTCTAAAGAAAACAACTGGAACTTGCCATTCGCAGACATCGCATCTATCTGGCGTGATGGCTGTATCATCCGTTCTCGTTTCTTGCAAAAGATTACAGATGCTTACAACCGTGATGCAGACCTTGCAAACCTTCTTTTGGATGAATACTTCTTGGATGTCACTGCTAAGTACCAACAAGCAGTGCGTGATATCGTAGCTCTTGCTGTTCAAGCTGGTGTGCCAGTGCCAACTTTCTCAGCAGCTATTACTTACTTTGATAGCTACCGTTCAGCTGACCTTCCAGCTAACTTGATCCAAGCGCAACGTGACTACTTTGGTGCTCACACTTACCAACGTAAAGACAAAGAAGGAACCTTCCACTACTCTTGGTATGACGAAAAATAAGTAGGTCTGCCATGGGGAAACGGATTTTATTACTTGAGAAAGAACGAAATCTAGCTCATTTTTTAAGTTTGGAACTCCAAAAAGAGCAATACCGAGTTGATCAGGTTGAGGAGGGGCAAAAGGCCCTCTCCATGGCTCTTCAGACAGACTATGACTTGATTTTATTGAATGCTCAACTGGGGGATATGACAGCCCAGGATTTTGCAGACAAGCTGAGTCGGACTAAGCCAGCCTCCGTGATCATGGTCTTGGACCATCGCGAAGAATTGCAAGATCAGATTGAGACAATCCAACGCTTTGCCGTTTCTTACATCTATAAGCCAGTTATTATTGAGAATCTGGTAGCTCGTATTTCAGCTATTTTCCGAGGTCGGGACTTTATCGACCAACACTGTAGTCAGATGAAGGTTCCAACGTCTTACCGCAATCTGCGTATGGATGTAGAACATCATACCGTTTATCGTGGCGAGGAGATGATTGCTTTGACTCGTCGTGAGTATGACCTCTTGGCTACTCTTATGGGAAGCAAGAAAGTTCTGACTCGTGAGCAGTTGTTGGAAAGTGTCTGGAAGTATGAAAGTGCGACCGAAACAAATATCGTGGATGTCTATATCCGTTATCTACGTAGCAAGCTTGATGTAAAAGGTCAAAAAAGCTACATTAAAACAGTTCGTGGTGTTGGTTACACCATGCAAGAATAGAAAAGCAGTTGCAGTTTTGTAACTGCTTTTTTGAGGGGTTTTCTATATATTGACATGCAGTTTGGTCTTTGCTATAATCAGTTATGGAGGATACGTCTAATGAAAATAATAAAAAAATTGATGCAAATTGCATTAGCAGTCTTTTTCTTCGGTTTGCTAGCAACAAGTGCAGTATTGGCGGATGATGCTGATTCAGAAGGCTGGCAATATATACCTGCTCCACACAAAGGGGTTACGATTGGTTCTTCTCTGAGGCAAGATGTTACTTTTAGACCAGATTGGTTTTACTTTAGTCAAGATGGGGTACTACAAGAATTTGTTGGAAAGTAAATTTTAGAAGCAAAAACTGCTACAAACACCAACAAACATCATGGGGAAATATGATAGCCCAGCAGAGAAACGAGTCTATTATTTTGAAGATCAGCGTAGCTATCATACTTTAAAAACTGGTTGGTATCAAGATGGTTCAACTTGGTACTACCTAAATGCAAGTAATGGAGATATGAAGACAGGTTGGACAAAAGTAAATGGAAACTGGTATTATCTCAATTCAAATGGAGCAATGGTTACAGGTAGCCAAACTATCGATGGTAAAGTCTATAACTTTGCTTCATCTGGTGAGTGGATTTAATCTTGGAGGACATACAAATGAAGCTTTTGAAAAAAATGATGCAAGTCGCACTAGCAACATTTTTCTTTGGTTTGCTAGCTACAAATACTGTATTTGCGGATACCACAGGTGGCCAATTTGTTGATAAGGATAATAGAAAATATTATGTAAAAGATGATCATAAAGCAATCTATTGGCATAAAATAGACGGTAAAACTTACTATTTTGGTGATAAAGGAGAAATGGTAGTTGGATGGCAATACGTAGAAATTCATGGAACAGGTTATCGTGATAATTTATTTAATAATCGTCCAGTCTTAGAAATTGGCCTTGAGGAGAAGTGGTACTATTTTGGACAAGATGGTGCTTTGCTAGAACAAACAGATAAACAAGTACTAGAGGCAAAAACGTCTGAAAATACAGGAAAAGTATACGGTGAACAATATGCTCCATCTGCTGAAAAGAGAACTTATTATTTTGATAATAATTATGCTGTAAAGACAGGTTGGACTTATGAAGACGGCAATTGGTATTATTTAAATAAGCTAGGAATTTCTGGCGATGATTCTTACAATCCACTACCAATTGGTGAAGTTGCTAAGGGTTGGACTCAAGATTTCCATGTTACTTTTGGCATTGATAGAAGCAAACCTGCTCCGTGGTATTACCTAGACCCAGAAACTGGCATTATGCAAACTGGATGGCAAAACCTTGGTAACAAGTGGTACTACCTCCGTTCATCAGGTGCAATGGCAACTGGCTGGTATCAGGAAGGTTCGACTTGGTATTATTTAGATGAGCCAAATGGCGATATGAAAACGGGCTGGCAATACCTTGGTAACAAGTGGTACTATCTCCGTTCATCAGGAGCTATGGTAACTGGTTGGTATCAAGATGGTTCAACTTGGTACTACCTAAATGCAGGTAATGGAGATATGAAGACAGGCTGGTTCCAGGTCAATGGCAAATGGTACTATGCTTATAGCTCAGGTGCTTTAGCAGTGAATACGACCGTAGATGGCTATTCTATCAATTATAATGGCGAATGGATTCAATAATGAAAGAGGCGATTGTGAAGGAAACAATCGCTTTTTTTGTGAAAATATAATAAAATAGATAGGAAAGAATAAATACTTGTGTGAAAAAAATAAGACGGTCTTTCCGTCTAGTAAAAGGATAACATGACAA
>BNJU01005373.1_pt1 | contig 33800 bp, 50 predicted proteins | sample 8539281 | NCBI WGS metagenome assembly BNJU01 (sample SAMD00202456, study PRJDB9452) | human saliva metagenome | isolation source: human saliva | place: Japan
CTCTCAAAACATATGTATTATAGCATAATTATGCCCATTCCTTATGGCCGAAGACTATGCTGACAGTATCATCTTAGATATATTTTTTTACTATTTCGACTATAATCGAAATACTAGCCAAAAATCATGAAATGTTTCGACTATAGTCGAAACATGAACCTAGTATCTAATATAAAAAAACTCTACAGTTAGAATTCACTGTAGAGTCATTGATATTATTTTCCCTACACCACTGTGCGCAAGGAGTTAATAATCCCCTTCTGCAAGAAATACGATTTTGCGCCATAGAGTAAAGTATATACATTTTCATCGCGTGTGATACTAATTGAACCTAGATCCATTAGTTCTTTTTCATGTACAATCTCTTTATCATATACCGTAATCACAAGTGAAGTGATATCAGCCTCGACATGTTTGATGTTCTCTTGTCCGCCAATATGTTTAATGATTTGCTTTACCATCTTTTCACCTTCATCACGAATAATTAAACCTGTAGATAGATGTCGGAAGTATAATCTTGTAGCTAAGAAGTATACGATTGCGGAAATCACACCAACAATTACAACGATAATCAAATTACGATATAAACTTGTAAATTTTAAGTAGCTTAATAATTCTGGTAGTGTTCCTATCGTTGCGGTTACTGCATTGGTATCACTTGTAACATAACCTAGATTGACATGTAGTGTTGAAAATAATCCGTATAAAAATCCATTATATCCAAGATGGAAAAAGAACAGTAATGGACTTACCATAAACATCATAATTTGTAGTGGAATTGTTGTACCTGAGATTAAAGAAATCAGTGTACCTACAATACAGAGTCTTTTGACTTTTGCACGTTGTACCTTTGAAGTACCAATACTGTACATCCCCCAAATCATTGCATGGAAGCGCAAAGATATTCATAACATAATATGGCGCAAATAATCTTCCCTGCCCCAGATGTAAGGGTTCCTGCAGCTAACTGTGCTGTCCATACATTTGCGTCGCCCACTACCGTAGCACCTGCAATATTTGTCCATGACCCACCAGATGCCGTATACCATAGTGGTTGTCGAACAAGTGCATTCAAGTGAAATAGTTGTAGGAAACGATCTGTGATTCCATAAAGAATCATATTAAACGGGCTACCTAAATCAGAAGAAATGTAGTTGACTAAGCGTACAATAAATAAGATACAGTATGGCCATATCACACCAAATACTGCACCCGCCAATAAACAATACACAACAGTCTTTACTATCGCATCTAGTTGTTTGATTGGGGATGATTGACCAATCTCAAGATGATGATTTGTTCGACATGCGACATACGTTACCATTGTTACGATAATCGTTCCAATCATGCCACTTAATATTGGATAATGGGCAGACCCTGATAAGTAACTAACTGATGAGGTAGCTGTACCAATGTTGAATACTGCATTATATGCATATGATGGTAAAACTGGTGCTGGCACAAACATTGTTGCGATATGGAATGCGAAAATATCCAACTAAACCTGCAGCGACCGTTACTGAACTATTTTTTTCTTTTGTGTTAATAGTCTTAATAAAATGAGTACTGGTGCATACATTAAAGATTGTACGTGCGATAATTCCTAATGATTCCCCTAGCATGAAGACACCATCATTTAGCGATGATGGTGACTAATCCATAAGATGGATGAAGAATCAGATTTGATATACCACATAGAAAGCATGCAAAGTGCAATAACAATGAGTGGAAATTTCAAAGATTTGAAAATATGAATGCATGTATTGCATACTAGCCTCCTATTAAAATAGTGAATTTAATTTTTTGAAATACGAAATTTTCTTTCCTTTGATCATGCGTACACGCTTTTGATCACAAACGCGAATCTCGAACCCTTTTATATCATCAATTGGATAAACATCAGAGTCTACACCAAGAATTGCTTTTTCAAAGCTTTCAGAACTTAACTTCACTCTTGTATCTTTACTTAATACGATTGGCGCATACAGTGAGCGTGATTTACTATGATGGATACCTGCAATCTCGGAAAGCTCAATTAAATCTAAACCCTCTTGAATTACTGCTCCACCTAAAGAGCGATTATATGCAGTAGAGCCAAGTTGTGTACATACACACATACCCGTACCACGGAATGTCTCTAAATATTCATCACTGAGATGAACATCTAAGATTTGTGTACGTGCAATGTTCTCAACACGGATTTCATTTACCGCATGGTAAATATTCCCATTTACTTCCGTCACAAGTAATGGATATTCGTTAATTTCATATTTTTCAGATAGGTACATTTCCAGTAATTCATCAACTTCATTATCATGATAATCCGTAAAAAATCCTAGTGTCCCTGTATGTAGACCTAAGAACTTCACATCTGGTATTCGTTCCATGTAATCATGAATTGCTTTGATGTAGGTTCCATCGCCACCAACCACGAATACTGTATCTGGATTTTCTTGGTTATATTCATATTGATGACTTTGTAATACTTGTTTGATTTTGTCACCAATCTTTTTTGATTGGTCATCAAATCTTGTTACGATTGCAAATTTTTCCATAAGTTACTTCCTTGTTTGTATTATACATCACATTGCTTGAATCCAAATGGATTATAGACGTTTATATAATCTTGCACTCCAGAAATTCATCCCTACTTCATCAATATAAAAAGTGCATGATTGCTCTCCAGTTTTTGGTAGCCGTACTTAACACCATCAGTTTCAAACCCCTTTTTTCTTTAGTTCTTTTTCAAGACTTTCCATCAATTGTTTCCCAATCCCACGTGAGCGATAAGATGGATGTACATAAAGTTTCTTCTATTTCAAAAGTAATGCATGTTTTTATCTATCACACTTGTCTGTTTTTCTTGTATTTCCTCTTTACCAAAAACATAAGCTATCAGTTCATCATCATAGGCTGCTAAGATATAACGATCTTGAAAGTCATCTTCCGTATTGGCTCGATATCCGTAACAACTATCTTCTTTTTCCCACATCAAAGATAATTCTAATAGTCTTTTTCTATCTGATTGTTTTGCTTCGTGGATCGTGACCATGGAAGATTCCTCCTTTACTTCATTCATATCTATTATATGTTTGATTTGCATATTCCGAAACAAAAGAAAACCCGCACCAGGAGAATCCCGATACAGGTTTGGTGATTATTGAACTTTTGTGCCTGGAGTTAAGCCATTGACTTCAACAAGTCCGATTGTCTTTTCTTCCTTACCAGCTAGTAACATACCCTGTGATTCAACACCACGGATAACTGTTGGTTGTAGGTTGGCAATCATTACAATACTCTTGCCGATGACTTGGCCTGGTGTATAGCTTTGTGCTAAGCCAGAAACAATCTGACGCACTTCACCATCTCCCAAGTCCACTTTAGAACGAAGAGCTTATCCGCATCTGGATGTCTTTCACAAGAGAGGACCTTACCAACACGCAAGTCAATCTTCTGGAAGTCTTCTACCGTAACAGTTGGCTTCTTTTCAATTTCCTTCTTACGTGCCTTCGCATTGATTTCATTAATCATATCAATCTTAGACTGAATTGCCTTTTCATCGATACGTGCAAATAAAATCTCTGGTTTCTCTGCAACATGGATGCCAGTTTCAAGCTCACCAAATTCAGAGATTGTCTCGAAGTCTCTTTGCTGTGTATTTAAGTCATCTAAAATCTTCTTAGATGTCTCTGGGAAGAATGGTTCCATCAATACAGCTGCGATACGTACAGATTCTAATAAGTTATAGAGAACTGTCGCAAGTCGTTCAATCTTTTCGGAATCCTTCGCAAGTGCCCAAGGTGTTGTCTCATCGATATACTTATTACATCTAGAGAATAAATCAAGAATATCTTGGATTGCGTCAGCCACTCTGAGTTCATCCATCTTCTCGATGACCTTCTTTACAGTGCCTGTAGCTACTGCTTTTAGTTCATCATCGATTGGTTCACTAACGTTTGGATTCGCTACAACTCCACCAAAGTATTTATTCTGCATGGAGATTGTACGGTTCACTAAGTTACCTAAATTGTTCGCAAGGTCACTGTTAATACGTTCAATCATTAGGTCATATGTAACATGTCCATCTTGTGCAAATGGCATCTCATGTAACATGATGAAACGAACAGCATCTACACCAAATAACTTCACTAAGTCATCCGCATAAATAACATTACCGTGTGACTTAGACATCTTAGAATCACCAATCAATAACCATGGGTGTCCAAATACCTGTTTTGGTAATGGCTCATTCAATGCCATTAACATGATTGGCCAATAAATTGTATGGAAACGGATAATATCCTTACCAATCAAATGAAGATCAGCTGGCCAGTATTTCTTATATAGTGGACCGTGATTTCCATCCGCATCATATCCAAGACCTGTAATATAGTTGGATAATGCGTCAATCCAAACATATACAACGTGCTTTGGATCAAACTCTACTGGAATTCCCCACTTAAAGGATGTACGTGATACGCAAAGATCTTGTAATCCTGGTTTTAGGAAGTTGTTTACCATTTCATTCTTACGGCTTTCTGGTTGAATGAGTGAGGATGTTCATCGATATACTTCATCAACTGGTCAGCGTACTTACTCATCTTAAAGAAGTAAGCTTCTTCTTTCATTGGTACAACTTCACCACCACAAACAGGACACTTACCTTCTTCTGTTAACTGACTCTTTGTGTAGAAGGCTTCATCTTCTTGACAATATAAGCCTTCATAATATCCCTTATAGATATCACCCTGGTCATAGAACTTCTTGAAGATTTTCTGTACTTGTCTTTCATGCGACTCATCTGTAGTACGAATGAAGTAGTCATAAGAAGTATTCATAACATCAAACTGTTGTTTGATGACTGCTGCGACATCATCTACGAATTGTTTTGGTGTCTTACCTGCAGCCTTTGCCTTCTCTTCTACCTTTTGACCATGTTCGTCTGTTCCTGTTTGGAAACGTACATCATAGCCTTCCGCACGCTTAAATCTAGCGATTGCGTCTGCTAGTACAATCTCATAAACATTTCCGATATGTGGTTTTCCTGATGTATATGCGATTGCGGTTGTAATGTAATACGGTTTTTTGTTTTCCATTTTTGCGTACCTCCTCAAAATAAAAGACATCCCAAATGAAAGGACGTCTTGCACGCGTTACCACCTTTGTCTTGCGGATGAATCAATCATCTGCCTCTCTTCGTTGTAACGGACGTCTCCGGGTCATACTCTTCGCATGACCAGCTCCAAGACCATGTTCCATTTCCCCTTCATGCATGTTTTCACCTACCACATACTCTCTACGTTTCTAAGAAAATGTACTCTTCTTTTCATTGCTGTTATCGGTATTATTATACGTTGAAAGTATGTTTTTGCAAAGATACAGAATATACTTTTGTATTGTTTGAAACCTTCTCTATCCCCTTTATTCATGCGCTCTACATAAATAAAACTTGTGTTTTTAACATTGCCAGTATATCATAATAGAGAATACAGGATTTACTTCCGTATCATAGAATAGGAGATTCAAAGGCACAATGGCAACAGGCAAGGTAAAATGGTTTAATGCTGAAAAGGGCTACGGATTCATCACAACTGATGAAGGTAAGGACGTTTTCGTTCATTACTCAGCAATTCAGAGTGAAGGATTCAAGACACTTGATGAAGGCGCTGCAGTAAGCTTCGACATCACAGAGTCTAATCGTGGACCACAGGCTTCCAACGTAACAAAGCTCTAATTAAGAACATTGTACGAACAAAAGAACGGTTTATCCGTTCTTTTTTATTGTTGATAAGCACAAGAAAAGATGGCAAATGGCCATCTTTTTGTATCTCTTATTTAAAACTGTCGAATGAGTATTCTTCATATACCTTGGATACAGGTGTATGATTTTCGATTGATTCAATTGTATTCGCAAGCATTTCAGCGATAGATAATACTTGAATCTTTGTTGTACTTGCCTTTTGGTCTTCACGAAGTGGAATCGTATCTGTAATCACCATCTTTGTGATTGGTGAGTTTTCAATCTTCGCAATTGCATCACGTGAGAATACACCATGTGTAATTCCAGTATAGATATCCTTAGCACCATGACGCTTTAAGATTTCGCAACCTGCCACAAGGGAACCTGCTGTATCACAGATATCATCAATGACAATGCATGTCTTATCCTTTACATCACCAATGATGTTTTGTGCTTCAACCATGTTTGGTTTTGGACGACGCTTATCGATAATTGCGATAGGTGCATCTAATAAATCAGCAACTCTTCTAGCACGTGTAACTCCACCATGATCTGGTGAAACAACTACTAATTCTTCCTTTGGAATCTGTAGACCCTTGAAGTAGCTTGCTAGCATTGGTACTGCTGTAATATCATCGATTGGAATATCGAAGTAACCCTGAATCTGTGCAGCGTGTAAGTCAAATGTTACAACACGGTGAGCCCCTGCAACCTGTAATAGGTTTGCGACTAGCTTCGATGTAATTGGCTGACGTGGTTTAGCTTTACGATCCTGACGAGCATAACCGTAATAAGGCATAATAACGTTAATTTCTCCTGCACTTGCACGTTTACATGCATCGATGCAGATGAGAACTTCCATCAAACGTTCTGATACTGGGTTGCATGTTGACTGAATGATGAAAACAGAACGACCTCTGACAGATTCTTGTGGTTCGACTAAAATCTCACCATCTGCGAAATGTTCAACCTTGATTTTACCTAAAGGTAATCCCAAATGCTTACAAATAGACGCTGCTAGATCGGTGCTTGATGTTAGAGCGAATACGACAGTTTCCTTAACCATGATTTTCCTCTTCTCCCATATGAATGTTGTATATCCTTATTAATTAAAGATGTTTTATAACTATTCGTCAACCCTTACGGCGTACAAATGGTCCGACTGTTTCAGCTTTTGAAACATTTGTGTCTTCTAACCATGTGCCTGGTAGAATTTCTGCGTAATCTTCAACAGTTACATCTCCATAGAGATATGTATTGGGATGAATAATGACATCTGTTCCAAATGTTACATTTGGTCCAATGTATGTTGTATTAGGGTCATAGATTGTAACACCCTTCTTCATCCACTCTGTGTTGATTCTCTCTTGCATGTATTTTGCGGCGTGTGCTAACTCAACATTACCGTTGATACCTTGTACTTCTTGCCAATCATCACACGGAATCGCAACTACCTTCTTACCTAATTTCTTTCAAAAATCTCAACAAGATCTGTTAGATAGTATTCATTTTGAGCATTGTTATTATTCAAATGCTTGAGCCCTTCAAATAGGGATTGGTTATTGAAGGCATAGATACCTGTGTTGATTTCACGTACAGCCTTTTCCGCATCATTTGCGTCTTTGAACTCTACAATCTTTTCTACAGTTCCATCTGCGTTGCGGATGACTCTACCATACGCACCGTTATCTTCTGGAATCGCAGTTAAGACTGCCATGTCCGCATCACCAATCAAATCATATAACTTTCTGATATGTTTCTGGTTTTACGCATGGTGTATCTCCACTAGCGACTAGAGTGATACCTTCTTCATTTGCGAGTTGTTGTGCCTGCATAACCGCATGCCCTGTACCAAGCTGTGGCTCCTGTACTGCAAACTCACACTTTCCAGCCATCGCTGTTTCAACTTCTTCATGCTTATAACCAACAACACATACAATTCTTTCTGTACCAGATTTCTTTCAAGCTATTGATTACCATACCTAGCATTGGTACTTCTAGAATCTTATGTAATACCTTTGGTAATTCTGAGTGCATACGGGTTCCTTTACCACCCGCCATAATAATTGCGTTCTTCATTTTATTTTCTCCTATATTTCATGCAAGCATGATTTATCGCGTATGTACTGTTGTCTTTCTAACAAAGTATCTCTTCTTTTTTAATATATCAATGGAACGTTCTAATAACTCTACATCTTTTGTAATACCAAATACAGTTGAACCACTACCCTGACATCAGTACTCCATCAAAGCCTAAGTCCAATAAGTCTTGTTTTGCCTTTCGGATTTCTGGAACCAATGTCATTGCGGCATTTTCCATGGAGTTACCCAAACTATGGATAATGCCGTCATAATCATTGTTTTCTAATGCTTCTTGCATTGCTTTACAATCAGGATGAATTCCTTCTTGTTCATCCACGATATGGAAAGCTTCTGCAGTCGATACACCTTTACGTGGTTTAATCAGTAGTAAGTAGAAATCTGGATTACATGAGAAGGTTGTAATCTTCTCACCAATTCCTTCCACAAATGCAGGTCGATTGAGGATACAGAATGGTACATCTGCACCAACTTCTTTACCCACCGCAATCATCTCATCTTTTGTAAGATGTAGATTACACATACGATTGATCATACGTATTGCTGCAGCCGCATCTGCACTACCACCCGCAAGACCAGCTCTTGTAGGAATATGTTTCTCCAAACGACAACGGAATTCTTCTGTGATATTATACTTTTCCTGCATGATATGAATTGCCTTTATGATCGTATTCTTATCGTTGATAGGTAAGTAATCACGATTCAATTCCAGTGTCGTTTCTGGCGCAAATTCCATTTCTAAAACATCATAGAAATTGATTGGAACCATAATCATTTTTAAATCATGGTAACCATCTTCACGTTTTCCCACAACATCTAAACACAGATTTATTTTTGCGTATGCTCGCTCTTTCATTTCATGACCTCATGAATTTGTTTTAATTCATCGATGGTTAATTCCTGTGCACGTTTATTTAGCAGGGAATATTTGCCTTCTCTAGTATCTCTGTTGCCTTAGTACCATCATCTACATATTCTTTCAGATTATTGTATATAGTCTTGCGACGCTGTTTGAAACATGCACGTACTAATTCGAAGAAATCTCGAATCTCTTCATTACTTGCGTCGTTATTCTTTCTTGCGAATTGGATAATGACACTATCGACAGCAGGGAGAAGGATTAAAGGATCTTCCTGGTACTGTAAATAAACGCTTGATATCGAATAGATATTGTCCCTCTACAGATAAGGCATTGTATTCAGGATCTTTTGGTTTTGCGACAAAGCGGTCACCGACTTCCTTTCTGTACCATAACCGTAATATAAGAGATATCTGGATTTTCAAATATCTTAAATAATACTGGTGTTGTAATGTAGTATGGAAGATTTGCACATACAGATACGGTTTTATACTTTTCTTTTAATGCATGTACAACTTCATCTAAATCACATGTTAAGAAATCCTGTAAGATAATCTCTACATTAGAATAGTCTTCTAAAGTATGTTGTAGTACTGGAATTAGACCTTCATCTATCTCAAATGCAAGTACGTGTTGTGCATGCATTGCCAGTTGTTCGGTTAAACTTCCAATGCCTGGGCCAATTTCGATGACTGCACCTTCGCAATGTGACATTTCAGCACAGCGTTCTACGATAATTGGATCAACCAAGAAGTTCTGGCCAAATCCTTTCTTCGCTCGTAATCCAAATTGATCTAGTATCTCTTTTGTGCGAGACGGTGTTGAAATTAATTTTTTCATTTATCTATAACCTCTCGTAATTCTTCTTTGCAAACCGCAATACAGTTTAACCTTGCAAGCATGGTTTTCGCATTGCCATCTCCAACATGGTAGTATTCTCCAACTTTACGTCGTAATTCTGCACTATCAGATTGACCACTTAAACCAAGTTCAAATAAAGTCACTCATCGTTAAACTACCCTTTGGTTCATCGGTGATAGTTACGACATTCTGTAGTGCGTTCCACAATGTATCTTTATCCGCATGTTCAATACCAACCTTCTTCTCTGTACGTGCATTACGCTTCTCAACAAATGCATTCTTACAGTTAGGAACATGTTGATTAATAATATGACGAATTTGATTGCCCTGGTGTATCTGGATCAGTAAAGACAATAACACCTCGTGTACCTGCGGCATAGCGAATCTGTTCAATGACTTTATCATCAATACTACTGCCACCTGTCTCGATCGTTTCACAATCAAAGTATTTCTTTAATTGTTGTGTATCATGTCTTCCTTCCACAACGATTATCTCATGAATGCGATCCATCAGCTTCCTCCAGGAATCTAGTCCAGTTGGCATCGATTTGTGCAGCCATATCTTCAACTGGCATATTTCGAATCTCTGCCATCTTTTCTACGATGTATGGAATATTGGATGGTTCATTTCGAGTACCACGTACTGGAACTGGTGCCATGTATGGTGCATCTGTTTCACTGAGTAAGTAGTTTAAGTCGATAGTCTCTACGACATCTACAGAATGTCTTGCGTTTTTAAATGTTAACGCGCCCACCAAGTGCGATATAGTATCCTAACTTCGTAAATTCTTTTGCCATCTCTTTTGAACCAGGGAAACAATGTAATAATCCCTTCCAGTGATGTTTCTTCATAATATCGAAGGTATCCTGCATGGCATCTCTAGAATGTACCAAGATTGGTTTATTTACTTCTCTAGCAAGTTCGATTAACTTTGCAAAGTACTCACGTTGTACAGCACGATCAGCTTCATCTGTAACCCAGTGGTACTCTAGTCCAATTTCACCAATTGCAGTTACCATTGGATCTTTGGCTAACTCACAAAATTCATTCCAATATTTTTCATCTATCTTTGTCACATCTTCTGGGAAGATACCCGCCGCAACCTTATAGTTTTCTGGGTTACGTTTAGCAAATTCGATTGCTCGTTTTGTTTCTTCTAGTGATAGTGTAATAATCATTAATTTATCCACATGCTTTTCTTTACAGCGTGCGATAACTTCTTCTAAATCTTCTTGAAACTCTTCTCCCATCAAATGACAATGGGTATCTACATAATGTAATTCACTCATCTTATTTTCCTAAACAGAAGCGTGAGAAGATTTCATCTAAGAGATCTTCCTTGCCTGCCTTTCCAGTGATCTGTCGTAATGCAGTCCACGCTTTTTCCAAATCGATTGTTACTAAATCAAGCTCCACACCTGCATGTAATGCATTTACTGCATCGTTCATTGCTTGTTCTGCCTGTAAAGCATAACCAATCTGTCTTTCGTTATTTAATGTATCGCTATTGGCTGCGATATATTCACTATGATATTTCTCCACAATCGCATTTGTTAGTTCTGTAATATCCTTTTGGATAGCACTGATAGATATACCTGCATGCATACTATCCTTATCTTTCTTATTATATACAACAATACGATTATGATTCTTTGTCTTCTCTAATAGTTCTTGATCTTCTTCGGTTAATTCTTCAGAACCATCTAACTACAACAATCACAAGCTGTGCCTTTTCTAATGCTTGTAAGGATTTGGTAATACCAATCTGTTCAATCGCATCATCACTCTTACGAATACCTGCAGTATCAATCAAATTTAATGTGATTCCATTTAGTCTTACAGTTCCTTCCACAAGGTCTCTTGTCGTTCCAGCCACATCCGTAACGATTGCTTTATCTTCTTCCAACAACGCATTCAACAAGGAAGACTTACCAACATTTGGTCTACCCAAGATAACGGTATTAATTCCTTCTTTAATCACTGCAGATTGTTGGGCTGTTACGATGATCTGATGAATATCATCAATCCACTTCTCTGCCTTTGGTAGAATTTCTTCCTCTGTTAATTGATGTACATCATCATACTCAGGATAATCAATATTTACTTCAATATTCGAAATGATTTGTGTCAAATCTTCTTCCAATGGTCGCATTAGTTTTGCGACAGAACCTTTTAGTGAATGAATTGCGCTCTTTCGCGTTAATTTCATCCTTTGCCCAAATTAAGTCATTGATACCTTCTGCTTGCGACAAGTCCATCTTTTCCACTAAGGAATGCACGTTCTGTAAATTCTCCACGACGTGCCATACGTGCATCCTGCACCAAGAATGAGGGACAATACTTTTCTTGTGATATAGACGCCACCATGACAAGAGATTTCCACAACATCTTCACCAGTATATGATTTTGGTGCACGGAAAAGGCTGACGAGTACTTCGTCAACAGATTCATTTCCTTCTTTGATGGTTGCGTAATGGATTGTATATCCCTTGGCATCGCTAAAATCTTTGCCTGTTAAGTCGGTAACGATTTGAATTGCGTCACTACCAGAAATACGAATGACGGAGATGGCTCCCATCGCATCGGCAGTGGCGATTGCGGCTATAGTATCCTGAAACATGCTAACCCTCCAGTTTTTCCACTATTATTGTACTAGTTTTATCAACTCTCTGCATGTTAACTCAGCAGTTTTTTTAATGTGTGCTAAGATTAAGCCATGAAACTATCAAATTCTATACAAAATGCCCTTAATGAAATGGGCTATCATTCTCTATTACCGATTCAAGAAACAGTTATTCCGATGATTCAAGATGGGAAAAGTTTATTTGTACTAGCCAAAACAGGTAGTGGTAAAACTGCATCCTATCTCATTCCTGCAATTGAGCAGGTTCAAGAGAATGATGATTTTACTTCTGTTTTAATTGTCGCTCCAACACGAGAACTCGCAATTCAAATCTCATTAGAAGCCAAGCTACTAGCTTCCTATACAAAAGTACATATCGTAACGTTAATTGGTGGTATGGATTCCGATCGACAACTCAACGCACTACGTCATCGTCCACATATCATTATCGGAACACCTGGTAGATTATTAGATTTATATACACAGGGTGCCTTTGATCTTTCAAAGTTATCACTGTTTATCATTGATGAGGCAGATCAAGTTTACTCAACTGGTCAATCAGAAGAAGTAAATCAATTACGAAAAGAAATTCAAGGTGTTCAAACAATTTGTTTATCTGCCACAAAAAATGACACAATTCAAACTTACTTTGATACACCATTTGAAGAAGTACTGCAAGGAAGTGTAGCGAGTGAATGAAAAGATTTGTTCTTACTATCTTGAGACAGAAGACAAGAAAAGCTACTTTACTATCTCTTCTACAATCACTTCCTATCACATCAGCGATTGTATTTGTAAACCATCGTAGTACCGCAATTGAATTATCAGATCTACTACGACGCAATCATATTCTTAGTTCTGCTTTCTCTGGTTATTTTGATGAGAGAAAACGTATCGCAATCATGAGTGATTTCCGTAAAGGTGATATTCGTGTATTGGTTGCGACAGACGCAGCTGCTAGAGGTCTCGATATCCATGAACTATCTCATGTAATTCATTATGATATTCCAATTGATACTGAAACATTCATTCATCGCTCTGGTCGTACTGCACATCAAGGTGATGAAGGCATTTCTATTTCATTACTAACACCTGAAGATATGAAAGTCAGAAGTTGGCATGTATATCCGCATGCATAGTCAAGCATATACAGCACAAGATACACACCCAGTTGATTTATCGATTCCATACCAAAAGAAAGCTACACCTTCCACACAGGTAACACAATCCTCATTCGTGCAGGAAGAAATGATAAGATACGTCCAAAAGATATCATTGGTGCACTTTGTACCATATTCTCTTTTGATGAAATTGGTACACTTGAAATTCAAGACCGCTTCTCAACAGTCACAATCCTTTGCTAAAGAGGATGATATTTTATCTCGTTTTCGAAGATTTTTACTAGTCAAAGGAAAAGCGCAGAAAAGTCGAATTGTTGAATCAGTAAATTTGAGTATACTTCAAATTTTTTGATTTTTGAAAATATTTGAAGTTTGCTTCAAATATTCACTTCTTTTATAAAAGCGATATACTAAAAGATACCAATACATCTACTATTTATCATTATTTCTTAAAATTGTGAGGTGAAAGCATGCATAAAACTAGCACAAAGGTTTTAATCTCCGGTTTTTTACTCATCTTATTTGCGTCTATCTGTATTTAGTATTTATCTCTTTATGCAGTTTAACGCAACAATTTCTATAGGAAAAGGGCACTATCTTGCGATGGATTCAAATTCAAATAGTACTTACAACATGGAAATCTATGAAGATCATTCTGTGAAAGATTTTCCTCGATAAAGTTTATGTAGAAGGTACTCTAGAACACGAACAGACACAATACACAGACTCATACTATATTCAAACAAAAGATAAGAAAGTATTTTATGAGTATCAAATCATGATACTGTATCTGTTCCTGTAGAGGTAAATGGTAAATCTTGTTTCTTTAGTATTTAAGTTTGTTAGTAATGTTCCATTTACACAAATTGATTTACCACAAAAATAATCATGCAATTATAAAGTGAACCTCCTAAGTTTTCTATAATAACTTAGGAGGTTCACATTTAAGTTACATTACTTTGTCTTTATAGAAACCATCCCATATTAAGACGAACTTCCTTTCGCTCTAAATCAGTGTTTGTATAACAACAACTGTCAAAACCGATTAAGGTAAAACCTGCATGCAGGTAGAAGTCAACTGCATTTATATTTGATGATTGTGTCTCTAAAATCAATGTACGATAGTTTTTTTCTACTGTAATCTTTTTAGCAATGTCTAGCAACTTCTTACCATACCCTTGCCCTCTCAACTTCTCATCAACAAATAGTTCTGTAATAATCAATGCGATTTGTCCAACTCTCTGGGACAAATTTCAATTGCCTGCAAGTAATTTGTTATCTTCTGTAATACCAAAGGCTTCGCATCTTTCCCACCAGTCTTCGTAAAAGCTTATCCTGATATTCGCAGTCCTCTAAATCTATGTATAAATGGTTTCGTAAATTTTTTTCTTTTTGAATTGAAATCTGAAAACCATCATCTGTTCTTTTGCATATTTACATCGTAGTATTCTTTCGATGTGTATTCAATAGGTAACAGTGTTCCTTTCCATGTATCTTTCCTTAATTTATGAATGATATAGTTTTTCATCATTTTCCCTCTTTTCAACAAATATAAACTATATGCATCACAGTTTTTCTATAATGCGCCTAAATCTTGTAATGTACCATTACCTTCTGGTTGAATATTTTCTAGTTTGATATTTGGATTTCTCTTTTGTAAGTATCCTGCAAATCTTCTCGCTTCGCCTTTATCTCGGCAGCTAAGTGAGAAGGTTTTTTCTTTATTTGTAAGGTAGATGGTCAACTTACCATGTGCACCTTCTTCTACCTTCATCACTTGGATATCCATTGTGGATTCTTCATGCATGTCTAATCCTATACATGCAATCATACGGTCATTTAAAATCCAACTGCGATCAATCACACCACCTTTTTCGTATTCTTCGATATTTCGAATGGATTTTAGTGCCCTTGATATTTTAAATTTCTTTGTATAGTACATCACTAGAATAACACCCAAGATAGCTGTGCCTACCATCATGGCATAGCGTAATTCTTGAATACCCTTCTTTGATAGAAAAACGCCAATGCGAATACTAGGAATACAAGTGGTGTCATGAATGGCCCATACAATAAACTATTTAGTGACTGATAGTATTTTTTAATCATATTGTTACCTCGATGGTCTTATCATACCATATCTAAAAAACAGATAATGAAGAATATCCTCATTATCTGTTCTCTTTATCCTTTGACGTTTAATCTGTTCAGCGCTTTCTTTAATGCGATTTCTGCACGAACTTGATCGATGTTCTTATCATTTGACTGTAGACGTTGTTCTGCACGGATTTTAGCAGCGATTGCACGTTCGACATCAATCTCATCTTTATTTTCGATTGCATCGACCATGATTTCTGCGTTGTTATCTCTAAAGTAGAATAGTCCTCCAGTCACCGCATATTCCATTCGTTTGCCGGATTCGACTGTTGTCATCTTACCAATTCGCAACATTGTCACAATTGGCATATGTTCGGGTAAGATACCTCTTTGTCCATCTTGTGTTTCTATATTTAGGATGGATGTATCTAACTCTTTATATACACCGTGTGGTGTTACGATGCGGCAATGAATCATACTCATTTCAGTGACTCTGCCTTCTTAACAACATCTTCGATTGTTCCAACGCTTAGGAATGCGGCTTCCGGTAAATCATCGTATTTTCCTTCAAGAATTTCTTTAAAGCTTCTAACTGTATCTGCGACTGGCACATAAATACCTGGAATTCCTGAGAACTGTTCCGCAACGGAGAATGGCTGTGATAGGAAGTTACGAACACGACGTGCTCTTGCGACAATCTTCTTGTCTTCTTCACCTAATTCTTCCATACCCAAGATTGCGATAATATCTTGAAGTTCACGATATCTTTGTAGGATTTGCTGCACTTGACGAGCAACCTCATAATGTTCATCCCCAATCACAAGTGGATCTAACATACGTGAAGAAGATCCTAATGGGTCAACCGCTGGATAGATACCTAGCGCAGCGATGGAACGGTCTAATACAAGACGTGCATCCAAGTGTGAGAATGTTGTTGCTGGAGCTGGGTCTGTTAAGTCATCGGCAGGCACATAAATTGCCTGTACGGATGTAATAGAACCCTGATCGGTTGATGTAATTCTCTCTTGTAATCTACCCATTTCTGTCGCAAGGGTTGGCTGGTATCCTACTGCGGATGGCATACGACCAAGTAGTGCGGATACTTCAGAACCTGCCTGGGTGAAACGGAAGATGTTATCGATAAATAATAATACGTCTTGATGTTCTTCATCACGGAAGTATTCAGCCATTGTTAGTGCGGATAGTGCTACACGCATTCTCGCACCTGGTGATTCATTCATCTGTCCGTATGTAAGAACTGTATTCTTTAATACGCCAGATTCTTCCATTTCATGGTACATGTCATTACCTTCACGCGTACGTTCACCGACACCCGCAACGACGGAACGTCCACCATGTTCAATTGCGATATTGTGGATTAATTCCTGCATTAAGACTGTCTTACCTACACCTGCACCACCGAATAAACCAATCTTACCACCCTTAGAATATGGGCAGAGTAAGTCGATAACCTTGATACCTGTTTCTAGGATTTCACTGGTTGTCTGTTGTTGTGCAAATGTTGGAGCGTCTCTATGAATTGGTAATTTGTGTTTTGCGTGTACCTCACCTAATCCATCAATTGGCTCACCAAGTACATTAAACATACGTCCTAATACTTCATCACCAACTGGTACTTCGATTGGTGCCCCTGTATCTGTACATTCCATGCCACGAACCAGTCCATCAGTTGATGACATCGCAATGCAGCGAACAACATCGTCTCCGATGTGCTGTGCTACTTCTGCGGTCATTGATGTCTGATCGTCAATTTTTACTTTAATTGCGTTATTGATGGAAGGTAAGTGTTCCGGGTCAAAGCGAATATCAATGACCGGTCCAATGACCTGTACAATTTTTCCTGTAACACTCATTGTTTTACCTTCTTTCTATACGGCACTTGAGCCACCAACAATTTCCGTTATTTCCTGGGTAATTGCGGCCTGTCTTGCCTTATTGTATTCGAGTTTCAGCGTTGTGCTTAACTCATCTGCGTTATCTGAAGCTGCCTTCATCGCTACACGACGGCTTCCTTGTTCTGCGGTTGTGGATTCCATCCAGTCTGAATACGTTACATCAGTAATCATCATTGGAATCAAACTATCCAATATAGATAGATGGATCTGGTTCGAATAGTGTTTCTTGATGTTCTCCGACGTTTTTTCTTTCTTTTGATCTGGATTGATTGTACATGGTAGTAACACATCCAACTCAGGTGTAAATGTCATTGTATTTACAAATCTTGTATATAAGATCTGTACCTTACCAACTTCACCTGCCTGATAGCGTGCTACACCATCCTCAACACATTTCTTTAAATCCGCAAATGAGATTTTATCTGAGGAGATTTGTTCTTCGTTAACGATATTAAATCCTGCTTCTTTTAGCTGGTGATGGATTGCAGTTCCAACTAAGAATACCGGGTCAGCAGGATCCAATGTTTCTCTTGCTAACTTGAAGACATTCTGGTTGTATCCACCACATAAGCCTAAATCAGAACAGAAGATAATCGTCATTGTATGTGGGTTCTGATTATGTACAAGATACTTTACTTTCAACATCTTGGTTGTTTGCGACAATATCATTGACTGTATCTTGTAAACGTTGTGCATATTCACGGTTGGCTTCCATCTTTTTTCTTTGTTTTAGAAGCTTTGCGTTGGCAATCATCTCCATCGCTTTTGTAATCTTTTTGGTGGAGTTGACAGACTTAATTCTGCTACGCAAAGCCTGTCTGGATTGTGCCATCTTAGTTTACCCCTTTAACAAGTACGTATTGTTCGATAACTTTATCCATTACTTCCGTAATCTTAGAACGTAGTTCATCATTGATGACTGCTTCTGTTTCAATTCGATCGCATACGTCTTTTGCGTTTTCTTTGAAGTATCTGTGGATACTCTTTTCAAAGCTTGCGATATCTTCGATTTCAACACGGTCTAAATAACCATTCTTCGCAGCGAACAAGGATAATACTTGTTCTGTCATAGATAATGGTTGGTATTGTCCTTGCTTGAGAAGTTCTGTTAACTTCGCACCATGACTTAAAATCTTCTTTGTGACTGGATCGAGGTCGGAACCAAATTGTGAGAATGACAACATTTCGTGGTATTGTGCTAAGTCTAACTTCAAGGTTGAAGATACACTCTTCATTGCCTTTGTCTGTGCATTAGAACCTACACGGGATACAGATAGACCAGAGTCTACGGCTGGTCTTATACCAGCTGCGAATAGATCTGTCTGTAAGAAAATCTGTCCATCGGTAATTGAGATAACGTTAGTTGGGATATATGCTGAGATATCGCCAGCCTGTGTTTCAATAATTGGAAGTGCTGTAAGTGATCCTCCACCTAAGGCATCAGATAACTTCGCAGCTCTTTCAAGTAATCTACTATGTAAGTAGAATACATCACCTGGATACGCTTCACGTCCTGGTGGTCTTCTTAATAATAGGGACATGGTACGGTATGCAACTGCGTGTTTTGACAAGTCATCGTACACAATTAATACGTCCTTACCCTGTTCCATCCATTCTTCACCAATTGCACAACCTGCATATGGCGCAATGTATTGTAATGGAGCACTTGCCGAAGCTCCAGCGTTAACGATTGTTGTGTATGACATCGCATCACTTTCACGTAACTTCTGTACTAAACGAGCAACTGTACTTTCCTTTTGTCCAATAGCGACATAGATACAGTTTACGTTCTTACCCTTTTGGTTGATGATTGCGTCAATTGCGATTGCAGTCTTACCCGTTTCACGGTCACCGATAATTAACTCACGCTGACCTTTACCAATTGGAATCATTGAGTCGATCACCTTTAAGCCAGTCATTAATGGCTGGTATACAGATTTTCTAGTCATGACACCTGGCGCAACTCTTTCGATTGGACGTGACTTTGTGCTAACGATAGGTTCACCACCATCAACTGCTTCACCAAGTGCGTTTACGACTCTACCAAGTAATGCATCGCCGACTGGTACTTCAACGATTCTACCAGTACGTTTTACTTCATCACCTTCACGAATCAAAGTATCGTGACCGAGTAATACGGCACCGATATGGTCTTCTTCTAAGTTTCAATACCATTCCCATAACGCCATGTGGGAATTCTAAAAAGTTCTGAGGACATTGCTTTTATCGATGCCCTGGACCATGGCAATTCCATCGCCGACGCTAATAACGTAGCCGACATCATCGGACTGAATCTTTTTGTTCATAGTTTTTTTGATTTGATCTTTGATCAAAGAACTGATTTCTTCTGGTCTGATTTGACTCATGCCTGTCCTCCTTTCAATATCGCATTCTTCATGCGTTCAATTTTTGTTTTTGTTGTGATATCTGTAACGTTGTTGCCGACGGTCACTTTGATACCTGCGATGATTTGTGGATCGACATGGTTTTCAATTGTAACTGTCTTCTTTGTCTTTTGAATTAGAGCTTCTTGAATTCTATTTAAGTCCTCTTGACTTAACTGACGTGCAGAATGTACTACTGCTTTGACGATACCAAGCTCTTCATTTGCGAGTACTTCAAACTTGCGTAGAATTTCATCGATATATGTGACTCTTCCACGATCAACTAGTAATTTCAGTAGATTTAAAATATCCTGATCAACAACTTTACCAAATACATTTGTTATAAAGTTCTTCTTTTCTTCTTTTGTTATTTTTACTGCGCGTAAGAATAGTTCAACTTCATTGTTTTCTTTTAAGATTTTTAACAATGATTCACATTGTGCTTTCTTCTCGCGTACTGTGTTATTTTCAGTTGCTAGCTCGAACAGTCCTTGTCCATAGCGTTCAGCTATCTCATTCACCATCGCCAACCGCTTCCTTTACGAACGCATCAATTGCTTGACGATCAACCTTTTCGCCTTCGTGTTCGCCAATTAACTTACCGGCAGCACTGAATGCGACATCAACCATTTCCTGCTTCATAGATGCGTACATTTCTCTGCGTTCTGCTTCGATCTGTTCTTGTGCACGCTGTTTTACAGCTGCAGCTTCTTTATCAGCCTGCGCAAGGATTTGTTTCTTTTCCTGTTTTGCCTGCTGAATTGCAGCACTTACGATTTCTTCTGATTTTGTAGATGCAGTATTCAACTGCTCTAATGCAACCTTACGATCTGCCAAGGCTTCTTCTTTTGCCTGTTGACTTAAAGCAAGTTCTTCTTGCATCTTTTCTGCTCTAGCATCTAAGAACTTCTTTACGGATGCCCATAAGAATATCTTAGCAATCAGAAATAATACGAATGTACTACACAGCTGAACCAACACTGTCAAAACGTTTGGAAATAACTGTTCAACAATATTGACTTCCATAGTTACCTGAAAGCCTCAATTAGTATACGAAAATGAGAAGAATAGAAACTAACAAACCGTAAATAGCACATGTTTCAGATAAAGCGATACCTAAAATCATTGTTGAACGAATCTTTGATTCTGCTTCTGGATTCTTACCGATAGCGTCACATGCGTGAGCGGCTACTGTACCTTCACCTAAACCTGTTAAGAAACCTGTAAATACTGCGATACCTGCACCAATTGCGATTAAACCCTTTTCCATAATTTTTCTCCTTTTTTAATTTTTTTCTTCTTCAGGAATATCGTTTCCTAAAAGTACGATTGTCAAAGTGACAAATACCAATGTTTGAATAAAACCTGCAAATAAATCGAAATACATGTGTAATACTGGAGCGATAATTGGTGCCATGAAATTAAATACATTTCCCTGGATACCAACTATCCCTGCTATTGCATTGGATAAATTTGCTGTCCCCATATATACAAGGGACATCATAATAGAACCACAAGTGATATTACCGAATAGACGTAATGCCATTGATAACATCGTTGAGAACTTACCGATGATGTTCATTGGTAACATCGGTGCTATCGGTTCTAAGAATGCATGCATGTAGGCCTTAAAGCCACCGTATTTAATTCCGCAACCTGAATCATCAACCAGGTTAGGAATGATAATGTAATAGTTACACTAAAGTTAGCCGTCGGTGAACTTAATCCGAATAACGAAATCGTGTTACTAACAAAGATGTAGAACCATAACGCTAAGATATATGGTGTTAACTTATCCGCTACTTTCTTACCTACATTTGTGCGTACCGTTTTATATACTGCTTCTGTCGCAAGTACAACCGGTACGACGATACCTTTTGGTTTTTCTAATGGATCTGCCTTTTCGATTTTCTTTGACAATAATATCATCGCGATTGCTAGGACGATTGTAATCAGAATAATTACATATACGTCCGATTGTATTGTCATGTCTTCACCGTCCTCTCTCTATGACTGCCACATGAAATATAATTGCTAATTTAATTGTTGAAAGACCAATTGCGCATGTAAGAACATTGAGATATTGCGGAAAGACTGCACTGACTACTAGCACTGCTGCCATCAAGAAATAATTGATAGCGAAGTTTCCGTATGTTCCAGATGTGGACTGCATACTTACAACTTGTCTTGCGAAATTCTCTGTTCTTTTATAAATAATGAATGCGGCTAATGATCCCAACAACCAACCTGTCGTCCATTGCCAGTGGAACGGCAAGAAAACAAAACTAATCAGAACAAATGCATAGTATATTTTCCAAGAATGATTTGTCATTTTCTATTTCCAACTACTTGCATTATATTCCTTTTTTAAAGTATGCGTGAAATGTATTATTCACGTTATTTAGCCTTCATCTAAACAATTCAAGATTTCTAAGATACGGTTTAAATCTTCTGTATCTGTATATCGAATTGTAAGTTTCTTGTTCTGAATTGAAACCTTTGTACCAAGCTTCACAGAGATCTGATGTTCTAGATCATGAATGATTGGATCACGTTTCTTTTCTGGTTTTGTTTTGTTTGGTTTTACTTCTTCTGCATTAATATCTCTAATGTAGGCTTCTACTTCACGAACAGACATCTTTTCCTTCATGATTTTCTCAGCCGCATCAAGCATTTCCATCTCATCTTTTAAGCCTAGTAATGGACGAACATGTCCCATTGCTAGTCTTTTATCTACGACTAATTTTTGAATCTCAGAAGGAAGTTTTAAGAGTCTCATGATATTTGCACAATATTCACGGGATTTACCAACTCTTTCTGCTAGTTTTTCTTGTGTATAGCCTAGTTTTTTTACAAGTGAGTCATAGGCTGTAGCTTCTTCAATTGCGTTTAAGTCTTCACGTTGTACGTTTTCTAAGATGGCAATTTCCATCATCTGTTCTTCAGTAAAATCTACAGAAATTGCAGGTACAACCTTAAGTCCAGCAATCTTCGCTGCACGTAAGCGTCTTTCACCAGTGATTAGGTCATAACCACTGACACTCTTGCGTACGAGTAATGGTGTAAAGATTCCATGTGTTCGAATGGAATCTGCTAATTCATTTAACGCAGTTTGATCAAATTCTTTCTTGGCTGATAAGGATTTGGTCTAATTTCTTCAATTGCGATTTCTACTTCTCTTCTGCCTGGCACTTCCTTTGCGCTACTTTGAATATCGTCAAGGAACTGCTCAACATTCGATCCGAAGATAGAATCTAAACCACGTCCTAAGCCTTTTTGTTTTTTCTCTGCCATTTTCTATCGTTTGATCCTTTCGTTTTGTGTAACTACTTCTTTTACAAGTTGTGCGTAAGCACGCGCACCTTCCGAACGGGTATCATACTCAAAAATTGATTGTTCACGAGATGGAGCTTCTGATAAGCGTACATTTCGTGGGATAAAACAATGGTAAACTTTTTCCTTAAAGTATTTACGTACTTCCTGTTGCACTTCTACCGATAACTTGGTACGTACGTCGAACATTGTCAGAAGTACGCCTTCGATAGATAGTCTTGGATTCCATAATTTCTGAACCAAACGAATTGTACTTAATAGCTGTGTTAATCCTTCTAGCGCAAAGTATTCACACTGTACTGGAATCATCACTGAATCTGCTGCTGTTAATGCGTTTGTATTCAATAGACCTAGTGCTGGTGGACAGTCAATGATAATGTAGTCATATTGATCTCTTACCGCTTCTAGTTTTCTCTTTAATAGTTGTTCACGACCTGTTTCATATTGTGCCATATCGACATCTGCACCAGATAAGTCGATGGTTGATGGTAGTACATCTAGTGGTGGCATTTGTAGTGTAACTTTTACATCTTCCACATTTTCGTCTCTCATCAAGATATCGTATACCGTCTTATCAAAACCTACTTTATGTGCTCCGATACCATGAGTCGCATTTCCCCTGTGGATCGAAATCTACTAATAGGACTCTTTTGCCGATATATGATAAACCAGACGCTAAGTTCATTGATGTAGTTGTTTTTCCTACACCACCCTTTTGGTTTGCGATTGCAATGATCTTTCCCATAATACTTCTCCCTTATGAATTCTTCGGGAAACGGATGATCATGCACACTTCTTCTGGTCTGTCTTCCGTTTCTACTTTTGCTTGAATACCCATTTTGTTAATCATCTTGATACTTTGATGAATTGTATTTACCGCAATCTGAGTATTTCTTGAGAAACCTTTTGTCTTTTGACGTGTATGTTTCTTCTTAGGAATATCATCTAGACTTGCGATAAAGTCTTCAGTTTGTCTTACATTAAATTCAGCTGCGACGATATGATGGAATACTTCTTTTTGTCGATCGCTTGGCACAGTTAATAATGCACGAGCATGGCGTTCCGTAATCTTTGATTCCATTACCGCATCCTGAATCTCTATTGGTAAATTTAATAAACGTATTTTATTGGCTACTGCAGATTGTGATTTACCTACTTTTTGTGCAACCTGTTCTTGTGTTAAACCAGATTGACGCATGATTTGTAAGTAACTCTTCGCTTCTTCAATAGCAGTTAAATTCTCACGTTGAATATTTTCAACGAGAGCCATTTGTGCTGCTTGGCTTTCATTTGGTGACATGATATAACATGGCACTTCTTTAAAACCAATCATCTTACATGCACGAAATCTTCTTTCCCCAGTAATGATTTCATAGATATCATCAACCTTTCGAACTGTAATTGGTTGAATTAATCCATTCTCTTTAATTGATAGTGCTAATTCACGTAAAGCTTCTTCATCGAACACTAATCGTGGTTGATATCTTGATGGAACAATTTTTTCCGTTGGGATATCTACAATACGATTGGTATCTTTTCGATCAAATATACTTAAAATACTTGGCATATAACCCTCCCTTATAAAGGCTTCTTTTTTATTTGCCCGTAATTGCGTGGATATTGTTGAGGCGTGTGACTTAGCTTGCGGTAATATAGGTTCACGCGCATATCTCCTGTATATAAAGATGTATCCTGTGTTTCTTCTAGCTCTACACCAAGCACCTTAGTCGCATGTGCTGCTTCTTCCGCTTCCGCATTACCTTGCATACCTTTCATCGCTAGAAATAGTCCATTCACTTTGACTAGCGGAATGCATAATTCAGATAAGACTCGTAAGTTTGCGACTGCTCTTGCTGTTACCACATCGTACAATTCACGGTCTGTTTTAACCTGTTCTTCTGCACGTGTGTTATAAACATGGATGTTTTCTAAATGCAGTTGATGAATTACTTCTTGTAAGAATGTGCACCGTTTCCCCGTTGGTTCAATGAGTGACACATCTAATTCTGGTTTGACGATTTTCCAAACCAGTCCTGGAAACCCCGCTCCAGTTCCAACATCTGCTACTTTTCCAAAAATCTTACCTTTCCCCAAAGGAAGAATGGAATCGTAGAAATGTTTTTCTAATACCTCACCATGTTCTGTGATGGCTGTGAGATTCATTTTCTCGTTCCACTCAACCAAAAGTTCAGCGTATCTTTCAAGTTGTTCTACTTGTTTTTTTGATAGTGAAATTTGTAGCTCTGCTGCTTTCTCTATGAGTTCTTGTATTGTCATAATTTCTCTTCGTGACCTATTCTATCACCATCACGTACTGCGTGAAAGATAAAAATATGTTGATAACTTTTTTCTCCACAATTGTGGATAATTTTTATTTCCCACAATTTATATTAAACTATTCTGATTTGTGGATAAATTAGTTTTCCACAGATTGTAAATTAGCCTTATTTTAAGTCACTATTTACAATAAATGATGCATTAGGTAATGTCTCAACCCAGTCGCAGAACGCACGCCATTCTGGTAAGCGGTGTGTCTTGCGCTGTGCATAAATTGTCTTGAGCTGACGGTAGTTTGTTGTCATACGTGCAGTGATTCTAAAACCTGCTGGATTAGAATAGAGAATCTCAAGATATTTTACTTTTGCTTCTTCGTTTAACTCTGTAACATCTTCTCCAGCTATTTTTTTATCAGAAATCTTCTGTGTTAATTCATTATAGGAATTAACCTTTTCTTTCATGATTTCGATAATTCGTGGATCTGTATAAGAGATATACACCTCATCTAAGTTGAACTTTGTGATACGGTGCATTGTGGATTGAGAACTAATAAAGTCGAGGAAGTGATAACGTTCCGCTTCAACCCATGCCTTATTTGTAAATGTGAGGTCGAACTGTACGATAATTCCGTTTAAGAAGTTATCATGTCCACTTCCTGGTTTTGCGTTTGCTAGTGCGTGTGTGCGTGGAACGATTGTTCCATCTACTTTTGTTAAATCAACTGCCATCGGATATTTTGAACCCATAACAGCTGAATCCATTCCATAGACATTTACGTTTGATACTACATCTGTATATTTCATTTCTTATCTTCCTTTTCCTTGTTTAATAGCAATCGCAAGTACCGCGATATCGGCCGGGTTAACACCTGAAATTCTGGATGCCTGTCCCATCGTCGCTGGTTTATATTTCATTAGCTTTTGTCTTCCTTCAATGGATAGGTTATCAACCTCATCATAATTGAAATCAACACCTAACTTGATACTATCCATCTCTTTTAGCTTATTGGCTTCTCGTTTTGCCTTTTCGATATAGCCTGCATATTTTAGTTCGATATCACATTGGTTAGCAATTTCTTCATCAACTTCTTCTCCAATCGTAGCGAGAAGTTCTTTTGTTGTGACATTTGGACGTTTTACTAAATCAATTCCATTAATACCAATATGTGCATCACTTTCATATCCTAGTGAAGTAAGGTATGCATGTACCTTTTCTTCATCTTGTACAAATATTGTTTCAGATAGATGTTGTATTAACTTCTGCACATTCTCCATCTTTTCGAGGTATGCATCATATCTTTCTTGACTAACTAGCCCAATTTTTCTTCCGTATTCGATTAATCTTTGATCTGCGTTATCGTGTCTTAACAATAATCTAAATTCTGCACGTGATGTTAATAAACGATATGGTTCTAATGTGCCTTTGGTTGTTAAGTCGTCAACCATAACACCGATATACGCTTCATTTCTTGCTAAAATGAGCGGTTCTTTTCCATCAAGTTTCATACATGCATTAATTCCCGCAAGTAGTCCTTGTCCAGCAGCCTCTTCATAACCAGAAGTTCCATTAACTTGGCCTGCAGTGAATAGATTTTCAATCATCTTTGATTCAAAACTTGGTTTCATTTGAATTGGATCGATTGCGTCATATTCAATTGCGTACGCATATTTCTTGATGATTGCATTTTCGAAACCTGGCAATGAATGTACCATCTCTTCTTGGATGTCTCTTGGAAGTGATGTAGAGAATCCTTGTAGGTATATGGTATCTAACTCCAGTGATTCTGGCTCCAAGAATAATAGATGTCTTGGCTTATCTTTAAAACGTACAAGTTTATCTTCGATAGATGGACAATAGCGAGGTCCAACTCCCTTTACGACACCAGAATACATGCTGGATTTATTGAGGTTTCCTAAAATATATTCGTGTGTTTCTGGAGTTGTATATGTCATATAGCAAGATACTTGCTTATCATATGGCAATACATCTTCTTTTGTCGTTAATTCTGAGAAGTGTAAGAAACCTTCTGTACCTGGTTCCAATTTCACTTTGCTAAAATCAATGGATGAACGCAGGATTCTTGGCGGTGTTCCTGTCTTTAATCTGAAGGTTTTTAATCCTAGATCTCGTAGAGACTCTGATAAGTCCCCCGTTGTTGGTTCAAGATCTGGACCGCCTGGTATAACTTCTGATGAAATCATATTTACACCTGCCATATATGTGCCTGTTGTTACAATCACAATCTTGGCATTCATCACAGTTCCATCTTTTAACGTAACACCTGTAACTTTGTTGTCTGTTACGTTAAGTTTGCTAGCCATACCTTCAATCACGCTTAGGTTTTCCTGATGTAAACAGATATCTTGCATCATACGCTTATACGCAAGTTTATCTGACTGCACACGGAGTGCACGTACACCTGGACCTTTTGCGCCATTTAGCATCTTGAATTGCAGCGCTGTCTTATCGGCGGTAATCGCCATTTGACCACCTAAAGCGTCAATTTCTCTTACAACAATTCCTTTTGCTGGTCCACCTACAGATGGATTACATGGCATCTTTCCAATATTTTCTATCTTCAATGTAAGAAGACATGTTTTCTTTTTTAGTCGTGCAGCAGCCAGTGCAGCTTCAATACCCGCATGACCACCACCAATGACAATAATATCAAAATCACTCATTGTTTATTTCTTCCACCATTTCCTTTAATACGTCAGGTATTTTTGGGGAAAGTATTTCAAATCTGATTTTGCCTTCCAAACCCTGATGCTTGGCCAACAAGCGATACATCGTTAGCCTTCCTATATATTCTCGAATCTTCTGGGGTTGTTCCTTCACTTGTGATACAAACGGAATTGCAATTTGGATTTCATCTCCATTCATGCGAATGCATTCTGTATTACTACTACGAATGAACTCCCAACCAGATTCTTTCGCTTTCTGTTTTGCATACTTTTCAAGCGTGCGTTGTTGTCTTTCATTTCCACTATCTTGGCCAATCTCTTGAGAGATAACTGCTAGATAATGTTTTGTGGCATCTTCTTTAAAGATTTCTTCTGGAGTGATATTTGGATTTGCACTCCAAAGGTCAATGCCATGTTTTTGTGCTTGTTGTAAAATCTTGGCAGTTATCTTTGGACTATCTTTATCTAGATAACAATAACTTTCAAGATTGTTTTGTATAGAAATACCTACATCTTCTGGATAGACAGGTGATAAGAAGAACACAACGTTTGTTAGATATAAGCAATTCATCTGTGGTGGTATATTTCCACGAGATGCTTTTTCTATCGCTGCGTAGAGTCCATCTTGTGTGTCATATCCAGTAGAATCACCATAACGATTCCACATCTGCTTAAGTGAAAGATTTATTTCAGAATCATAATGTGCATAGCCAATCAATGCTTTCTTGCGTCCATGATTTGGTCTTGCAAAGAAGAATAGTAAATCTCCTTTGCGGAAATCTGTAAACTTCTTATTGGATAATCGCCAAAATAGTATCGATTGATTTCGACACAAGCGATGATATGCAAGCATATTTTCATCTGTTACATATGCAATAGATCCCATTATGATTCCTCCTTTCTATCTTAATTAGAATAAGCCGTAGGTTTCTCCACTTTCGTCAATTCCCATATTCACTGCTGCTGGTACTTTTGGAAGTCCTGGCATTGTGAGTACATTGCCAGTATAAACAACCACAAAGCCTGCACCAGCAGATACTGAGATATCTGTAATATGTGTTACAAAGTTTTCTGGTCTTCCCTTTAGAGTAGGATCATCACTCAGTGATAATGGTGTCTTTGCCATGCATACTGGTAGTTTATCCCATCCATGTTTGATAAAGTCCTGAATCTTTGTATTTGTTAGTTCACTAAATTCTACATGTGGTGAACCATATACTATTTCACAAATCTTTGTGATTTTAGTTTCAATGGAATCATTCACATCATAGATTGGTTGGTACTTGCATGCATGGTCTGTAATATCCACAACCTTATTTGCTAGATCTAACATACCATCGCCACCTTTTGCCCATCCATCAGCTTCTGCAACTGGATAGTTATTTTCATGACACCATGTAAGTAGGGCATCCACTTCTTCTTTACTATCTTTTGCAAACTTATTGATAGCAACGATAAATGGGAGTTTGAAACTTTGAACTGTTTCAATATGTTTTTGTAAGTTCTTCGCACCTGCAAGCATCGCTTCAACATTTGGTTGATCAAGATTTTCTTGTTCAACACCACCATGCATTTTTAGAGCACGAATGGTTGCGACTACTACAACTGCAGAAGGGTTCAATTCTGCTAAGCGGCACTTAATATCCAAGAATTTCTCAGCACCTAGATCTGCGCCAAAGCCTGCTTCTGTCACAACATAATCTGCTAGTTTTAAAGCCATCTTCGTTGCGATAACTGAATTACATCCATGCGCAATATTTGCGAATGGTCCACCATGAATGAATGTTGGAGTATGTTCTAAAGTCTGTACTAAGTTAGGATTGATAGCTTCCTTCATAACGACAGTTGCAGCACCAGCAGCTTGAATATCATTTACAGTCACTGGTTGATCATCATATGTGTACGCAACAACCGCTCTACCAATTCTCTTTTCAAAATCCTGTAAGTCTTTTGAAAGGCATAAAATAGCCATTACTTCAGAAGCGACTGTAATTACAAAGTGATCTTCTCTTTCAACACCATTTGATTTTTTCTTCTGCGCAATTGTAATATCGCGTAATGTACGATCATTCATATCTAAGCAACGCTTCCAAGTTACTCTTGTCGGGTCGATATTGAGTGGATTTCCTTGGAAGATTGAATTGTCTAAGATTGCTGCGATTAAGTTATTGGCTGTTGTGATTGCATGCATATCACCTGTGAAGTGTAGGTTGATAGATTCCATCGGAACTACCTGTGCATATCCTCCACCAGTTGCTCCACCCTTTAAACCAAATACCGGTCCTAAAGATGGTTCGCGTAAACATGCCATAACATTTTTATTTATCTTTGCTAAACCATCTGCCAAACCGATGGTAGTAGTAGATTTTCCTTCACCTGCTTTTGTTGGATTGATTGCAGTAACTAATACCAGTTTTCCATCTGGCTTGTCTGCTAGTGTTTCCATGAGCTTAATGTTTACTTTGGCTTTTTCTTTGCCATAAAGTTCTAAGTACTCTTCTGGGATTCCTGCTTTCTGCGCAATTTTATCAATTGGCTCTAGGACAGCTGCTTGTGCAATCTTTAAATCTGTGTTCATAGAAACACCTCTTTTCTATTTCATCTTGCGACGATCTGCTAATGCGTGCGCTAGCGTCATTTCGTCTGCGTAGTCTAGCATTCCACCTGATGGAAGACCATGTGCAATTCGAGTCACTAACACGTGTGGGTAGCGTGATGTAATCAGTTTATCTAAATACATTGCGGTCGTTTCCCCATCAATTGTAATGTTGGTTCCTAAAATCACTTCTTCCGCTTCAGGTAGTCTTGCAAGTAGTGACTCAATATTTAAGTCATTTGGCATAATTCCTTTGCTTGAGGAAATCAAACCATTTAATACGTGATAGCTACCACGGTATTCTGCTGTTTTTTCCATTGCGATAACATCTTTAGGGGACTGTACTACGAAAATCTGTTTTTGATTACGATTTTCATCACGACAAATTTCACATTCGTCTTTCTCAGAAAGATTTCCACATATCCTACAATGAGTTATCTTCTCATGAACATCATTTATTGCCTGCGCGAATTCTTTTGCCTCTTGAAGATTCATTTCCATAATAGAAAACGCATATCTTTCTGCAGTTTTTTCACCAACACCAGGCAAGAATTTTAAACGTTCAATCAATTCGGTTAAACTCTTTGGATACATTCTTTACATCCCCGGAAGATTTAAGCCGCTTGTGGCAGAGCCAAGTTTGTTTTCTCTATCTTGGAATGCCTTTTCAACCGCTTCATTTACAGCGATTAAAATTAAGTCTTGTAACATTTCTTTGTTATCTACAGACATAAGATCATCTGCGATTTCTACAGATTGCACTTCATTTCTTCCATTGACAACAACCTTAACACCATTTCCTCCAGCTTTGCCTTCGTACTCTGTTGCGTTAAGTTCTTCTTCAATTCTGCCAAGGTTGTCTTGCATCTGGCGAGCTTGTTCCATTAATTTCTGAATATCCATTTTTTATTCCTCTATTTCTAAAATTTCTGGGTTAAACATTGCTTTTACTTTATCTTCTGTTGATACTTCTTGTGGTTTTTCAATTGTGTATCGAACAATTGATTTTGGTTGTGTAAAATTACCCGCTTTCTTTTAATTCGATAAATTTAAGAGTTGCATCTTTCATTGCTTCATTTGTCGCAATATACAACATCTTATCAATACCTAAAGTTTCTTTTGCAAATTGATATAACTCTTGATTCATCTTTGGTTCATTCATTCGATTTGCAAGCACTTTAGAATCAGTAGCTAATACAACACAATCAAGTCCGCTTGCGACAATTCTTGTTTCTTCAAGAAGTGCGGTGTACTTCTTGCTTTCCATATCAAATAAGTTATGAATTTTGTTGAACTTCTCATCATCTTCAAATTTAATAGCCTTTTGGCATTGCACAAGATAGGGTTAATATTTCTTCAACCGATAATTCATTAGAACTTATAGAAACCTTTGTCTTTACTGGCTCTACAGGCTTTTTGTTCTTCCTTATTTTCCTTTTGGTTGTTCTATCAGTTTCTCTGATTCTTTTAGTTCTACTGTAGGAACAATATAACCAGTTTCTTTTTGCTTGAACAGGTACTTCTACCATGCTTTTCATGCTACAGTTTCTGTGGTAGGATGGATTGCTAGACCTAAACAAATTACTTCAAAACAACTTGCAGAAGATGTTGCAATTCTAAACTTATCTTTCGAATCAAACATCTTTTCAATTATATGCATGCATGTTTTTTGGTTTAATGTTTCTGATAAAGATTCTGCTTGCTCTTTTTGCAATAAGTTTTGATCAAAGTATCTTTTCTTTGTAGAATGGTGAGATGACAACATCTTTTTGAGAATATCTATCATTCCATCTGTAAATTTTTGAAGTCGATATCCTTGGTGTTCATACTTCTTAATTCTTGTTAGGATATCTTCTAAATTTCCTGCATGAATTGAATATATTAAGTTTATCTTCTCTTCAACAGATGCTAGTCCATAAATATGATCTACTTCCTCTGCTGTAATATGATCACTTGTATAGGATGCACATTGATCCATAATACTTAAGGCATCACGCATACCACCATCACATAACACCGCAATATTTTCAGCTGCTTCTTCATCTAAGTAGATATTTTCTTTCTTTGCGATATCTAATAGATGATTTTTAATTTGATCTTTACGTAATTTCGTAAAGTCAAAGCGTTGGCATCTTGAAATGATTGTTGGTAGTAGCTTTTGTGGATCTGTTGTAGCTAGTACAAAGATAACATTTTCTGGTGGTTCTTCTAATGTCTTTAGTAATGCGCTAGATGCAGCACTGGATAGCTGATGTACCTCATCGACAATATACACTTTATGATGACCTTGCATCGGTGCTAGCTTACTACGATCAATTAAATCACGGATATCTTCCACGTGAGTCTCATTTGCTGCGTTAATCTCAATAATATCTGGATGGGTTCCGTTATTTGCGGCTATACAGTTATCACATTCTTCACATGGAGCCTTCTCTGGATGTTCACAGTTTACTGCTTTTGCCAGAAGTCTTGCCATTGTTGTCTTTCCTGTTCCTCTTGGACCACAGAAAAGATATGCGTGTCCTACTTTATGTTCACGCACTGCATTCTTAATTGATTGAACTATATACTCTTGTCCTACTACTTCTTCGAAGTTTGTAGAACGATATTTTTGATATAACGCTTGCTTTGACATTATTTTTCTCCCAGTATATTCATTATAACAAAATTCCTACATTCACATGTAAGATTCACTGTATATCAGCTTTATTTTTCTGTTTTTTCTCTTTTGTAGTTTCTCGTTTTTTTCGGAAGTAATTTGTTAGTATCTCACTACACTCCTTTTGGAGGATATTTCAACTATATTTGGAGTAATGATTAGTCTGTTTATCTTCTTTAAATCAATTACTGTCTCTAAACATCCACCTTTTTGGATCTGTTGTTCCATAATATACGGTTCTTATACGAGAAAGGTTAATAATCCCTGTACATCATACATGGTTCAAGTGTTACATATAAATCACAGTCATTCAGGCACCAGTTCCCCTTTACTTCTGCTGCCTTCTGGATGGTCACATCATTTCAGCGTGTGCATATGCCTGGTTTAGTTGTTCTTTGAGATTATGCCCGGTAATCAACTTTCTGCATCATGACTGTGACGCGCATCCGGCAGGCACTTCATCTACTTTCTTCTGCTTTCTAGCTTCTTAATTTGATTTCATATATTCTTCGTGTGTTTTCATAAAATAAAGTGAGCAATATTAACCAT
>BNJU01005047.1_pt1 | contig 33795 bp, 41 predicted proteins | sample 8539281 | NCBI WGS metagenome assembly BNJU01 (sample SAMD00202456, study PRJDB9452) | human saliva metagenome | isolation source: human saliva | place: Japan
GTGTAGTTCTCATCAAAGGGGTGAGTAAGTTCTTTCATATTCAATTCTAACCTCCTTTATGGGCTCTAAAAAGCTTGTCTACATCATAGTATAGATTTTTCCATATTAGCTTTTGTCCTTACCTTTCCATCAAAGCACAGTCAATTGCTGAAAGATAGGAACAATTAGGTGCAGTCACACGAGTCACATTCTAGGGCATTTTTCTGCGTGAGTTACTAAATCCGGAATCTTTGTGAAACCACGGAGTAAAATTACACTTCTCTTAACCTTTTTAGAAAGTGAACTTTGCCTGAATAAAATATGCCATATTACTCCCCTAACAATGTCATCCTCATCACATTATCTGCTAGAAGTATTACTATCTCACTACTAGCAAATACATCACATACAGATGAGAGTTTAAGAGGTTGTGTCTATTCCGGTGAGTCTATTTCCGAAAAAGTCCTTTTCCAGCATTCTAAGCACATTTGCCAAAAACATTCCACTTCCCCTGCCGCATTTACCATTGATAAAGAACTCTTTTTAGTCTTCCGTTTTCCTGCCTTATTATCTTGGTATCCTGACCACCTATATCAAGGATAATATCAGAGTCAGGGACTAGAAAATTCCCTCAGAGCCAGCGCTGCAAAAGTTCATTTATGTTCTTAGCGCCTGTATCCTATTTCCATATCCGCAGGAGACTATATTAGATGATGGATAGCTTTCTGTAGCTCATCTAACTTTTACCTCAAAGTATTCTTTTTGTCTTATAGGCGTTTTTCAGAAAAAGCTTAGTTATATCATTTTTCTCATTCATAATACAGTACTTAGTATATGTAGGGGCAATATCTATCCCTATTTTATGCATAAATTTTCCTAATATATCAATCCTAGCTCTGCCCCATCAATTTTTAAAATTCCCTATCACCATATCCATCTCAATCTCTGCCTGTGGAACTTCTATATTTCTTGCTGAAATATAGTCACACTACAGCTTTTATTATATGAGTGATAGTGCATACGCTCCCCGACTCCTCGATAAGCGACTTAAGCACTTGAATTTCTAGTCTTCTGGCTTAAGTTCAAAAATGTATAATTATATGCGTTAAAGAGTTTCTCATATGCATCTTCACGGAATAGTCAGAGTCCACCAAGTAATATAGTTGGGCGGTTATTCTAATATCATCCAGCGCCTCATCAAAGTGTCTGTTGGGATGATACCAGCGGATACCCTACCCAAAATACCTTTATTTTATTATCATCAGGTTCGCTCTCTCACTTTTTAGGGTCTTGTAGAAGCACTCTGTATAATTCCTCAGTCTCAGGCTTGCAGCGTGAGTGATAGAAATGAAAATATCATCAAAAAGTGCTGTGATGGGAAGATTTTTCCTCAATCCTAACCTTTATTATCTCTTTCCACCTCAGTACATCTTACGCTATTATCTATTGGTTTTAATAAAATATCCATATCAAGCTTGTTTCCGCTTAAGTCTTCCAGCATCACAATAAGCTCTTTGTGCTGTTTGCGTGCATAAAGTGCAGGCGGTCTCTTTGATCACGGGTCTCACCCGGATAATCAATGATAACAAGCGGAACATTAAATCTCTTTGCTAGATATATTCCACCAATTTGGAAGGGTATTACACTGGTTGTTGGTTGCTATGGTATATCAGAGGTCAGTTGGTACTCCTCTTGGTCCCTTTTTCGTTACGAGGCAGCCTCTATGCAACACGAATAAGAACAACAATCTCTTGAAAGCCCTTCATTTTCACTTTCTTCAAGCAGAGGCTGTTCTTTTCCACTTGCCTATAACCGCCACATAGCTTTCAGGATAATAGTAATAAATATCTAGCGCCTCAAGAGTTTCAACAGGCGCAAAGGAGATGCAAAGCAGCCTTTTATCCGTTTTTTACCCTTGGCGTACTTTGAAAACCATTTATAATAATCTCTAAGCAGTCCTGCCTGTAATGCCGCTTGACTGTTCCGCCATCTCTCAATCTATAACAAATCCGAAAATGCCTCAAGCTCTAATTCCGACTTCCCACTGTCTTTAGAGTCTGCAAAACTTATTCTTTCAATATTTATACCTCTTTCATCAGCCATCTTTTATACCTGAAAAACAAGTAGTCATAAGGTTCGTAGTATTTTTGGAGATATAGATTATCCCATTTACTCCTTATTCTCCATCTCGCTAAGTCATTTTCAAGTATTACAGAAAAATTATCCTGAGTTGAGGGAGAGCCTGTTCTTTAATATGCTGTCTGCTATACAGATTATATATCATCACCATTAGGACAGACAGGCTTCATAAACGCTAAGTCTACCTGATTCAGGAAGATTGTCTCCAACTTCTTTCATCCCAAGCCTTTTCAATGGTTCTATTATCTCTACATTCGCAAAGGAATGAACCAACAACATATACCTTTTTATCTGTCGATTCCCTCTCCGGTAAACTCTATTTCTTCTGCCTGTATTTCAAGTGGTTCTGAAAGTATCTGATGTATCTTGCTTAGAGTACTCGTAATGAAAATCCTATCAAGCTACCATAAGCCGCTTTAATCAAGCATTTCTCTTATTGATAAACTCATACGCCTCTCTATACTTTCTGTAGTTAAGCTAACCTTGTAATGCTCTTTAAGAGCTTTAGTATAGCTTTTTAGTATTTCAGCAAAGTACTGTGTAGCTAAATCATCCTGCCTGGCAGAATATTAATCTGATAGATGAACTTATTGGTTTTCACTAGGTATGAGCCTATTATCCTACTGCTGTCACGGCTTTTGAAACACAGCCCCATCGATACTGTCGTCTTTTGTACCTGCGATATGTAATCAGCGGCACACCACAGTACTGAGCAATATTATACTCTGTCAAAAACCTGTAAATCTAACAATGTCACATATATGCTCAGGAGACAAATCCCGATCAGCAAAGTATCCTCATTGCATTCCCTTTCCTTCCAAAATCCTCATCATTTCAAAATCTACTGCTCTCTACTTTGCTTTCAGTTGGGCGCTTTCCTAATCTAACCGCATTGGTAGCCTTTATCATAGCTTCCTTCATCTCTCTACCGTTATTTTTGTCTGCAAGTTTCAGAAAGATTGACTACTCTGGATTCCACACTTTTACCTCGGTTTCTCTCAAGCTGCTATATCAGGGTAAGGTATTTTTGACTAACTCCTTAAAAATCTGAATTTATCAAAAATAGTTCCATCTTTGACACAGTACATCATCTCTTTATAAAAGCATTGCCACTGAGACTTTTATCATCTACTGTCAGAGTCATTTCTTCCATTAAACTCTGAAACTATGTCAAAAAGCCTAAGTGCCTCTTTAACAATCCTTTTGATAAGTATGTTCTTTAGCTATACTCTCGTTACAAATGATTGAAAAATTTGAGTTGCCCAAGTCGTGATAGACTGCACCTCCGCTGAAAGGTCTCCTTGCAAGTACCTCCATCCTTGATAAACTCATCAACCTTACACTCGGCATGAGCATTCTGATTCTTCCCAATGACTATGGTGTGAGAGTTCTGCCAAAGATATAGAATTGCGTATCCTCATCCACAAATCAAATAGAAACTGCTTTCAAGTGCCCAGTTATAATACGGACTTGTATCTTCTGAACAAATATGCTTATACACCTTGTTTACCTCTGGTTTTCTTATTAGTTTTAGACCAGCTTCTGTTACTGCCTCATAAAAGGTAGGATGAGCTCTTGTAGAGCCTTCAAGTTCAGACACTTTAATACCACTGTTTTATCATTGAGACTAATTCTCCAACCATATCACTAGCTCTTTCTCATAAGCTCTGCGTCAAGTATCTTCTTAGTATTTTTATCCGCTATTATCTTGATAAAGCCTCTGTCTGTTGAGCCTATGAGAGTCCTGGCATTGGAATACATCGTCTGCTTTGCACTTATGTAATCTATCCCCGCTTCCTTTGCATCACTTTCAGAGAGACCAACTACAGCTACCTCAGGCATAGTATATATGCACTGAACCGCAGTACTTTTTTTGACAGTTTCTCCTGCGATAAACCTTACCGCCTGTTTTGCTTCTTCCATAGCAACATGGGCTGGCTGTGAGCTATGCCAGATAACATCACCTACTGCAAAGATGTTTTTTGTTTTGGTTCTGTAGTATTCATCAACTACTATTCCACCATCGTCGGCTATGCTTACAAGGCCTTCATCTACGCCTTCTAGATTAGGCTTTCTTCAAGCTACTGATAAAACAGTGGCTGAAGTCTTGTCTGTGTCAGCAAAATCCAGCCTCTGTATGTATCTTGACTCCATTTTCTTTAATACACTGCTAACTGAGTTGCTGTCTCCTTACTCCACTTTCAGAAGAATACGCTTACCCCTTATGTATATGTCTACCTGTGTTGCCTAAGCTGCTAAAAATATCAGCAAATTCTGCTGCGAGACTCCACCACCAAGGACTATAAACATCTGCAAAGCTTAGCAGGCTAAAGTAGCTCATCTGTGTTTATGCAGTCAGCAAAGGGCTTATCCGCATTCTTTGAGCCTGTTGCAATGATAATATATATTCGACTCAAACACTTCATCATTACAGCTAATATGAGTCTCATCAAGAGCTTAGCCTTTCCTTTTACAATGGTTATCTTACTTTGTAGAAGATTATTCGTGAGGTCTTCTCTTAGCTTTTGATACTATGTTTTTCAGATTCAGCTACAGTTTTTCATAGTCTAAGCCCGTTAATTCTACTCCATACCATAACGGTTTGAGGCATTTATATTCCTGTAAAGGTCTGCTACGTGAGATAGATGCTGTGGGTACACAGCCCTGTTTGAGACAGGTCGTAAGCTTATCCATCTCAAACAGCAATACGCTAAAACCATATCTGACAGCTTCAAGCAGCACTATATACCTGGGTCCTCCACCTATGATTGCAATTTTATACATTTTATAATCCCTTACATATTCTAAATACTCTTCTTCACCGTCATCTCATCATCAGACTCTTCCTCTGTCTTTACCTTAAACAACCACCTCTCAGGCTTAAGACTTATCTTTTTCAGGATGATCTGCCACTTCTTCATTTTAGCTCCCACAACCTCTCCTGATATCGGACAGATGATATCAGTTACCGTTTTCTAATGCTTTCGACATCTCCCAGCATCTCTGACTGAACTTCATCCCCTTCTTCAGGGAGATTAAGAAACATAATATTGCTAGCTTTGTGATGGCATATTCTGAAAAAGCTTACAGTGTAGATGTCCTCAGATACATGTAAGTTTTAAGTGGGTTGTAGTGTAATATGTTGTCATTTGATTCCTCCTGTTTCTTGGTGGTAGTGTACATATCTATTGTGTGTAATTTTAGTGATATTATTCTTCATTAGTTGCTTCTCTTCACTTATAAGGTCAATGTAGCAAGTGCTCGTGCGGAATGAAAGCTAATTTGATAAGTTGGTCTTTTAAGTTTCGCTAGAGTCCAAAATGCCTCTCTGTATCTTTTTATCAACAAAATCCTGAACATAGATTAAATATCGTATCATTTGCCATAGGATCCTTCCACAATGTCAAAATTATGAGATTTACCAAGCCTGCAATCTACTATAAAATCAAGCCACTCTCCAGTCATATCAGTAAATTGCTTAATATTTAATTCATTGTTAGGGACATATTCATATTCACTTAAAAATCCTTTTCCATCAAATCTTGTAGCCCATCTTATAGCTGACTTTCAATATTAGTACAATAAAATCCAAAATGAAGTCTTTGTATTGTACCTTTGTATTCTTATCTCGGAAATTCTCTGTTCCGGCTACCATAGTATAGTATCAATTTGTTCTCCATTTGTCTCCTTAGGGTATTTGACACTAGTATTTTAATTAGTTGCTTTACTGAGGGTGGACTCTATATACAAAACTTAAATAGTACACTCTGTATTATATTTTGTATAATTTGATTTCGAGAGTATACCCTATGGAACTCATTTTCCTTTTTGAAACTCAAAGTTTTTCCACATTCAAACTATGAGCATAAATCCTATTCTCGCCTTCAGGTTATGATGAATATTCACTTGCAACAATCCGCTCTTCTTATTTAGATTATATGTACTAGGGTGAGGATTCACAACCATCATATGTTTCAGTACATTCTACTGCAGTATCTTTTCATGAGTTGTGGTTTGCATAAAACTCCTTTGTTTTTATTTAAATAATCTGTATAATTATTAGAGTGTGATAAGATTATCATCTTGCTCTTATTTTTCTCAACATATATGAATTTACTATTCCCGAATAATGAGAGGATCCATATAATAATCAAAAGTTGTGCTATATCCACTCATTCACAAAATAATACATTTTACATTTTTACATACCAACAATTCTTCAATTCAGCTCTAATACCCTCAATTTTATCATAAAAACATTTTTCTGTTCTAGGTCATACCAAAACATTATGTTGAAAGGCGGAAAATATAAATCAAATTCTGTATTAGGATATTTATTAGCTTCTTCACTAATTTTTCCCTTATATTTTTCTTGTTGTCTTCTGCTTGCTGACTAAAGGTTTATATCTTTCTTTATACTCTGGTATTTTCAAACACACTTATCTTCCCAAAACTCTCGCTATTATCCCCAATTTAAATAATCATCAAAAAGTAGTTGATTCTTTACCTTTTAGAGTTCTTCTGATATCTCTTACAAAGCATATTGAGACTTCCTATATCAAAAATATACTTAATATCGTTTAATATGTCATCATCATACAAATACATTGGATATGTGAATTCGGATACTAATCATCATACTCTGCTTCAATATAAGTTGAATATCCTATTGACATAATTACCCTGTCAACCCTCTTTCTTTTTAAAAGCATGTATCTAATGTAAATGAAAGTTCGGAGATATCCGCTTTAAATGGTACTTTAACTGCCTACCGCAAATAACTGCTCAACTTCACTTGTCTTTTTCATTCTGGTCTAAAAGATGTTCCTGTTAATATAGTATCGTAATCAAAAATTTCTTAGAATACCATCATTTTGCTGTCTTGCATTTTCAAGAATATAGCTTATTCCTTTAACGGCTTGACATGATAATATGGATCAATAAATATAATTATTCCTGCTATAAGTAGCACGGTGCTATTAAAAATCAGGATACCTTTTAATAATTCTACTCATAGTTTTCCCTCTAAAATCCTGCATAAATAAATGCTTTGTTCACCAAATATTGAAAATGAAATTATAATGGCTATAGTCAGTAAACTCCCCATCGTAAAACTCTGTTCTTATTACAAAAGCAAAGACATCGGATTTATTCCATTATAACTTACAATCTCATAGCTTACTACCATCACAATTGCCAGAAAACAAAGGACCGATCCAACAAAATCATCAAAAATAATTTTCCAATGTTATATTTTTCTACAATATCTGTTATAGTAAAGTTTGTTTCCTTAAAAATTGCCAATCTAATCATTTCTATCCCTTCATAAATGATTCTGCTCTAAAAATACATTTCCGATACTTACGAGCACAAAAGGTCCTAGTTATCTAAACAAATTCATTAAACGATTATCTTTACCAATATGGGTTTTTCTAGCACTTTCTTAAAACAGGGTTCAAATATGTTTCCGATACTATAATAAACCAAAACAAAGTCCTTCACTATTACATACTTTATACTATTACCATCACCATATTCCCATTGCAGTCCATACAAACAACATTGCAACATATACAGTTTTTTACCAACTTTCTTTCCAAAAACTTTTTGACTTATTTCCAAATTTAATAAAACAAGCTGATTTAAGAAGAGGGTTCATTATGTAATCTCTCAACCAGACACCAAGCGTAATATGCCAACGTTGCCAAAATTCTTGTACAGTCTTTGCTGAAATGGTGAATTAAATTCTCTTTTAACTCAATTCCAAAGCAAAGAGATACACCTATAATGATATCCATACAGCCTGAAAAAAATCCATAAACAACTCAATTGTAAAACATAAACATTCCAAAGCCATATCCATATACCAGCAAAAACTTGTGAGGATTATCATAGATAGCATCAGCTATCATTTTCAACTTAGTCGCTATAAACATCTTTTTAACTAAACCAATTCCAATTCTTTTTAGTCCATATATAAATCTATCCACATCAAATTTATGTTCTTCAAAAGTTTTATTCCCAATTCTGAAAACCTTGAAATAGGTCCGGATACCATCTGTGGGAAATATATGGTATATAACAAAAGTTTTTAGGATATTATGTTCTGCCTTTCCTGCCCTCCCCAATAACAATCCAAAGTATATGCTACTAACTGTAATGTATAGAAACTTATGATCAATGGTGCAATCAATTAACCCTTGCATAAGGAATTTTTAAGAACATAAACAGTGTTCCTGCAAAAGGTTCATATGCTTGAGCACTGCGAGAATACCTAACACTATAACCAATGTGCCTACTAGAACAACTTTTTATGTTTTACCATCCTTTTCAAAAGTACATTGTTGCATAGTATACTGAAACAACTGAAATACCTATATAAATTAAGGTAAACACCGAGTTGCATTTAATACATAAAATATACTGTGCCATAAGAAAAGTATCCATTGAAAACTTTTCGGTATATTCAATACACTATCAATAAAAGCAACTTCTAAAACCTAAAAATTCCACTGATGTAATACTCATTTTATTTTTGCCTCTTATCTATCTTTCCCTTATTATTTTTCCATTTTCAACTCTATAAACCATATCACACTCTTTTGTGTCTGCAATCTATGTGCAATTATAATCATAGTCTTCTTACCATAGAGTCTATTGATGAAGACATTACCGCTGCTTCTGTCTCACTATCAAGAGCAGATGTAAGCCTCGTCAAATACCAACACTCTCAGGGTTAGAATACAAAAGCTCTTGCTATACCAATTCTTTGTTTCTGACCACCAGATGGCGCAAAGCCTCTCTCATCTATCTGATATGAATTCCATGCTGTTTAACCCCTTAACAAAAGTCTTTCAAGCTGGGCTTCTCTTATAGCCTCTCAAATTTTTCTTCATCTTGTTCTTCTTTTTTAAGACCAAGCTATATTGCTCTTTATATCATCATCCGCATAAATATACTTTGTGGTATATATCCTATATGAGAGATCCATTCAGAATAATTGTTCATTACATTTTCACCATCTGCAGAATCTCTCCCTCTCTTGCAAGTAAGACCCCAAGAATAGATCTACAGCCGTTGTCTTGCGCTCCTGGCTCAACTATGCCTATTGATTTTCCAATTGGGCATAGTCATGTCACTATCTAAAATAAGTTTATCTGAATTCTGATATTTATAAGTTATACCTTTAAGTTCAATTTTATCATTAAAAAGTAGCTTTTTCTGCTATATTTACATTTATTTTTCTATACTTGCCGTGCTTCTCCTCATCTTTTTCAAACAACTCAATATCTATTATAAGTTTATCAAAGATGGCTCATAAAAATACAATCTGGTTAATGGCACCTACTATCCTATTTGCACTTGGCATAGCTTCATAGCAGCCATTGCAAAAAGCTCCAAATGTAGGCACTAAAGTTTCAATTTCTTTTCCTTTATATATCATAAGGCGATAAATGCAAGCGTAGAACAAACTGATACCATTTCTATCATAAAAGCCTTGGAATATTGGACTGTACTCCATTTTTCTGCACTATATATTTCTTACCGCTTACCTCAAAATTCTTCTTAAAAAGTCTTCTTTCGCTAACTTTAACTTCTTTTACTACCTGTTGTAGCTTTGCCGAAGCCATTTGTACATAAGTTGAAGCATTAAAATGTCTTTCTTCACCCTTCTTTTTAATATTGGCTTAACAAATTTGGAATTGTTATAACAACTACTATCATCATAACCATGACAAAAAGTAGTGCATAATTGGATCTATATTGTTGCTGTGATTGCTGGTGCAACAACTGAGTTCAGTAAACATCCCTAGTAGGTTAGTTAGTAATACATAGGTATAGTAACATCAGCTGAATAACTCTAAAATTTCCTTAGAATTCAGCAGTAGACTCATATGGGCGATTAATAAATCACGCTTAACATTCTCTGTTGCATACGAGTTGATTGTTATATACAAACCTTGCTTGTATATAATACTCCATCATTAAAAATAGGTCTTTGAAAATAAATACAAAAATAACTGAAATTATGCAGACATAACAAATGTCCTATGATGAATGTAATCTAATATATTACACACAAGGCTATATACTTATTCGTATTTATAATGTCCGGTTGCATAATAGCAGTAATAAGAGAGTATATAGGCGGAAACTCCTATGCCCTCTAAAAATGCTCCTATAACTGTCCACCATTCAAGTATACCTAAACGACTTTTTGCATCACTGTTTAATAGTTTATTAAATTTCTTGATTACTAGAAAACATAGTATCTCCATTTCCTTAACTACACAAACATTAAAATATTCTTTTTAATCTAAAAACTCATCTTCAAGCATAAGACAAAAGGCATTGATAAACAGGAAGATGATGCTCCTGTATTCTATAAGTCTCTTCATCAGGAACCTTAATTGTAACATCTGCAATATCTTTTGTTCTACGCCATGTATTTCCTGTAAGTGCAATTACTTCCATTCCTTTTTGCTTTGCAACCAATGCAGCCATAACTACATTTTTGGGTTACCTGATATTTATGTTATTGCCAGTAAAGAGTCTTCCTTCTTCCCATAACCATAAACCTGCTGTTGCAAAACTCTACCCATTTACATCATTTAAATAAAGCAGTACTTAGAGCAGAATGATTATTAAGCGCAATTGCAGGCAAGGCACCCTGTAAACTTTCAGCAAAGAAATTTTTCATATTCCAAATCAGCCTTTGAGCTTTCTTTTACTTCATTAGGTAAACTTCGTTTGCTTCCTAAAAAGCTTTCATAAGTTCTCCCACAATGTGATCAGAATCATGCCACTTCCTCCATTACACATATAGCAGCTTCCTCAACTCTGTATGTATCTCTTATTTTCTCAAAGCCACAAATATATCATCTCTACAAACATCTAGCTAGGATATCTTTCTATCAATATATCCAACTGTTTTATTTTTCCCATCGTTTCTAATTCCTATTATTCTTTTAACTGCTTCCAGCACATCTTTTTATACTCTCTTTATCACCTATATCACTTACAACCTGCTTCCTCCTGCTTTTTACATCCTTTCACTGTCACCTATCATCCAGAGTTATTCAAATCTATATTAAACTCTTCTGCTGCCTTAAAAAAGAGCCGGGCTTAGGTTTGACAATAACGAGTCCACCTTCAGTTCTTTAATTTCACCCTCAAATCCACTATCAGGATGATGTGGACAGTAGTCATTGCATCCAATATCGCTCCTTCATTGCCTAATAAGGTTTCCAATTTATTGTAATTTCATTTAACTCTTCAACTTAACTTCTCCTCTGGCAATTACCGGCTGATTTGTAATTACTATGGCTAAATATTCGCTTCTATTTATCTTCTTTACAGCCTCACAAGTACCATCTATAAGTTCTCAAATCATCTATATTCCTTAGAAAACCAACATATTTGTTAAGTGTTCCATCCCTGTCAAGAAAAATAGCTTTCTGCTTGTGTTCCCGAATTCCTTAGGTTTACTTTCCCATTAATGTATATCATTTTTCAACTTCATAGAATCTCAGGGTTCCCATATCTTTAGCATGTTCAGGAGAATCATAGCAAAGTAAATCTCTTGTTTTAATCAGGTTCTTTAGTACATCCCTGTCTAAATCTGTCTTCTCAGACTGACTAAAAACCGATAGTTAAAGATTTTAGGTGAAATCATATGTAACCGGCGTAACTCTGTTTTTGTACCATACTGTCATCTTCTTTGTGAAGCCATTTTTCAACTTCTGCTTCTTTAGAAATTATAAAGCACTATCCTTATGGATGGTCATTAGGATGTGTAAAAATAGTTGCAATTCCACCTTTATCATAGTAGATATTTCTGAAAAACGACTTATATCAATATTGAATATAATATCCCCATTTATCAGTAAAAAGTCTTCAGTCAATACATCCTTCATTAAATTCAGGCTCCTGCTGTTCAAAAGGTTTATCTTCTTTAACATAAGATATTTTACTCCAAATTTTCTCCATCTCCAAAATATGAACTTATTCTATCTCCCAAATAGCCCTATTGCAAAATAATATCTGTATAGCCTGATCCTTTAATACTGCATTTGTTGCTCAATATGGGCTTTCCGGCTATTACTATCATGAGCTTTGGAACTTCACTGTTAGAGAAGATATCCTTGTACCCTTCCCCTGCCATTATTACTACTTTCATCATCAATTACCTGTTTATTAAACTATATCTGGTTTAAAAAGTTTTCATCTTTTTGCCATCTGTCTCTCAATAATTAAGGAGATCATCATAGTCTGCTCAAAACTTATTTCAGGTTTTCCAACACGGTGTAGCTTTGTAAATTTGCTGCAATCCCGGAACCTAGTAAGTCTGCATCAATAGACGGAGTCTCTCCGGATCTATTTCAATCTTAATCTCGTCTTTTTGTTTGAATACGAAAATAAAAGTATTAAGAGTATCTTCTACAAGCAGTATAGTTCCACCATATTATAATACTCTCCTGCTGTCGGATTAACTGTAACCATCATATAATGAGGCTGACTGCATCTCTTACATCTGCGTAAGTTCTAAGAGATTTCGATACCTACCTTGGCCACAGGTGGAATAAGTCCTTTTTCAATCATAGCAATCTGCTTTTGCAAAGGTAGACTCATAGAATACATCTCCTCTTCTAGGTCCTGTATGGGTAAACATACGCGTGGTTATAACAGTCATTCCATAAGCTTCTGCATAGTATCTTTCCCAGTAAGTCAGTGCCAACCTTAGATATAGCATAAGGTGAGGTAGGATGGAAAGGACACTCTTCATGAATTCCTGTTTCAGGCTTTTTATCTTCAGGAATTTTGCGAAAAACTACTCACTGGAAGCACAAACGTGAATAACTAGGTTTATAGCAGTTATCATTCTTCATTTCAAGATGCTAGAGCTTCCAATAATCTGCAAGTTCCCAATATATTGGTATTTAATGTATCTATAGGCGAGTAAAAGCTTGTACATTGGATAGCTTTTGAGCCGCTAAATGGAGATACGTAATCAGGTTTTATTTTTCTGACTGCTTCTATAAGCGACATTTCATCATTTAAATCTGCATATTCAAAATACAGCCTATCCTTCTGATTAACTCTTTCAAGCAAATGATTTACATTATCAGAGGCTTCTCCATCTACATACTCCGTAAACTTCTAATCGGTATTTTTCTAATAGAAAATCACATAGGTGTGAACCTACCATACCTGTACTCAGTAATTAGAGCCTTCACGCAACTAAACCTCCTTTAATCAATTGTATAATTCTCCGGCATATAATACATTATTTTTGTTCCTTCATTTTCAAAGTTAAATGGTACATAAGTAATTTGGATAAAAAGCCTCCTTTACTTTTCCTGCTTATCTTTTCAACATAAAATAGTATAAAAGCCTCCACCCCTACTCCCAGCAACTTCCCTCCAAGGCATACCTTTAATCGCATGATTAGATATATATCATCTATGTCATTGTTGGTTTCTACTTGTTATTCCTAGCTAACTTTCAACTGTGATCTGCAACTTTCCAAATTCATTCAAATCTGATTTTTATTAATTAATATCCAGCTTCATTCACTATCGACATTTCTTTCAACTCTTTCAACACTTGTTGACGTAGCTCTCTTTTGTTCAATCACAATTTCAGAAGATATTCGCGAAAATCCTGTAAAGGGCAGCATAAGATTTTCATCTAATAATACGTTCAAAATCCATAACCACGCTCTGAACAGAAAAATCTATCTTCCTTAAAGTCAATTCTATTAAACCCACCATATGAAGCTGCTATCTGGTCCTGAATTCACCTACTTTCACCCGCAAAGAACTCTTTCAATATGAATTGCTTCCTTTTGCAAGCCTTTTTATCTATGTACTCCCTTAATAGCATCAAAAAGCATTGAGCATACCAACTACAAACGAACTACTACTTCCCAGTCTGGAATCTCGCAGATCGCATCTTATCCAACGAACATTTCTCATATCTAAATGCTTTCAAGGTCTCCTCACTGCAGGATGTACTATTTCGTCAAAATTATTCACCCTTTCACTATTTTTGAATGATGTAATTTTGGTATAGTCACATGCAAATGTCTTGCGTTACATAACAATATTTATCAAAACTCGTTGACAATACGCTTCCGCCATATTCTTTATAGAACTCGCTGTAATCAGTACCCCCTCCAAGAAGGAAATTCTAAAAAGAGTGCGTGAAATTATCATTTTATCTCGTTCTCATTACGTATTCAGAAAATCATCATATGCCATTTTAGAGTCCGTTTCTAAAGCCAATCTCAGGTTAAATCTAACGACTTTACTTTAGAATTATCATAAGTTTTCTAGAAAAAACCATTTGGTTTTGAAATATCACTCAATTTTACCTTTGTGTCAACAACTTTGGCCACTAATGCAATTTCTTTTATTGTTATCTCATTTCCCGCGCCTACATTTATTATTTCGTTATCAGAATAATTATTCATTAAAAAGACACAAACTCTAGCTAAGTCATCAACGTGCATAAACTCTCTTGTTAACTACCGTCTCCCGACAGTTTACAGTATTGATGTTTATTTGTCTTTGCTTCATAAACGTCTGATAATGCTGGTATAACATGATTTTAGTAGGATGATAATTGTCATTGGTTCCGCCAGAGTTAGGTATAACCAAAGAAATATAACTTTGTCCCCATACTGTGTGTTTAGAAAATTCACAATATTTAATTCCTGCGATCTTCGCTATAGCATACCCCTCATTTGCCTTATCAAGCTCTGACGTTAACAAACATAGTTCTTTTATAGGTTGTGGAGCACATTTTGGGGTATATGTGAACTCTAAAAATTCCAATTTTTACTGAGGTTTTAAATGAAAATTTATTACATTCATCTCCATATTATGTTTTCCTATAAAAATCTGCCCATCTCCTCACTATTTGCAATACCTCCAACCCATAGCAGCTGCATGAATACCATATTCAGGTTTTTCCTTTTTACAAGTAAAGCTTCAACATCTTCTTGCCGAGTCAAATCAAGCTCTTTTTCTACTTTTGTACAATTAGTGTTAGGTATCCTCTGCTCTAAGGCGTCTAATTATACCCAGACCAACATACCATTGTGTGTAGTAACTAAGAATTTTACTATTCTTATTCATATATTATACCTTTGTGATATTTCAAGCACATTTAATACTTCTCTTACATTTGTTTTTGAGTTATCCTTGCCTGATTTCACACACAAGAATCCATTCTCATCTTATTACATCTGCTGCTATCATATTTCCTGAAATCTCATCTTAATAAAACTAATTGACTTTTCGATTTTGATAGAAATTACACTCTACGATTGGTCTAACCTCAACTTCATTATCTCTCTCATGATTAGATCGTCTCTATGTCCACTAATTCGCCTTTTAAGTATTGCAAAAACCAAACCAAGAGCTTTCTTCACATTCTTTTGTATTTGATAGTTTCAGATAATTTATTCATCCCCTCTTCCAGTATTCAGCATTTTTCTTCTTTGTTCAATAATCGCATCATTTGCTAACTATCCAATTGCAGCTTCCATCTCAGAGGTCTTAGATTATAACCTGGCATTATAAAGTTAAAACTTTCATAAAACTCATTTTCATTTTCTGGTATATAGCTTATCTTTTGGAAGATTTCTTGTCCAACCATATTGCTCTTATTGCGAGCATATAATGATATAGTTCTTCACCTTCATCAGTAACAACCTATACCTCCTTCCATTGTGCAAAGATGATGCGAATAAAATGTTGAATATGTTTAATACTCAAAATATTCTCTAACTATGCCCTTATACCTTGCCCCCATAGAGACTCTGACATTGTCTTCAATCAAAATTGGGAATGCTCCTCACGCAGGCTAATAATTCATCAATTTATTAGGGATTTCCCAACAAATTAACACACATTATAGCTTTAGTATCATACTGTTATTCCTTTCTTTATCTTTTCAACATCAATGTTAAGAGTATCAACATCAATATCAACAAATTTAAGTTTTCGATATACTGTGCAAGCGGAAAATATGTTGTGCTCCAAGAAACAGCCGGTCAATAACCTCATCACCTTCTTTGGTCTACCTGAATAACAAAGATTGCAACAGCAAAGATTTGCAGATGAACCTGAATTAGTCACTGATTGAGACTTGCTTCCAGCTTTTGCGAAAATAACTCTTCTCTCTCTACTCTTTTCCCATACTAAAAACCACTATCTATTACTCTCTGAATAGCTTCGAGTTCTTTTCATCCCAAGTATTATCTGATAACCTTGATTCCATTTTTATTTCTTGTATTGATAATTAGGAAGGTAGTATCACTTGTTTCCTTCTTTTTAATATTGTGGTTATAATACATTCAGATACTGTGGACTTTTGAGTTTTTGTCTTGTAGCTGACTACTTAACAGGAGTGTGCCGCTTCCTTTATCGATTGTTTATGTGCTGGATGTGCCGGGACATTTGTTCCAATAGTACTTATTTCAATCAAGTCTACGATGATAATCGTTTTGCGGATATCACAGTATCAGATCTTATGAAAGGAGGATTACCTCATAAGTTTATGTGAGGCATTGATATTTGCCGACTTAACATTTGCCTCTGCCATTTTCTTCAGAAGGTGAAATACTCATCGAGCCGTTTTAAATCAGCAAATGACGCTTTGAGTGGCCATCTGCTGGCTTCCAAAACTCAGATCATTCGATAAAAGTGAGCACCATCATCGGTCTTGAGTCAGCGGCACACTACGGTGACAACCTGGTTGATACCTTGTTGCGGGCTTTTACAAAGTGTGTGTACTAAACCCTATTAAGACGTCTCAAATGCGTAAAAACAACATTCGCAAAACAAGACGGATGAGTCGACACTTATGTCATTGCTAAAACTCTTATGATGCAGGATACCTTAAAATTCATCAGTTTCTGTGATCTTGATCTGATGGAATTGAAGGCGCGGACGTTCCGTCAGAAAGCAATAAAACAACAACAGATACGCCTGAAAACTTACTGCCTGTGATCAGGTATTTCCGGATTACAATACTTCTACTCAAATCCGGTCTGCATCAAAGGCTACTGTATTAACAGAAAAGCACCTTCTCCTAACAGGTTGCTACACTCATATGAGCTCATCTGGCAACTCTGCTCAAAACTACATCTCACGAGCACTTTACAAGAGCGGTAAAGGAATTAAGGGATTCTGGCACGAAGTCTGTCGGCAAGCGACAGCACTTTATCTATTCAGATAACTCAGTCATAGAACAAATCGAGTTGACTGGACGCAATTAAAAAGATTGAAGAAGAAATGGCTCAGTATCATAAAGTTCAATGATTCTGTCATACAACCATTCGGGTATCGGTTACCATAAACGGCGGGAATGATTCGCGAAAAAGTAGGTGATATTCACCGTTTCTCCAACCTAACAAAGCTGCTGGCTTTTTCGCGGTCTGGATCCATCTGTTTACCAGTCACGGTAACTTTCAGGTCGAACGAACACGGATGTCCTAACGCGGCTCCCGTGTACTAAGATATGCACTGGTCAATGCAGCTTGGAATGTTACTGGAACAATTTTACCTTCAAGTCTTACTATGACCAAAATGGCTGAAGGAGGCACACTACCTAATGCCCTCGGACACTGTTCGGAAAGTTAGTCAGGATTATCTGGAAGATGCTCACTGACAAGTTGAATTTAATCTCAAATAAGGGTCTGTACCAACATCGATAGTACTTGAAAAGGCACCTAAGGACTTTGTTAAAAGTTACCCTTTTTACATCGATATAGGTTTTACCTAATTTAAACTTGACACTTTTTCTAGCTGAATCTCCTTATATATATTTCATTATTTAATAAGACTACTATAATCATTATACACAAATCATAAATAATAAAGCAATTTTTAGTATCTCTATAACATCTTAATATATTGTCCAAACTTAGGGCAGTGTCCAAGGTTTGAACTAAAACAACTAATATCTTCATAGGTCTTTCTTTCCTTTTATCCAACATAATTTTTCTACCTATTATCTTACATATTAGCCTTTTTATTAATACCATTGTTTGAACGAATACTTACTCCTTCATCAGCTATCATTGCCAGAAATTTTGAGAAACTCTTCTTTGTGATTCTGACCTGATTTTATTGGTTATGAATGCAGGCTCTTTCAGCATACTTATGTATTCATCATCATTTTTATCAAGCTCTATTACTCTTTTTATTACGTCTTCAAATGAATCATAATCATATAATTAATAAAAAGCTTTAGGTATATACTTCTGTGCATAAGTTCCCCAATAAATTGGTATGTTTCACCTGCAGCTGCATCAAGCTTTTCAGTTAGAAAAAGAACCAATATTATTTCTCAAATATTGAAAACTTATGCGCTGAATCAAATTCAAGCTTATTTTTCACCTGTCTCACATTATTATATATCCTACCCCCACTATCTACAGTCTTGTACTCACTAAGCATCTTATAAAACTTAAATCTTTCAAAATCAGAATCAGAGTCATTACTAACAGTAAAACTACAGAATCTACGGTTCACTAAGTCAGAGTAATATCGTTGTGTGTGTAAAAGCTGCGTTGTAGTTAAAATTCTGTCTGCTCATTATTAATTGACATTGTGTAATATAGGTATGTACAGGTGTCTATCATAGTGATTTAAGGTTATGATAAGGCGATACTACATAATCAAAAGTATTAAAATCAAAATTCTGTTTCTAATAACCACAGACATCTTTTTACAATTATATTTATAGTAATCTGTTCCTTTTAGCCCACATACTGGATACCACGATAATGTCAGGATCATCTGAAAATTTCACTTCATAATTAGGACTTAAAAGCCTCCATAATAACATCATTTCCACCACGTGCATAGCGGACTCACTGTGGGATCAAATTTCAAATTGACATCAACATATTTAATTTTAACTCTTTTTCATTTTAAAAATACTCTTTCCTCTTATAATAATTTTTAAAGCTAATAGTCCCAGTACTGAACCATAGGTGTTACAAAAACCTTATCCGGTTATTAATTAAAAGCCAGCCCACCAGCTAAATGTACTATTTGGTATTACTAATATGTTTACAGAGGCTCATCAGTTGCATATCCGAAATGCCATTTTTCTCCCTTATTATGATCTATAAATGTCACATCATTGCATCTGTTCCCAGTTTATCACAGTTTTCCTTACACAATCCATTATCCGGAAAAACAGCGATAACGGCTTTCTAGCTCTGCTAATAAAACACCGCTTTTTGAATAATCATCAGGCTAAAATATCCTTCCCTTCATATTCCAAAAATGTGCAACTCGAGCATAGTTGCCACTGACTCAGTATTTGGTATTATCTCAGATGATTCACTATTTTTATCATCATCAAAGGTGAAAATTTAAACACCTTCTTTACCTCATCCTCTACTCCTTCAGAGATTACAAGGGCACCAAATATATTGTAATATGTGTCACCTTCTGAAAATTAATATCTTCTATCTCATAAACTGGCACCAGTCCGTCTTTTAAAAAAGTGGCTGATTAATAACTTTCTTCTCACATCTGGCATTCTAAAAGATTATGCTTAAGTTTTACAGTTCCTCTAAGTTTTTATTGATAAACTCAGCGATTGAATGTTTTAGCTGTTATAAATTTTAAGTCATCCATAAATCTATCATCATTCAAAAACTCATTTATTATGTTTCAATCTTTTTCCTTATTGAGCGAAACTATCTTTAACCCTTTAAACTTCTCTTTTGTATAAAGTGGGAGTTCAATATAGCTCATTTTGCATCTAGTTTGCATATAATTGTCCTTTTTCTCCTCTTATCATATTTACATAACTATCAGTCCCAGTTCTTTCCAATATCTGAACTTATCTATTGCTTCAAAAGTATGCAGAATCCTTCTTAAATTTATTATTAATATCAAACTTCTCAACGCGAGTCTAGAACTTTGGGAAGATCGTTCGGATAATCGGTTATGTCATAGAACGAGTATCCACATAAATATCCTCATTTGGATACATCTTTTTAGATGTGAGAATATATACAATACTGAAACATCTCATTTCCCCAAACCATATGATAATCGTACTCTCCATAGCTATACCTCATTCAATCTAAATCAAAAATAATCACCATAATAAATTAATTACCAACCTCACAAACCAGTTTGGAATATACACTAATTATAGGTTATAAACCTACTAAGTACAATATAATTAAACGATACTACTTATTACCGCGTAGAAGTCTATATTATCCACAGAGAGTCAAACTGTTTGTAGTCTTCCCCAGATACTGCTTAACAAGTGTGCCTCCAAAAACCTTTCTTAAATTTGATTGATTCCTTCTAGATTTTTCCTCTATATCCATAACCACCCCCAGTCATATGTTTCCAAACCCTTTGTCTTTGAATGTCATCATATCTTCGTAGTGTAACCACCTATTAAGCCTACCTACAATGTTTTATCTATACATATTCCTTCGTGCATCTCCATATCTTCTCTAAAATTCGATACTGAATATGTTAGCCTTATCTTTCCCCTTATGATATATACATAGATTATACCGATATAACTTCCGACTTTCCTTCGGTAATTATTATAGATCCTTTTGCGGGCAATTATTTTTATTCTATCTTTAACCGATTTAATTTTTATTCCTTTTAGCGATACATTTTTATATATTCAGCATCAAAAATTCTCTATTATATCCAAGTTTTCTAATATATCATCACAAAATGAAAAACCGCGTTTTGCATCTCTTTGTCTGCTCTTCTTATCTCATATTTCGTATTTTCAAATTTGCTCATTACTCTCTCCCTTGGTTTTGGCACTAAATTTGTTATTAAAGTACTACATCTCTTTTGACGTAAGTAATTTATACCCTATATATACTGGTACTTTCTCATTTGAGCAATAATAATCATATATACTACTATGCGTTTCTCGCTCACCGTCATTTATCTCATGCAAACCTCACAAACTTTAACTCCAAATTTTTCTTATAAAAATTCGTCATTTCCTCTTATTAACTATTTCTTTTAATATCTTGTGCTGGCAACAAACGACAATGCCCTTCTAACCTTTTCTTTAACTGATGCTATTACATTTAACAACAAGTTCCCTCTAATATTCTTTGCTCACTAAATGCTATAATTTCAGGTTTATAATACCACAAATATTGCCAAATCCAAAAACATTTTATCTGTCCAACAATGTCATAGAAAACAAACAGTATCAATTCAAATATTCTTTTCTTTTAGTAAAGATGATATTTGCGGTATAAACAACATCACCATTCTTCATATAAGGAAAGCACTAATACCATCAGTAACAGCATAAATTCCATTGTTTTTCAAAAGCCTTTACTGTATTCCAATCAAGAGAAAATGAGATGGAGCCATCAAAGCCTGTATAATTAGTCCTTTTGACTCTAAAATCCCTTCTTTAATTTTCTCATCTTGAACTTTATATAGGCATTCCTGCAAATTCTGCTCTTTTATTTGTTCTAAACATGCCACTATCATCGCTAATATATACACCTGGTCATACCCATAAGTACAATTTCCATCCTTGTATATCCTGTAGTGTCTTAATCTCTTTCCAAAATTTATCATCCTCTGTACTGCTACTTATGACTGTTCCTTTAAGAACTCATCTCTACAATTCAGTACTATACCTATAAGCGGTCTGATATTATACTTTATAAAATATCCTTATCCTTTCAAAATTCTTATAGTTCATATCCGGACATATATCATCAAGTCTACCAGCAGCTCCATCATATCTCCTTTCACCTAGTCAATTTGGTTTATAATTTTCAAACGAGACTCTTCAACCCGTTTTGCAGCTCTGATTTTTGTATAATTCAAGTCTATCTCTATCATTTATAAATCTATTATTGCTTTTGCGAGTAGCCTATCATCTCTTTTTATTTCATGAAAAACTCTTTTTCGCTTGTTTGACTAACAAGAACTCCGTAAGTTGCTTCTTCTGTTCCATTGCTCTGCTCTCCCCTAGCTTCATCATTCAATATTTCTCTAGGTCCGCTCTTGCAGTCAACTGCCACTGCTGGCAAAGAGCCATTCCCTCAACAAGCAGATTGGGAAATCCCTCATTAAGCGAAGAAAGTACATATAAATCAGACTTTGCAATATAAGCAAATGGATTCTTTCGAAAATCCTATAGGTTGAACACTAGTTCCTAACTTCAGTTTTATTATAAGTTCTTCAAGTCTGTTTTTCACTACCTTCCTGATTATAATCAGAACAAGCACTTTCAATACTTTCTTTTACAATAGAAAATGCCTTAATAGTCTGGAGATAATTTTTACTTTTCAGAGTCTTCCATCTTTGAAATAATATTAACACCAAGAAACCTAATATCATCACAGGATCCAAACCAAGCTCTTTAATCTCATCTATATCATATGGATTATAGAGTACAATGGAGTTATTGTGTAGCGAATAGTCTGTCATACTTATTTTTAATCTCCTTTGAGCAACAGATAGCCTATCACATTGACTGTAAATAAACTTATCAATGGTACGAGAATAGGTTAGCGTATCCATCTTATTGATGTTAAAACTCTATCCACACACCTTGACATTGCTATTCACAATATAGCTGATTCCCCAAACGAAATACAATAATCAATTTCCTAACTTCTTTTTAATCTCCTCACTATTGAGACTCGTTTTAGTACGTTTATTATCTTGGACAGCTTAGATGGTCTTGCAGGAATATTAATATTTATTATATTCCCATCCCATTTCATACACAGCTTCAGCATCATCAAAGATTAACAAAGTTACTTCAAAGGTGTCAGATAATATTTTAGCTGTATTGACAGCAACTCTTTCCTGTCCTCCAATTTGGAGATTAGGAACAATAAGCAATATCTTCTTCAACTGTTCTCTCCATCACCTAAGTTAAGCGATTCATTTAATTAATTCCATAATATTCCATCCAATCCTGCAGAATATAAAATGACCAAACTATTTTTGTCTTATCTAGATGCCCAAACTGCCTGTCATCAGTTTCATTAAAGTAATTATTAATAGACATATTCATGCATTCGGATCAAATATCCTTGTTTTTCAATCTGTTTACATCAGCATAAGTTCTCACTTTGTCTTTGACTTATTCCTTTAGCGCTTTTCAACTAATTTACTGCAAATCCTCTTTTAAGTAGTCTCAACATGATTCTCTAGGTACGATGCCCATATAACAAGTCCTTCAATATTCTGCATTATGTATACTCAAATGAGAGTAGATGCAGAAACTCTGTTATACGGTAATCAAGCGAGGACTTCTCACTTTCCTGTGAATATCTCATTGAAGCTCTGTCAACCTTACATAATATGTCTCAGGGCAAATACGTGACGATCAAAGTAACATCTGATTAAATATTTCGTTGTCTGTGTTTTGTACTTTTCAAAACTTAAATGCTGTATTTCATTTATTCGGTAGTATCCAAAATAATTGTTCATCAAAACCCAAGCCAAAATGTTCTCCCGAAAAGCTCTTTATGATAGGTATCAGCAAACATTTTTCAGGTTATTAGAATCACTCTGCGAGTTTTACAACTCTTAAGTCGGTTTGTATCTAAAACTAAAAAATCTGCCTTTATAACTCTTTTCCTGTTGTTAAAATATCTAGATACGCACTATAACCACAAAACAACTCATCTCACCATCACTAGTACAACCGTCACGTCTTCTCTTGAAAGCTTTGAAACAGCCATTGTAGCTATCTGAGCTATCTGCAAAAAGCTCATCATAGTATCTAGGTAATTCTTCTACAAATTCATACATTGCATTCTCATCTAGATATAGCTCTTTTATGATTTGTTCCCCAAATGAATAGCAACATCCTTTGCATACTTTTGCTTCATTATATTTTCTTCATTAAAGCCTGTGAAAAAGTTTTTATATTTCATTTTATGCTTTTTGCGCTAATGCCACCAGTGAAGAATCAATTCCTCCACTCAGAACACTCCTACTGGAACATCTGCTATCATCCTCATTCTGCAAGATTCAAGCAGTATTTCTTTAGTTGCAACTGGCATCACCATAGCTAATAAAATTTCGGCTTCATTTACACTCAATACTTATGTTTTCAATTGGTCCTGAGATACTAACTATTTCTCCCGGTTTAACTATATACATTTTCAAATATTGTTTACCGGATAGGTATGTACTGATGAATAATTTACCAATAACTTTCTTGATGAGTGTGGCGCAAACCGGGCGACTTCATTATAGGCTTCAGTTCAGATGCAAATACAATATTGTCATCGTCCAGTCAATAGTATAAAGGTTTTTCTATTCTGTCTCGATAAAGAAAGAAAAAGTTTATCTATTCTTTGTCACTCATATAACCCAATAGCAAACATTCCATTAGATTTTTCTATCGCTTTATGCCCCATTTTGAGATAAGCAGCGATTATTGTTCCAATATCATAAGTTGATTTATACTCATAATCAGAGTTCCTTCTTAAGTTGTTTATAATTATATTTCTCCATTAAAAACAACATATATCCTACCATCACTAACGATGATATAGAGGTTGATGTCCTACTCCAGTGAGATCAAAAGAATCGAAAGGCTCTCTGTACAGGTCCAACACTATATGTACGTTTTGAATCATGGTAACTTTCGCATCATCAGGACCTCTATGCCACATAGTGTTGCCATTTCAACCAAGCATTGAGTTGAGATATTCCTTTTTGAAATGAAAACCGCATATTCCACACGTAAATTCTCCTATCTTTTTATGACATCATCAATATAGTCACGAACATTATTATTATCTGTTCATTAGACTTGTTTTTATATAAAGCATTTATCGACTTTATCTCTTCTGCTAGTGTTTCATCCTCGATAGCACTTTTATCACGCAGCAACAAAGTCATTTTCTTCGGCTGAGTCTATCAAAAGTCCATCTTTTCGTTATCAATTATTTCCTGCATTTAGGCTTCTGAGTTCCTCGACACAAGTACAGCCACAAGCCATAAACTCAATCAGTCCATTGGGCATTCCTTCATAATCACTTTGGCATGAGTATGAAAATTTTATTTCTAAACAAATTGCTTATTATATCCTTACTCCATCCCATCAAAGCAAACTGCGTCAGATAGTCCATATTCTTCAATCAGCTGACAATTTCACCCTCTTTATCACCGACACCGTAAATAACAAATATTCAGGATACTTCTTCCGAACTGTTTTCACAACTCTTTAATAATCAAATCATGTCAACTTTACAGCCGTTATTCTCCCCGAGGCACAAATACAATTATCTCTGTCTTTTATACTTGGGAGAGATAATATCGCTTACGCAAAATGCATTCCAGGTGTCTAAGATTTGTTCCTAATTCCTTGGGATGGCACATTGAAGCTACCTCTGGTTTGAAAAATAAATCCATCTAAGATACAGGATAATTTACAATAGTAAGTTTTCTCGTAAACTATCTTTGCAGTTATAAAACAGAGCTTTCATCATTTCTCCCTTTGTTTTGGACTTACTAAGTTTGCATTGTGTTGCCAATGCGTTATCGGGTATTTACAATCATAACTTTTAATATTTTCTTGCATCTACTCTATTAAGGCCTCACAATCCTATATAAGTATCAAATTGTCGTTTTGCAGCGACTGGACGGATGAAAGCTGTGTTTTCATTCGATCTGTAGCAGAATCCTCTTCGGTGAGTATTAATGATGACACATCATGTGTGTTTCCATTACGCTTCTATTTGCCAAATTTGAGTACTCTTTCTGCGCGCCTTACGGTCAATGAGTCCATACACAAATGCTGTTTTCATGTTGTCTATAAATTCTCCTTATGCCAAAGCAGTCGCCTCCATTTAATCCTCTTTCAAAGTATACTGATCGTAACTAAAGCAGCTTCCTTGCTTTTAGTTATATCAGCGTACTATAGCTCTATATGCACCTGTCTATCCAGGTCCATGAAAATAGGCTCTAAATCAGCTCCAAAGTGACTTCTTTCAATACCTCATGATATAGCATGAACGTATTCTCACCACCATAAGCTATGTTTGGATGTCTCTCCTCTCCTGCCTCTTTCACCTGCTAAACCATAGCCTTCAAGTTGGCTTCTATGCCATTTCTATATGTGTAAAGAAGTCTCTACTCTGTTTTCCGTCTCCATTTATGGTTGGAGCTCACCCGAAAGCACATAAGCTTAATGGAATTTCGAGTAGCTGCTGCGTAAGCTCACGTTTGGATCTTGTCTTCTTCCAAACACGTATAAAATACCTGATTTCCTGGTCTGAAGACCATCAGTAGTCGGTGCTACTGCCTTGCCCATTCCTCGTTAGTGCAGCTTAGATTTACCGCATATGCGGGTCAAAAGCTTACCACCACTCCTCTGTTTTGGGAAGATTAGGTTCATCGCCATATACAGAAAATGCTAGAGCATAAACAAACTTTTCACTCCATTTACCCTCCCGCTGCCTCGAGGCATGACTAGAGTTTCTCACCTATGTTCGTTTGCTTCGAATAGTGGCATTTCTATGCTTCTCAGACACTTCCCCAGGCTGCCTGATGTAGAACATAACACATTTTAGTGGCCTTGATGCATGTCTCCAAAATCTTTAATATCTCCTCTCTAAACTCACCTGCCAGATGTGTAAATAAATCTGTATTTCTCTTTTTCCTGTGAGACAAGTCGTCCAAGCGTCTTACCTTATGTCCCACCATATTAGCAGTGCTTCCACCAAAGGAGTTTAGGCCAATAAAGGCCCTGCTCCTACCTGTAACATAAGAAATGTGCTTCCATCTTCAGGCTCAACTCTCTGTAATTCGTTACAATCTCCAATAGCGACCTTATAACAACTCATATGCTTTCTGTAGCTCCCTTTATGTCAAGCAATGCATGAAGACTACACCACAAGCAATTCATATCTTCAATAGTAAACTTTCTTGAATTCTTCATAGACACGCTTAGTATCCTTCCCATCCACTTATCCTTTATTGCTGATACATCTATGACTTTATTCACTTATATTTTCTTCTTCATCACTATCCGCAACAGGATCAGCTGTATAGGTTCTATACTATATTCTCTTAATTCCTTAACTATATCCAGCTTTGCTGTTTCTTGTATCCGGGCAATTTCCTTAAACATCAAAACCTAAATTGCTACCTTTGCCTCTCTAACAGACTTTCCTGCTTTATAGGGTTTTAACTAGATTCTCAGCAACCTGTTTACCCATAATATCAGGCACCTTCTGTACAATAGTATTATCTGACGCTGTGATGTCAAGCATTTCAGCCTTATAGGTTGAATGACTGGTCAACTTCTTAATGACCACCCTGCAAGACCGGAGAATTTGAGAAATTCATTTGTTCCCTGCTGCCTTTAACTGACAAAGGTATCAATACCCATTTTATTAAAGATAATCAGGCTTTCATAGAATGCTATATTTATGTCCCTCTGACTATTTTCTATTACCATGTAGCTTCTGCAACTTTATAGATTCAACTCTATATATACCATCACAACAAGTTCGTGAGTTTTTGCAATTTCATTAAGCGATTCCTCATCATTCTATTTAATCTTAATTAATGGTCTCAAGTCTGTGACCTTGTCACTGAGATTTCCCATTAGCTTTCAGGTGAATAACCCAATCTTAATCAACTCCGCATAAGTCCGAACTCTTTTCTCTAAAATAGGCGCACATATTTCTTCTGTCACCCAGGATACCACAGTAGATTCAAAGAACAACTATACTTCCCTTGAGTCAAAGTTTCTTTTAAGTATCCTGCTTGCCCTTCACGAGGCAAAATCAGTGTTTCTCATTTGCAGTGCGAACTGCTGTATATGATTTTGCTCTTTTTAAATCTTTTCGTTGTGGTAAAACTCTACTGATATGAGCCTTATCCTTCATTTCCCACCTCATTTGTGGGATCAATTCCTGACTTATATAGATTGATTCCTTGTTCAGGTCAATCCTGTTTTGCTTTTGCTGAAAAGCAGCAACATAGGCATTCAACATATCAAGTCAGATTAACGACTGTACTTTCCTTCTTTTTGCCAATAGGTCATCAAGTAACATTATTCTTCCTCAAAGTTTAATATATTGATCCATGACTTTTGATATCTCATATTATTCTTTGACTCTTTTCAATGCCTTTATAAATTCATCGACATTCTCAGTCCTTGTAATGAGCACTTCTTGATTCTGTCACATTCTTAGATTTTACTGCTATGCTGCAACCACTCAGGCATCTGATATGCTTTTCATCACCAACAACTGTAACCAGTCTTCCAAATGTTATCTAACACTGAATTAAAACCTTCAGTATGACGGAAGCACGAATACAGAACACATTCAGACGTTCCAATTAGCGATTGTGTTCAATTCACCTGTTAAAAAACAATATTATCACTGCTTTGTATTTTGGCTCATCAATATGCTCACTTTTTTTATAGGTCTATAATCTCAAGCAATCTCTTGATATTTCTCTGCGAGAGTTTCTTTCCAAGCCTGCTTGCCAATTCCAGCTATTCCTTTGAGAATGACCCAACCTATGAAAGATATTGTTTTTACTGTCGGAGAGCATTTAAGGCAGTTCCTTTAAATCAATGCAGTTTGACCAGATAATGAAGCTTTATCTCCAATCAGCCAATCATCAAAACACTTATGCGATATTGTCTGTCAGCTGTACTATTCGAAGCTGGATTATAAACAGAGACTTCAGCACATTGTGCCTGTAGTAGTTTTCCAACGCTTCCAAAGCAGATGGCAATAGGCAAGTATTAATCTGTTAACTTCTTCCAGGGATTTTTAATGCGACTCTATCTCGCATTAGACCAAGGAGGCTTCCACTTGTGGTTATATGTACAATCAGGATTCACTTCTCTTTAGCTCGCTTTTGAGCCTAAGCTGATGTCTTAACAAGTGACATACATAAAACTCTATACACTATTCCTCTACCTTCTGTAACTCTTTGGAGAGGTATCTACAATGCTAAATACAGCATCTGAGTTCTCTCTTGCCAGATATCTCAACATTCATCCAATTCGCTATCCCACCATGGGGCGTGATGACTGAACAGCAAACAAAATAATAACAGAATCATTCTGCCTACCATTACATCCCTCCTGACGTTTTCATTTTATACTTACCTGGTAATCTTAGTTATAACTTTTACCTATCAGATGCTACTTTAACTACGACAATCTGTAAGCCTTGAGGACATAAGCCCCAACAACAAACTTACAACTATCCCAATTCCCATGACCCATAGTTTATCTCTACACCAAGCGCAATTATGGCATTTACTGCAACCATCTTGATACAAGTATGTTCCTAGGTTATATCAATCTTAACTCTAAGCTTTATCTTAGATAAATGTCAAATATAATAGTCAGGGATGCAAGGGCGATACCCGCTTCAGCAGTGGAAGGTATGAACCGATATCAGCCCATCCCCCACAAAGTACATCGCTACAAAAGAATAAGCCTGCTGTTGCAATCAATCTACTATCGCAATTAAATCTGCTCTCTAAATCTGTAAAAGAAACGGTAATCGCATAAACATATATAAGTATGGAATTATGCTTGCAGTTCAATAACTATGGCAATCATTTCACCATCGCCAGCTATAGCAGTCAGATAATTCAGACCGACAAAAGCAGGCAATAAGAATGCTCAAGTTATAATTCCTCTATTTTTAAGCCATTTCCATATATAATATTATAACATAAAACTCCAGTTCTACAAAGTATAGTCCATGAGGCTTCATTAAACACCTACACCATATCCTCTCAGCCAATCACCGGTCGTAGAAGTTTGAGACAACCAAACTGAGTAATCACATATATCAGTCCTTCAGCCAGTTAGGCTTCGGGCTATATAGCACGAAAATCATAACAGTATTTATAAGCACACGGAGCCAGTATTCTGGAAATATTCTAAAAATCTCTTTTTAAGAAACTTTGGCTTGTCTGTGTCTCCATCATACTATCTCTATCAAGTGAGCAGCGGTTAGATAGTAGCTCAAAAGCAAGAGGATCACAACTCCTAGAAACTTAATTAGCATGTAATGCCTGCAGGAGCTGAAACAAAAATGCTCTGCCATGCGATTTATCATAAACGCGAGCATAGCATAATATCTTATTATGTCAAAAATGTTATTCTCAAATGAGAAATTTGAGTTTGCAGGCTTGTTCACCCTACTTTCCTCCAACAGTTATATTATTTCACTCTAGCAAATGTGACACACATCTATCAAGCACCCTTAGTATATTACTCATATTACAGCTAATCTTTCCCTTCAATCTACTCTCACTGCTCCATCAGTCAGCTTTTTAGCCTTAAATCTGTGACTTCCTTCCTGTACATCTGTCTATCTTCACTTTTTCTCCCAATCGACTCTCTCAATATCCTTTGACAAAAGCCACATATTCATGAGTTGTTTAAACTGCACAAATTCTACTTTCTCTAAAGGGATATCTTTATCTTCCGATTTTGCTATCATAGTCATCACAATCAAAGCAATAAATCCTTTCGTAACATTATTTGAAGAAGCTCTACTATACTGAGATATCAGAGCTTGTACTCCTTATCCTTGTCCGAATATTTGTCTTTACCACCCATATATACAGTGGATAGTTTTAAGTGTGCCACATCATATTTGTAAAACCTGTCTATCGTCTCTTTAATATATATCCAATCAGTTTTACTTTTCTTGTTAGCCTCAACAACAAACACTAATTGTAACCCCACTACATTCTGTCCTCCATCTTCAAAATCATCCAAAAATTTCACCACAAAATCCGTCTCTACTAAAGTATCATTTCACCCCTATTGAATCAAATATACCGATAAAATCAATGGAATCACACATTAAACAGTGAGCCCTCAATCATACCATTTCTGTATAGTTTGATGGCGAATAATTTTGCTATTGGTTGTCAAGGATAAATCTTATGGTCTATAGACAAAAAGTCTATGGACTTTTTATTTCTCTTTAATACATCCATAGGTCCGACATTATGTGTTGTAAAACAAGCTGATCCTTTACCATACTCCATAAGATATTCCAGTAAGGCACATAAAGTACACATCATCATGGGTTTAGGTCAAATTCATCTATAAATACAATCCACCTCTAACCATAGACTGTAAAGATAGTCAAACAGCCTTATTAGTTTCTTTGCTCCGGTACTCTCAAACTCTGTATGAACCACATAATCTCCATAAACCATATTCAGGTTGCAGACATAATAGCCTCCATCTTCTTTTCTATCAATTCTAATATCAGTCAAGTCAGACTTGAAAGATTTTTATATGAAACTCTTTTTAGCCTTTTATACTTTCTTTTTCATAGTAGTTTATACATTGATTTTGCAATCACACCAGTACCACCTGAAAATTGCAATGATTGGAGAACGATTCAATCTTAAAAGCCCCTTTTACGCAAAGAATCAATATCTGTATCATCTTTATCTGATTCAATTGAATACTTAGCATACTCTTTAAGAGATAATCTGTATGATTATCAGACTGATCCATATACACTTCCATTCTCACCCTAAATTAATCAGTAACAAAGCACTCCAGCAGGCAGAAATAATATCGCTTATCTGTTTCTTCAAATGAGTACATCTTATCAAAAAGACAGATGATACAGCAGACATTGATAGCAGATTCAAAGGTATTCTGAATAAAAGTATTCTTTAACTCTTCATCATTTTTTTATATCAATGTAATCAATTATACCATTTTTAACTTCTATTAGACTATTAAAAGTCATCCTTTTTAGAAGTTGCAAGTCTATATGATAGTTTTTCTGAACTAATGGCATACTTATCAGTAACAGTCTTTTAAGTAATATTTCCTATACCTATAAAGATAGGTCTTTTTCTCTATATTCAGCCAGAAAAATCCGCACCTATAAAAAGCTCCTTCGATTTCTTATTGATAATCGCATCAAGTTCTTCTGAACCATAGGGATTGTTAAGATAGCCATCATCAAAGCAGAAGGTTTCTAGGTATATCTACGGAAGCTACTATGCCTGACTTGCCTGAACCATTGATTCCATATATGCCTTTAATATTATATTCTTTAGTGTCTAAAAGGCATTGTTATAGTCTTTTGTAGAAAAGGAAAGCGATACCTCTTCTTCTAGAGGTCTTAGTCCCTTTTCACTTCTATAATTAACTAAAAATATAACTAGCTTCATACACCTCCTCCTATAAAGGAGATTATAACATGTTTTGAGGTATATTAAATACATTTTGTATTTTTATTTTCCTCCACACCATTCCTTCTCATCAGTCAGACTATCGAAAATGTCTGGGCGATTCCGCAGTATAATTTGATATCTCACATCTTTTGTCCAGCTTTTCAAAGTCTCCTTTGTCATCTTATGGTCTTCATAGCTTCTCCTATATATAAGTTTGATTTTATGAATGTCTCCATAATGATATATTTTGCACCCTCTCTGCTTTTGGAGACGCAGTGGGGCTTGATCCATTCTTGGCGACAATAATCTATAAATATATATCCATATGTAAATTTCGTTCAAAAATTGTCTATTTTTCAGAAAAATTCATAGTAGCACATTATATGAAGCATATGGCGAGCTTCAAGTTATCACTAGATAATTGTTGGTATGCAGTAGATAATAACAATGCAGGAGCATTTTGTTTTAATAATTTGTCACGTTGTGCATTCATCAATGCGTCGGCGTCCCAATTAAATATAGCCACCTCTTCGGCTTGGATATAAAATGGTGAAGAACTTGCCTCTGAGAACCAATTTCAAGTTTAAGTATTACCATTGAAGGTTTTCTCAATCCATCTTTATCGAGATTTCAGTCATTACATCTCTATCAGTTTCTCTCATTCCTTTCATTGAAAAATCTTCATTTATACTAAGTAACCCAGGTTAATAAAGCGAAGGTTGCTAAATTGAAACAGGCTAACCATCATTCGCTCTCCTTTCATTTCTACAGTTTCAATGCAGCGATAGTCGAGATTAAAGGACTTTCCATAATCTTTTCATTTGTTTTAGCATAATTACATTTCGCTTGATATATCAGATAATTTTGCGCCGAATTGATTTTGCAAATTCGTCCCTAGTCTTACCACTTACGATACGCCAAATAATGCGCGAGTTTTGGACAAAGAAATATACTCCTGTGTTATTCTTTGATACGTTACCTGCAATTAAAATGTATTTTCTCAATCACGATGTGTCCACGTCAGACAAATCTAAATCTTCAAACATCGACTGTGGTGCTCGTCAGAATACTGGTATATTACCACACTTTCAGCTCAAGCTGTCGATATCCATCAACTTTGTCATTCTCAGTCTTATTACGAGGTTTGGCGCGGCATCTGAGCAGGATCTTCAACGGCGGACAGTCGGATTGTACCCGTCCATATTGTTGTAATCTCATGGTTTCTCCTCCAGATCCCTCATATTGAGTGCTGTCATTTGCTCCTCACAGTAGTCAACAGGTTTTGCTTATCTACGAGATGGTGTCGATAAACACCTGCTCTCTGAGCTCCATCAATATTACTACCATCTCCTTGAATCGAATTTTCTGCTACCAGTCCTACCTTTTCCGGAGTTCAGCGTTTGTTGCTTAATAAACCTAATAGGCGATCTATCTGCCAACTGGTATTTTATTC
>BNJU01002627.1_pt1 | contig 33786 bp, 42 predicted proteins | sample 8539281 | NCBI WGS metagenome assembly BNJU01 (sample SAMD00202456, study PRJDB9452) | human saliva metagenome | isolation source: human saliva | place: Japan
TCTGTGTCATTCTCCCTTGTCAGGCTTCTGGTCGCCGACTGCGTCTACGTGCAGTGGGCTGGGCAACGTGCATCGCCTGGACTCGGGCCCGCCGGGCTGCCATGGGCCGCGCTGGGCTGCACAGGGCAGGGAGGGCCACGCGCCTGTGCGAGAGACGCACCCAGACTACCGGCTCGGCCCTGCGATACGCGTAGGGACGAATGCCGCAGATCCGTCATGCGGGTTTCCGGGTGCAGGAGATGGTTGGTTGCAGGGCATGCGCTTCGTTACGCTGCGGGTTGGTCGAGTGGGGCCACGCTGAGTCGAGTACTGGGCCCCGATGCACTCGAGGGCCCCAGGCTGCCTCATCGCACACCTCTTGAGGGGCGGATGAACTGTTGTGTGCCGTTTGTGGATTCAATCAGTGATCGCTGTGCTCGCGACGCGCTTGAGGACTAAAGACAACCCTGAAGCGTCATCGGAATGAGGAGCAGTGTCATCCAGCCATCCCTTCACGCCGTACAAGTTTATGCTGAATGGTACGCTGAGTACGGCGATCGTGGCGGTGGCACTGAAGCACAGAACTGATATCGCGAAAGCCAGCTGAGCATTCCGTCCGTGCGGCGAGGAGATGTGCTCTGGGACATTACAGGTACCCAAAGTACGTCACGGCGCCTGAGATTGCTCCTGCCCCAAGAGTTGCGATGCCGCCGATGCATGCGGCGCATATGGCTGCTCCGACGCCGGTTGCAGCGCCAGCGCATGAGCCCCCGCATAATGACGTGATCGCCCAGGCGGCACCTCCTCCGATTCCGAGGACGGTGCCCAGGCATGCGGCGACAGCTCCCGCGCCTACAGGCACAGCTTGGTCGAGGGCGGATTTTTGCTTCGCGATGGCGGCGTGCTGAGTTTCGTCGAGTTGTTGCTGCAGGACATCGTCCCCTCGACGAATTCATGCGACCCGTGATCAGAATCCTTGACTAGTTCCCCGTCCGTGTATGATGTCATTTGGAAATGATTTGCGGCATTGTGGGTGAGGTGGGTCTCGGGTAAGTGGCTGGTGCGCCATCTGGGGACAAGACGATGGTTGTGTTGCTCGTCAAGCTCAATCCGTTTCCTTTGAGGGGAAGGTTACGCACTGTAAGTTTTTGGTCTTCTGTGGTGACATCGAAGAACAGTTGCGTTGTCGGTATCCACTGCTTCTCGTGAGGTGTGATGTTGGCGGTTCCAGAGTCAGGGCCTGTTCGGCCTGCAACTCGCTCTGCTGGCGACAGATGGATCTGTTTCGTTGCGAACAGTCGCAGTTTTTCCCCCTGTTGTTCTGCGGCGCACCAGTGGTGACTGTACTCGGATCGTGCCTGCGAACTTGATGGGGAGCGAGTCTGGCAGGGATGCAACAGCCGGCGCCTGCGGTTGAAATGGATAGCGTGACGGTTGCGGCGAGTGTCACGAGTCGTCCTGGTTTCATGGGTCTTGCCTTCCCTGTCATCGTTGATTCTCGGCTGTTGTCCTTCCGTCCCAAGAGGAATCGATCGCAAGATACTCAGTGGAGCGAATATTGTTCGATATGCGATGGGGTTGCTGCTGTGCCATGAGTCTTGATGCTGCTTCGTTGTTGCAGGGCCCCGATTGGTGCTGCTGCGCGCACGAAAATAAACTGGCGTCAGTCAGACTGAGGCCGTGCATGTCGAACATTTATTATTATACATGAATGTAACGGAGTAAATCGATAATTCTCTGGACCTTCCTGGAATAAACTGATGTCAATATCTGGTTTTTACGAATTATCAAGCAAACTGCTGGCCCATCATATGGGGCGCTCCGTTGCCACAGCTGGGAGGGGGCCGATGGCGCGAAGCGCCATCGGCCCCTGGCTCTAGGGTCTGCGTGCAACCGCCGATGCCCGGCGGGTGCAGGTCCAGTTGCGGCTCAGTCCTGAGCCGGGCGCAGGAAGACTCGCCCATCGGGGGACCCGCAGGCGCACCGAGGCTGGGCGCCCGTTCCAGGGCAGGTCCTCGGCCCTCGACGTGGCCCAGGCTGCCCACGCCGGAGCCGCCGTGCTCACTCGGGTCGGTGTTGAGGACCTCCTCCAGTCCCCGGCGAAGGCAGGCCCACCCGGTAGCCCTCATGGGGGTGCCGGCGAAGTTGATGATGCAGACCATGAGGTCGGCCTTGCCGTCGGCGTCGGTTCCCTTGCGCAGGTAGGACAGGACGTTGTGGTCGCCGTCGCCGGCCTCGATCCACTCGAATCCCCGGTGGGAGAAGTCCTCCGACCACAGGGCGGGCGAGTCGAGTAGAGGCGGTTAAGGGTCGCCGACCAGGGCGAGGCAGGCCCCTGGTGGCCCGGGTCGTCCAGAATCCACCAGTCCAGGGAGTTGTCCGCGTTCCACCGGTCCCCTGACCGAACTCCTGGCCCATGAACAGCAGTTGCTTGCCGGGGTGGGACCACTGATAGGCGTACAGGGCGCGCAGACCCGCCAGCTCCTGCCAGGGGTCTCCGGGCATCTTGGACAGCAGGGAGCCCTTGCCGTGGACGACTTCGTCATGACTCAGCGGCAGGATGAACTGCTCGGAGAAGGCGTAGACGAGAGAGAAGGTCAGCTCGCCGTGGTGATAGCGGCGGTTGACCGGGTCCTCCGCGAGGTAGCGCAGGGTGTCGTTCATCCAGCCCATGTTCCACTTCAGCCCGAAGCCCAGGCCGCCGTACTCGGTAGGGCGGTGACGCCCGGCCACGCGGTGGACTCCCGCGGCCATGCGATGATGCCGGGGTTCTTGCGGTAGGCGGTAGCAGTGGCCTCCTGCAGGAAGCTGATGGCCTCCAGGTGCTCGCGGCCGCCGAACTGGTTGGGGTGCCACTGGCCGTCCTGGCGCGAGTAGTCCAGGTAGAGCATGGAGGCCACGGCGTCGACGCGCAGGCCGTCGGCGTGGAACTCCTGGAGCCAGTACAGGGCGTTGGCGACCAGGAAGTTGCGCACCTCGTTGCGTCCGAAGTTGAACACGTAGGTGCCCCAGTCGGGTGCTCGCCACGCTGCGGGTCGGGGTCACTCGTACAGCGGGGTGCCGTCGAAGCGGGCCAGGGCCCACTCGTCCTGAGGAAGTGGGCGGGCACCCAGTCCAGGATGACGCCGATGCCGGCCTGGTGGAGCTGGTCCACCAGGTAGCGGAAGTCGTCCGGGGTGCCGGCAGCGAGGTGGGCGCGTAGTAGCTGGTGACCTGGTAGCCCCAGGACCCGCCGAAGGGTGCTCTGGCCACCGGCAGGAACTCACGTGGGTGAAGCCGGCCTCCCTTGACGTGGGGACCGGCTCTCGGCCAGGCCGCAGGAAGCCCAGTCCCTCGGCGCCACGAGCCGATATGGACCTCGCAGATGCTCATCCGGCCCGCTGTGGGGGTCAGTGGTGGCGCGCTTGGCCATCCACCCCTGGTCCTCCCACTGGTGGAACTGGGTCAGTGACCACCGAGGCGGTGGCCGGGACCTCGGTGGCGCGGGCCATCGGGTCGGCCTTCTGGTGCCAGGAGCCGTCGGCGAAGCAGATCTCGAACATGGCGCGCTCCCGACCCCGACGCCGGGCACGAAGAGCTCCCGACACCCCGATGAGGCCCAGGGAGCGCATGGCGGTGGCGGTGCCGTCCCAGTAGTTGAAGTCGCCGACGACGCGCACGGCGCAGGCGTTGGGGCCCACACGGCGAAGGCGGTTCCCTCGATCTCGCCCATGGGGCCGTCGTGGCGCTTGACGTGGAGCCCAGGACCTCCCACAGCTCCTCGTGGCGGCCCGGAGGATGAGGTAGGTGTCCATCTCGCCCAGAGTGGGCATGTAGCGGTAGGGGTCGTCGACGGTGGTGGTCTCGTCGCCGTAGGTGACCTTGATGCGATAGTCGGGGATCTCCTGGCCGGGCAGGACCGCCACCCACACGCCGTCCTGCTCATGGTGGTCGGTGGGTGCCGTCGCTAGTGACGACGACGTCGTCGGCCAGGGTGACGGACGGTGCGGATGGTGACTCCGTTCCGCCGACGTGCGCGCAGGACCTCGTGCGGGTCGTGGTAGGCGCGCAGGCGACGTCGCCAGAATCCGAGGTCCACAGGACGGGCGAGGTCCTTCTCCAGGTGTGTTGGCCTCATGCATGCAACTCTTCCAGGCGTTGGTGATAACGGGTGCTTTGGACGTCGGACCGATGGGGATGAGGGGAATGGAGGATCGTCCGTGCTCAGCCCTCCGTGTGCTTGGACAGGACCGACTCGATCCCCGCCATGGGAATGCCCAGCCAGTCGGGACGGTTGCAGGCCTCGTAGACGGCCTCGTGAGAGGGCCTTTGTCCAGCTCAGAGCAGGTCAGGACCGTCTGGTACGAGGCCTCGGCCTGCTCGCCGGTCAGCTGGACGTGGCGGCGACGGGTCGCGCGAGCGGGTCTCCTGGCGCCCCAGGCGGTAGCCCTCCTCGAAGGCGGAGCGCACGGCGGGGAGCCAGTCGGGTGGGGGCCTTGCCGACGGCGGCGGCGTAGTCGAAAGGAGCGCAGCATGCCGGGCCACGTCCCGGGCCGGCGGTCAGATCGGGCGCTGGGCGGGGCGCAGGGGCTCGCCCTCGAAAGTCAGGACGTACCAGCGCTGCTGGCCGCCGATCTCGTGGAGACCTGTCCCAGGTGGTAGTCGCCGTGGATGCGGGTGGCCGGCTCGGGGCGTGCAGCGCCTCGAGCCGGGCCAGAGCCTGCTCCACCTGAGCTCCAGGGCGCGGATGGCCGGAGAGCTCGGGGACCTCCTCCAGCGCCCACCGGGCGCGCTTGCAGCGGCGGCAGCGAGCTCGGCTGGCGAGTGGCTGCTCGTGCCCAGGAGGCGGCCAGGTGGTGGTGCATCTGCGCGGTCGTGCGTCCCAGATCGCGGGCCAGGCTCGACGGCGCGGGCACTCGCCCGTCGACGTCGTCGGTGGAGCCAGTGGCAGCAGACAGCTCGAAGCCGTCGTCGGCCCGGGGCACGAAGCTGCAGGCGACGGCCGAGTCGGTGGACCTCCTCCAGGGCAGGGCTGGCCGCAGCCGCCCATGCGCGTCCAGGTCAGGGTGGACCAGGCCACCGGCGTGGCACCGGTCCCAGCCGCTGTCGGGCCAGGGCCACCGACAGCTCACGTCGGGATTGCGCCCGTGCTCCAGGACCCGCAGGAGCTTGACGATGAGGTCACCGGTGGCGGCGTCCTGCTCCCAAGAGCCTCGCGCGGGGTCGGAGGAGCCGGCAGGATGACGGAGTGTTGGACTGCTCCCCGGTGGTCACCCGCAGCCTCGGCGCCTGCTGGGCGATGGCCAGGGCTCCGGCCTCGTCCCAGGACGGTGCCCGCCTTCAGCGTGCTCAGGGCCCAGGCCCGCCAGAAGGCCGGGTGGTGGGCGCCGTCGACGAGCGCCACCTGCGTGGGCGACGTCGGAGCGGTGGTCGCCAGCAGGCCGTGGTTGCCGGGTGCCTCACCGGGGTGGCGAAGGAGTCGAGCGCCCGGCGGCTCCAGGACCACCGCGCTACGTGCAGCAGCACGGCGCTCCGGGCGCGCCCACTGTGCCCGTGTGCTCACCGGCCTGCTGTCGCCCTCGCAGTGCGGCGATGACGAGGTCGCGCACGCCCTCCTCGGGTTCCCAGGAGGCGATGATGCGCAGGAGCCCGGCACCGGGGCGGCGTCCCCCTCGAGCAGGGAACCAGCGCCGCTGAGGCATCCACGGGCCCAGGGCCGCCAGGATCTCGGTGTCGCTGGGCCAGGTCTGACGGGGCCTGGGCGCTGCGCAGCGAGGGCGCGGTCGACGCCGCGTTCTGTGCTGCCTTGGCTGCGGAGATGGAATCGGTGGGCATCAGGCATCCTCTCCGGTGGGGGCGGTTCTGGGCGGTATGGGTAGAGGTGGTGTCGGCCGGGGCGCGGAGGTTGGGATCCCCGAGTGCTCCGTGCCCTCGGCATTCTCCACGCTCTCCGGCGTGCGTCGACGACAGCCAGTAACAGCATCCGCGCGCAGCGTCAGGGTGAGGCGGCCGCGTCTCGTCGATGGAGCGGAAGGCGCAGCCGCCGAACAGGTCGATGGTGCGTCTGCCCGCCAGCTCAGGAACCCTCGATCGTCACCGATCGGGGCGTGGCCGAGAGGTTGGCGACGCGCAGGGTCTCGCCCTCCGGCGCCGGCGTCGTCGCAGCGCGTGTGCGCCAGGACGGCGTCGTCGCTGGTGGGGCGCAGGAGGAAGCCTCCCGCGTCCCAGGACGGGGATGGGCGCAGCGCAGGTCAGGATCCGCCGGGTGAACTGCAGCAGCGAGTCGGGCCGGGCCATCTCGGTGGCCACCGTCAGGTGCGCGTATCCGGGGCCTGGATGAGTGGCAGCGTCAGGCGCACCGGGGTCGACCACGGTGGAGAAGCCCATGTTGGGGAGAGTCGTCCCACTGCATGGGTGCGTACACGTCGCGGTCCTCCAGCCAGATGTTCTCCCATGCCGATCTCGTCGCCGTAGTAGAGGCAGGGACTGCCCGGCAGGGACAGGAGCAGGGGCGTGAGCCAGCTCGACCTCGGCGCGCGAGGCGTCCAGGAGCGGGCCAGGCGGCGCCGGATCCCGATGTTGGCGCGCATGCGCTCCTCGAGGGGCGTACCAGGCGTACATCTGGTCGCGCTCGGCGTCGGTGACCATCTCCAGGGTCAGCTCGTCGTGGTTGCGCAGGAAGGTCCCCACTGCCCGTGGGCGGGGATGTCGGGGTCTTCTCAGCACCCAGCGGATGGCCTCGGCCGAGCCCTGCCGCAGCGCGTAGAAGATGCGCGGCATGACCGGGAAGTGGAAGCACATGGTGCACTCAGGGCGCCTCCTCGGTGCCGAAGTACTCCACGACGTCCTCGGGCCACTGGTTGGCCTCGGCCAGCGTGATGGTCCCGGGGAACTCCCCGGTCGAGCATCTGACGGATCCCGGCGATGATCTCGTGGGTGCCGGCCAGGTTCTCGCAGTTGGTGCCCTCCGACTCGGTCAGGTAGGGGGATGGCGTCGAGGCGGAAGCCGTCCACCCCGGTGCGCGCCCAGAAGCGGATGACGTCGTGGATGGCCTCGATGACCGCGGGGTTGCGGTAGTTGAGGTCGGGCTGGTGGAGAAGAAGCGGTGCCAGTGAGAACTGGCCGCGCTCGACGTCATAGGCCCAGTTGGACTCCTCGGTGTCCACGAAGATGATGCGGGCGTCGTCGTAGCCGGAGTCGTCGTCAGCCCACGTAGAAGTCCCCGTAAGGGCCCTCGGGGTCCGAGCGGGAGGCCTGGAACCAGGGTGGGCGTCCGAGGTGTGGTTGACGACCATGTCGATGATGATGCGGATCCGCGCTGGTGGGCCCTGGTGGACCAGCTCGCGGAAGTCCTCCATCGTCCCGTAGCGCGGGTCGATGGCCGTGTAGTCGGAGATGTCGTAGCCGCCGTCACGCACGGGCGAGGGGTGAGAACGGGCGGGATCCACGCGGTCCACGCCCAGCCACGCCAGGTAGTCCAGGCGGGAGATGAGCCGCGCAGGTCTCGATGCCGTCGCCGTCGGAGTCGGCGAAGAGCGCAGCAGCGCCTCGTAGAAGACCGCCGTCGCGGAACCACTCGGGTCCGGGCTCAGGCCGGGCGGGCCTGGGCCGGCAGGGCCAGCACCCCGGGGATCAGCGGGGCCACCGCCAGCGGCATGGGGATCCCGCCGCTGGGGGTGGGGATTGCCGACATCTGGGCCGCCACGGGCGCCGTGACGGGCACGCCCGCCGCGGGCTGGCTGAAGGCTCCCCCGGCGCCGCGGTCGGAGTCTCGCTGCCGGGGGCACCTGGGGCAGTACTCATCGGATCGGTGCTCACGGCGGCTCCACGGAGAAGACGTGGGCGACCTGCCCGGCGAAGGGGTCGAGGCGCACATAGTTCTGCCCCGACCACTCGTAGAGTCTCCGGTGAGCGCGTCGGTCACCCCTGACCACCGGGCGAGGCGTCCACCCAGCCCGGCAGGCCCAGGGCCTCCAGGTTGAGGTGAGACCTCGCCGCCCCTCGCCCCGTGCGGGTCGAGGTTGACCACCGTCAGGACGACGTCGTCCCTTGCCCGTGGGGCTGTGGAAGGCGTCCACCCGCTTGGAGTAGGCGAGGATCTGGTCATCGCTGGTGGGGTGGAAGTAGATGTCCCGCAGCTGGCGCAGCGCCGGGTGAGCGGCCCGGGCGGCGTTGAGGCGCGTGAGGAGGTCCTCGATGCCGTTGCGGCGAGCGGCGGCGAAGTCACGCGGCTTGTACTCGTACTTCTCGTTGTCGATCTGCTCCTCATAGCCCGGGCGCGGTGTGGACTCGGCCAGCTCGTAGCCCGAGTAGATGCCCCAGGTTGGGCTGAGCGTGGCCGCCAGGACGGCGCGCAGCTTGAAGGCCGGCACCTTCCCGTTGGTCATGAAGGGGGTGAGGATGTCGTGCGTCGTGGGCCAGAAGGCCGGACGCAGCAGGTGGGCGGTGTCCTTGCTGAGCTCCATCATGTACTCGATGAGCTCGTCCTTGGTGTTGCGCCAGGCGAAGTAGGTGTAGGACTGGTGGAAGCCGATCATGCCCAGGGTGCGCATCATGGCGGGGCGGGTGAAGGCCTCGGCCAGGAACAGCACCTCGGGGGACTCGGCGTGGATCTCGGCGATGAGCCGCTGCCAGAAGGGCAAGGGCTTGGTGTGGGGTTGTCCACCCGGAAGATCGTCACGCCGTGCTCGATCAGGTGCGCACGACCTCCAGGATCGCCTGCTAGATGCCCCTCGAGGGTCGTTGTCGAAGTTGAGCGGGTAGATGTCCTGGTACTTCGGGCGGGTTCTCGGCGTAGAGCGATCGAGCCGTCGGCCAGGACCGTGAACCACTCGGGGTGCTCGGTCACCCACGGGTGGTCAGGGAGCACTGGAGCGCCAGGTCCAGGGCCACCTCCATGCCCAGCTCGCGCGAAGCGCCACCAGGGCGTCGAAGTCCTCGAAGGTGCCCAGGTCGGGGTGGATGGCGTCGTGGCCGCCGTCGGGGAGCCGATGCCGTACAGGGGAGCCGGGGTCGCCGGGACGCGCCGTCAGGGTGTTGTTGCGGCCCTTGCGGTTGGTCAGGCCGATGGGGAGATGGGCGGGGTGAGGACGTCGAATCATGGCCGCGATGCGGTCCAGTCGCTCGGTCGCGCTGCGCAGCGTCCCCGAGTGCCAGGTGCCGTCCTCATCGGCCCTCGAGCCCAGCGAGCGCGGGAAGATCTCGTACCAGGGAGCCGGTCAGGGCGCGCTCGCGGTCCACCTGGAGGGGTACTCGGCGGAGGGCGAGACGTGGTCGCGCAGCTGCAGGCGCTCAGGGCTGCCTGGACCGAGTCCGACAGGCCCGCAGCCAGGCGGTCGGCCACGGGGTTGGAGGGTCGCGCGCATGATCCACACGGCGTCGTTGAGGGCCTTGACGCCCTCCTCATCGCGCCCTCAACGACCACCGCTCGGTCCAGGACGCAGGGCGCCCTCCTCCAGCATGAGCTCGACGTCGATGCCGGCGGGCGCCTTGATGCCGGCGTCGTGGCACCAGGTGGCGTACGGGTCCGACCAGCCCTCGACGCGGAGCGCCAGTCCCCAGGGGCGTCGGGCGCCACGGAGGCCTCATAGCGGTCCAGCCCCAGGGCGATGTCGTGCATGCGGGCGCTGGGGCCGTCGCTGCCGTCAGGACGTACCAGGACCGCGGTGGCGCCGTAGCGGTCGTGCCCCTCGCGGAAGACGGTGGCGCGGATCGGAATGACCTCGCCGACGACGGCCTTGGCCCGGCCAGCGCCCGTCCTCGACGACGAGGAAGACCTCGGTGACCGGGATCCGGCCGATCAGCGAGAACGGGGCCGGCTGCGGCGCCGCGCAGGCCGCGGACGACCCCGACGGCGCGGTCTGCGTCCCGGTGCCCTGAGCGGGTGCGTCGGTGGGGAGCGGCAGAGGACTTGGAGGACGGGTGGACTGCTTCTTGCCGGCCTTCGGCGTCGTGTTCAGGTCACAGGAGCAAGACTACGGTGAGAAACGACCTGAGTCACATGCCGGCTCGCGGGACGCGGATCGGCCCGGTACGCGCGTCGCGAACCGGGCCGATCGAGGGGGTGGGCGGGCCGGCTCAGCGGCCGGCAGGCCCTCAGTAGTTCATCTGCATGGCGGTGCGGACGTCGTCGAGCGTCCGATTGGCGACCTCGTTGGCCCGGGCGTTGCCCTGCCCCAGGACCTCCAGGAGGTAGTCCTCGTTGGCCGCGAGATCGGCGCGGCGGGCCCGGATGGGGAGCGAAGAACTCGTTGACGGCCTCCGTGGTGACCTTCTTGAGCGTGCCCGCGCCGCCGTCGCCGATGCGCTCGGCGATCTCCTCGGAGTGCCCGCCCCGCACAGGAGGCCAGCATCAGCAGGTTGGAGACCTCCGGTCGGTTGGCCGGGTCGGGTGATGACGCGCTCAGAGTCCGTCTTGGCCTTCTTGAGGGCCTTGGCGTCTCATCGGCGCTCATGCGCAGCTCGATCGTGTTGTGGCGCGACTTGCTCATCTTCTCCCCGTCCAGGCCCAGCAGCATCGGGGCCTGGCTGAGCAGCGCCTCGGGACGGCGGAAGACCGGGTGGTCCTTGACCGCCCGCCCGTAGCGCTGTCGAAGCGCTGGGCGATGAGTCGGGCCTGCTCCAGGTGGGGGAGCTGGTCGCTGCCGACAGGGCACGAGGTTGGCCTGGCAGAAGAGGATGTCGGTGGCCTGGTGAACCGGGTAGGTGAGCATCAGGCCGCTCATGGCCCGCCCGTCGGTGGCCTCCAGCTCCGACTTCACCGTGGGGTTGCGGTGCAGCTCGGACTCGGTGACCAGGGACAGGAAGGGCAGCATCAGCTGGTTCTGGGCGGGGACCGCCGAGTGGGCGAAGATCGTCGAGCGCTGCGGGTCCACGCCCACCGCCAGGGCGTCGGTGACCAGGGACAGGACCCGCTCGCGAATGGGGCCCACGCCGTCGCGGTCGGTGATGACCTGGTAGTCGGCCACGAGGATCCAGGTCTCCACGCCCGCGTCCTGGATCGTCTTCCAGGAGTGCATGGTGCCGAAGTAGTGGCCCAGGTGCATGTTCCCGGTGGGGCGGACCCCGGTGAACATCCGGTAGCGGCCGGGGTTGACGGCGATATCGGCCTCGATCTCGGCGGAGCGGGCGATGGATCGGGCCAGGGAGGCGTCATTGGTGGCGTTGGCCAGGGCCTCCTCGGCCGCGGTGGGGGTCTGAGTCATGTCCCTCATCCTAGGGGGTGCGCTCTTAGCGCTGATGCGGAGTTCGCCGGCCCGGGTGATGGGCTCCAACGTCCTGCGCTTCGGTGACTTATCCGATGAGGAACGTGGAGAGGGGCGAGCACTCGAAGCTGTCGTCTGCACCACCCTGATCTTCGTCAGGGTGGTGACGCGGGGCCGCAGATAACAGGATGATTACGTTCTTGTGGCTTCGGGTGGGTGTTTGCTCACTGTTGGTGGTGTGAGAGGGTTTTGGTGGGTCTTCGTAGTGCTCCGGTGCTTTTCGGTGTTGTCCTCCGCTGTGTGGGGGCGGCCGGCGGGTCCCTGCAGTTTCCGCCGGAGACTGGCAGCAGGTGCAGTGGGCCTGGCAGAGGTGGTTGAGCCGTCACGAGGCTGGCCCGGGGCTGTTACGGCTGTCTCGGATCAGTCAGCGCATCACGATCGTGTTGCTGGTGGTGGCTGTGCTGGTGGTGCCGCGCCTGGCTGCTGCGATGGTGCCGACGCTCTGGATGCTGGCCTGTCTGGGGGTGATGGTGCTGCTGTCACGCACTCGCACCATCTCGTGGCGGGCGGTGAGTGTCATGTTCTCGGTGAGGTGTGCCGTGGGCACTGGTGGTGGCTAAGGCTACGGGGCTGGTTGCCGCCAGTGGCGGGATGTCGACGAGTGACGACGGAGCGAGCATTGCTCTGGCGGCCTTTGTGGAGGAGCCGGGCAGCTGGTGCCGCTGGTGGTGGTGGCTTTGGTGGCACCAGGGGCGGGCGCGGCGCCTGGCGGCGGTGGACTGGGCGTTGCTGGGTTACGCGGCCGGGGCGGGTTTCACTGCGGCTGAGGACGGCGCCAGGCGTCTAGCGCCTCAGGGGATGCTGGCTTCTTTGCTGGGTGGTGATAAGGGTCTGGACTACTCGCTCAACGCCTGGACGGCCGGGTCCTTCCGCCTGTGGAACAGTGACGGTCTGTTAGGGTCGGTTCATGGCCGGCGGGGGGCCGAGCCCGCTGGCGGTGGGTCATCACGTGTCCACGATGACGGTGGCGATGGCGGTTGGCTTGGGGATCGTCCTGTGGCGCACCGGTAGGCCGCTGGGGCGGGTGGTGGCCTGGGTGCTGCCGGCCGTAGCGCTGGTGCAGGTGGTGGTGGATCACGCGGCCTACAACGCCTCGGTGGCCTCCTTGACCTCGGTGTCCTGGCTGGACTCGGACGACCCGGTCGTCTACTGGCTGGGTGCGGTGTGGCAGGTCTCGGGGCGGGGCAACAATGCGATCGCCTACTCGGTGGTGCTGTTCGGCCTGTGCCTGCTGGCCGATGCCCGCAGACGCCTGCGCACCGGAGCCCTGGGGGTCACTGCTGGCGAGGCGCCCAGGGCGCCCTCCGTGACGGCGATCGGGGGACCGGCTTTTGTGCGGGCTCCGATCGAGGCGGTCGCGGCGCTGGTGGCCTACTCCTACAGTGATCTGGTCGTTATCGCCCGTGGCTACGCCGACCGGCGCATGACCCGCTCCCAGCGCGATGATCGAGGGCCGTCTGACCGCCGCCCAGGTGATGGAAACGCGCCGTGACGCCATGGCGGCCACCACCCCCGGGCTCGAACCCGCGGCACGTCGCGTCTTTCGCTCTCATCACGCTCGCGGTCTCGGCCCTCATAGGGGCTGGTGTGCCTGTGGTGCGGTGTGGTGGTTGCTCAGGCGATTGGCTCGTCGCTGCTGTTTCGGCGGCAGTGACTCTGGGTTCTTCGCCGGCCTGCTCGACGAGCTGGCGACGTGGTGGGACTCCTGGGGCCGACAGGTCAGCTCCTGGTCACGGCGCTGGGTGCGATGCTGCTGATGTCAGCTGGTTCCACCTTCGCGCTGGCTATGGGAGCCGTCGGGTCCTGACCTGGGCCGCGGCCCACGGCCACGGCCTGGCCTCCTTTCATCCACAAACCCTGCGGCGGCGACCTCCTCATACCTCAGCAACGTCACCGCAGGCCAGTTAGCCCTGGGACCTGTTCGACTTCGCTCTGACCTTCGTCCCAGGCTCAGTTTTTCGGGGCCGGCGCCCATACCATCGCCCGCACCACCGCCAGGGACATGGCCGCCACCCGCACCGCCCTGAGACAAGGAGGCAAGAAAGCAGCCCAAGCCACCAGAACAAGCAGCAGCCAGAACCGAAGCCCAAACGCGTCGCAGAATCACAAGCAGCACACACGAGCATCGACAACAGCCAGACCACTCAACGCCCAAAAACAGTACAAGAACAAGAAGGTGGCATCAGATCACGAAAGAACGCTCAGCGGATGGTCCTCCGACAGGCCCATTGGGTTTCATCCACCCTAACGACCAAGAAGTACTAAGAGTAACTGAAGAGATGGGATATCCTCGGCGATCAATGGGATGCCGAGATCATGGAATCAAAGGCCGAGCTTTAGCGTCGCACGCAGAACGTCAAGAAGCACTTATTGCTCGCATGAGTCTCGGATCGGCGTTTCCGGCCGACTATGTAATGACTGTCCCCGGATGGTTTCGCAGTTATTCTCAGCATAGCGGAAAAAAACCTGGTATGTCACCGACCCAGATGGCACATGGGTATTTAGACCTGACGGTTCAATCAAAATGCCGAACGGATTAGAAGTCCCACCAAACTCTCCGATCCCAGGAAAATACTGGAACTGAATGTCAAAAACTTAAGAAGGAGGATGTCTTATGATTAACGTTCAGGATCTTAATGGACAATTACATGCCGGCAGAACTGAAGTAACAAAGCAGCCCTGAGGGATTCTTTTCGCTAGCGAGACGGCTATCAATTTGGAGGGCAATGATTGATGACGACAACCCTGAATGGTCTTATCAAACTCGAGTTCACCTCAACTCGTTGTGCGTGCATCGCGTTCAGCACGTATGGCACCAAGTTTTTCCTGAAAACTCAGGGATCGAGAACATGCTGCAACTCGCACATGCAGTCACCGAAGGGAAAGCCGACCCTGTCCAAGCTCAAGAGCAAGCAAGCCAGTTTCTTCAAGACATCCTATTCGAGACTGAACTTAACGCCACTACAGAACCGGCCACATTTGTTGCCGACGCTGCAGCAAGCGCCGTAATTTCTGCATGCCACAGAAATCCATATTATGAAGTCGAAGTGGATGGAGACCTAGAGGATGATGACTTACTTCCCGACTCTCTGGATCTAAGTTACTGCTGTTCAGCTGCGATGGCGCGTGGACTAAACTGGCAGGCCGCCGAAGATGTGGACGTTGAAGCTCGACGCGCATTCTGGATGTGGTACCTTAATGAAGCAATTCCAGCATCCCTCAGGATTTAAGTAGGCTCCGTGAAAAGGGCTCAAACTCATAACTAGCATGCTGTATGGAGACGGCCCAGTCGACGTCAGCAGTCAAGAAGTCAACGCCTCCACATCTACTCCAATGAGCCGAGGTTGTCCATCATTCGAACGATCATCGGTCGCGGCGATACTCGTGAGGTGACTCTTTTGTCCCACTGAAGCAGTTTAAATACAAAGCTACATTGGATAGTGGCTGTAATGATCGACATAAAGGCGCTTTCAGTCGGGATAAAAATTGATGCAACAGAAGTTGATGCCGGTAGCAAAGGAATTCTGTCTATATTTCTTGGACTGTAGTTATGCGTGTGCGTGTGTAGTCGCGGGTGGCATGAATTGGAGGCCTGCCGATGAGGTTGACGTTGAAGCGCGTCGTGCTTTCTGGATGTGGTACCTTAACGAAGCCATCCCATCAGTCCTCAATAATTAAGCAAGCGCTGCAAGACAGGTTGCCAAACAATAGACGGACGACGTTTGGAGGTGAATCATTCTATCTTGACAATTAAAGGCAAGCAGTTCTGCGCCTATCCTCCTGAAAAGAGGGGTGGCGATCATCCGTGCCATCGCCGAGCACAGATGGCCCATGACCATCAACGAGGCATTCGCCCTCCGGAGACCAGTTCGGCTGGCGACCCGCCCGGACGACGGACCATCTTCACCACTCCCGTCAGCAACGGCGAAGAAGACGGATACATCGGCTGTGATGTCACCAACACAAATCTTGTGTCTAGAATTAAGATTCAATCCTGACTACTCGGCTCTACGAGGGACTTGCAACCTCAGGGAAATCATCAGAACTTCAAAAAGCTCTTTACGTTTAAGGCATATGTTGATGTACTCAGTTTCCATCTGTGAAGGCAAAGCAGTAGGGTCCGACACCTTGTCGCAACTTGCACGAGTGGATTCTCGCTCACGTGGCTAGTCGTGTTTCTACAGGGCTACTCAATATTTTATATCTGTCACTATTGAGTCTCCTGCAATGATGGATCTGACTGGAGGCTGAGCAGCGTTACTTCGATGAGGGTGGAGAACTCTAAGGAGTCTTCACAGTTTACTGGTGTGACCTCTAAGAAATGCGTGAGCGCAGAGTTGTGCTCATCGATATGCGTGGCTGTGGACGCTGTGGAGCGTGACTATCGTCCGTAGGGTCGAGCGTGAGCCAGGGTAATCTGGAATGACGTCACCGCCCTGATCGCACCAGGTGCTGGGTGACCTCGGTGCCGGCTCAGTCCGCCTCGGCGCCTTGGGTTAGGGTCTCCAGCGGTTCGCCGGAGAAGTAGATCCGCAGGGACAGCGCCTCCAGCATCGTCGTGTCACCCGGCCGGTCGTGATGGCAGTCCGTGAGGCTCTCGGCGGCGCGGCCCTCGGGTTCGGCGGCCTGGTCCTGACCTCCTTGACCTCGCCGGAGCCGTCCGTCTCGATGATGACGTCGGCCTGGGTGTCCTGGGGGCTTCGGCTCACGCGCCGTGCCTGGGAGAAGGTGCTGTGTGAGGCTGGGGACCGCCCAGGTCGGAGTCCCAGGCCAGGTGCCAGTCGGTCCCGCGTCCCTCGGGCAGGACGACATCGACCTGGTCCAGGGCGCCGTTGATGACCACGAGCATGTCGTCGTCGTTCCAAGGGTGGCCCGAGCGCAGCATCTGGACGACGCGAGTGTGCGGGTCGTGCCAGAGTCCCCGTCCATCGGTGCGGCATCCGCCCGGTACCAGGCCAGATCCGCGATCGCGTCGCCTTCCAGGACCTGCCCGGTCGCGAAGCGCGAGGGCGCACCACCGGGTGGCTGTGGCGCTGGTGGATGAGGAAGCGCGTCGTGGCGACCAGGTCGCGCTGCCAGACCTCCAGGTTCCAGTCCACCCAGGAGAGCACGGAGTCCTGGCGGTAGCAGTTGTTGTTGCCTGCTGGGTGCGTCCCATCTCGTCGCCCGGCCACCAGCATGGGGTCCCGGCGCTCAGCAGTACGGTGGCCAGCAGGGTTGCGCATCGACCGGCGGCGCAGCACCTCGATCGAGGCCGCCGTTGATGCCTCGACCACGTCCCCCTCGAAGCCGTGGTTCCAGGAGCGGTTGTTGGGTTGCCGTCCCGGTTGTCCTCCTTGTTGGCCAGATTGTGCTTGTGGTCGTAGACCACCAGGTCGCGCAGGGTGAAGCCATCGTGCGCGGCCACGAAGTTGACCGAGCCCAGCGGGCCGCGACCACCGGGGAACTCCCCGTGGCTGAACAGGTCCGCGCTGCCCGACAGGCGCGTGGCCAGGTCTCGCAGGTCCGAGCGCAGACGGCCCTGGAGATCTCCGAGGCGTCATGCAGCCAGAAGGACGCGTGGTGTCGCGGAAGTGGTCGTTCCGGTCCTGGAAGGGCTCGAGGGAACTGCCCAGTGCGCCAGCCGCCGGGCCCCACGTCCAGGAGCTCGCTGATGAGCTTGACCGTGCTGAGCACCGGGTCCGTGGCGATCGCCGTGAGCAGCGGGTGACGCGGAGAACTCCGCGGCGTGGCGCCCCAGAGTGGTGGCCAGGTCGAAGCGGAAGCCGTCGACGCCGACCTCGGTGACCCAGTAGCGCAGCGAGTCCAGAACCAGCCGGATCGCACCCGTGGCCCGGAAGTCACCGTGTTGCCGGTGCCGGTGACGTCCATGTACTGCGCCGGCAGGTAGAGGGGCGTGCAGGTGTAGTCAGGTTGTCCAGGCCGCGCAGGCTCAGGACGGGGCCATCGACACCGCCCTCGCAGGTGTGGTTGTAGACGACGTCGAGCACGACCTCCAGGCCGGCCTCGTGGAGCATGGAGACCATGCCGCGGACCTCGTCCAGGACCGCCTGCGGGCGCGGCCGCACGCGCCGCGGCCCGTGGCGTAAGAGGGCTCCGGGCGCGAAGTAGCTCAGCGTGGGTAGCCCCAGTAGTTGCTCAGGCCCCGCTTGGTCAGGAAGGCTCGCTCACCGAGGCGTGGATCGGCAGCAGCTCGATCGTGGTGATCCCCAGGGCGCGAGGTGCTCGACCGTCACCGAGTGGGCCAGCCCGCGTAGGGTGCCGCGCAGCTCCTCGGGCACCCGGGCGGCTGGTAGGTCAGGCCCTTGACGTGGGCCTCATAGATGACGGCGCTCGCGGGGCACGCGGGCCCGGAACCACCGGGAAGGTGTCACCGGTGACCACGCCGACGGCGGTGCTGCCAGCCGAGTCGAGGCGCGAGGGCCTCCACGGCTCGGCCGCAGGGACCAGGTCATCAGTGACCTCATGGGCGTAGACGGCCGGCCCCAGGTCCACGTGGCCGTCCAGGGCCCGGGCGTAGGGGTCCAGCAGCAGCTTGCGGGGTTGTAGAGCAGGGCCCTCGTGCGGGTTCCAGGGGCCGTGGGCGCGGTAGCCATAGCGCTGACCGGCACCGACACCGAGGGACGTGCGCGCTCCACAGGCCCCGCGAGCCCCGTGCATCCCGATCCGGGTCTCCTCCACCACGGCGCCGTCGGCATCCATGGTCAGTGAGCGCAGGTCCACGGCCGTGGCATGCGGGGCGTGGACCGCAAAGTCCGCGCCATCTCCGTTCAAGGTGACGCCCAGCCCGTGGTCGGGAGCTGCGGGCAGGGTCGGCGCGCGGTGCTGGAGCAGGCTCTGGCGTCGAAGGCATGGGCCCATTGTCCTGGCGCGCTGGTTGCTACCACTTGAAGGGACGTGAGGTCTCCCTCGTGGGAGTGCGCCCGTCGCGTTCAACCCACCCGCTGTGACTGCCTCTGTCATCAGCGTCGTCTTCATCCCTGTCCTGACGCCGTGTCAGGGTGACTGAGCGCTCAGTGGCGAGATGCCCTGTTATGGCAACCTTGAGCCCGCATGAGAATCGTGGTCTGCATCAAGCACGTTCCTGACGTCCAGTCCGAGCGTCGCATCGAGGACGAGTCGCCTCCGTGCGCCGCGAGGAGGACGTCCTCAACGAGGCTCGACGAGAACGCCGTCGAGGCCGCCGTCGCCCTGGCCGAGGAGGCCGACGGCGAGTCATCGCCCTGACCATGGGGCCGGAGGATGCAGAGGACGGGGTGCGTCGCGCCCCTGCAGATGGGGCCGACTCCGGGGTCGTCGTGGCCGATGACGACCTGGCCGCGCCGACGTCGTCACCACCGCCCGGGTCCTGGCCGCCGCCATCGAGCGCATCGGCGAGTCGACCTGGTCGTCACCGGAATGGCCTCCCTGGACTCCATGACCTCCATGCTGCCCGGCGCCCTAGCTGCCGCCGCCCTTCCGGCCGTCACGCTGGCCAGACCGGCTCGAGGTCGACGGCGGCGCCGTGACCGTCACCGCACCGTGGGCACCGTCCGCGAGGTCCTCAGTGCGCCGCTGCCCGCGCTCGTCAGCGTCACGACCAGGCCAACGAGCCCCGCTACCCCAACTTCGCCGCCATGCGCGCCGACGAAGAAAGCCCATCGACTTCTGGGATGTTTCCGAGCTCGGCCTTCAGATCGCCGAGCGGCCGTCACGTCGTCGACGACGAGGCCCGACCCGCCCGTGAGGCCGCATCATCGCACCGAGCGCCGGAGAGGCGGGCCGCGAGCTCGCCGCCTGGCTCGTGGAGAACAAGCTCGTCTGACGGCCGGCCGCAGCGCCCGCCCACGTCGCAGCAGGGGCGCTGGACGCCGTCGCGCCGCCCGTCCCGCCTCCCTACCACTCGCGAAAGAAGCTGATTCCATGCTCGATGCCCTCTGCTCGTCCTCGTCGACCTCGAGACCACCGAGGCCGCCCCCACCGGCCCCAGCCTGGAGCTGCTCACCGCCGCCCGGGGAGCTGACCGGCGGCGACGTCGTCGCCCTGGCCCTCCAGCCTCTGGGTGAGGCCGCCTCAGCGGCCCCTGGCCGGCGCCGGAGCCACCCGCCTGCTGTCCGCCGACCTGGGTGAGGCCGCCCACCTGCCGCCACCGCAGCCGACGCCGTCGTGGCGGCCGTCGGCGCCGTCCAGCCCGCCGCGGTCCTGGTCGTCTCCGACTACCGCGGCAAGGAGCTGGCCGGACGGAGCCGCCGTCGTGCTCGGCTCGGCCTGCGTCTCCGACGTCACCGCCCTGGAGGCCGCCGGCACCGAGACGCGCGCCTCCAAGCTGGTCCTGTCCGGCTCCTGGTCCACCACCGCCGGCGTCGCCTCGGGCGGCAATGCACCCGATCATCGCCGTGCGCCCCGGGATCGCCGAGGTCGCTGCGACTGAGGGCGCGCCCCTGACGGCCGAAGCCCCTCGAGGTTCCCGTCAGCGCCGAGGGCCGCCGCCGTGCGCCTCGTCTGCGCGAGGCCACCTCCGTGGCCTCCGGTCCCGCCCTGAGCGAGGCGCGCACCGTCGTCGTGGGCGGCCGCGGCGTGGACGGCGACTTCGACCTGGTCCGCTCCTGGCCCAGCCGCTCGACGCCGCCGTCGGGAGCCACCCGCGTGGCCTGCGACGAGGGCTGGATCGAGCGCAGCGCCCAGATCGGTCAGACCGGCGAGACCATCTCCCGCGCCTGTACATCGGCCTGGGCGTCTCGGCGCCGTCCACCACACCAGTGGCATCCAGGGGCCGGCACCGTCGTCGCCATCTGCGACGACTCCGAGGCCCCGATCTTCGAGATGGCCGACTTCGGCGTCGTCGGCGACGTCACCGAGGTCGTGCCCCAGCTCGTCGAGGAGCTCGCCAGGCTGCGCGGCTGAGCTCGTCCTCAACGACCTCGTCCTCAATGACATTGTGGGGGTGCCCCGTCTCATCGACGGCGCACCCCACAACACCTGAGGGCGTCAGGCTCCTCGGTGCCCCAGTCCCGGTGACCTTGAAGCCGTCCTCACTGGGAGTGAGGATGAGCCAGGCCCCGTACTCGAACTGAGCGCGGTGGTTGGGAAGCGGCTGCATCCAGGGCTTGGACTGATCCTCCGGGTGATCGGGCACAGGATCGACCAGGAGCCAGATCCTCAGAGATCACCATGGTCCCGAACAACGAGTCCTTGGGGCCCGCCAGCAGGCAGGAGGCCACCTTGCCTCCCTTGGGCAGGGTAGGCGCTGCGCGCCGTGGCGTCACCGGCCTGCGTGGAGCCGCCGGCTCATCCAGGGAGGAGAGCACCGCGGAGTCGACCTGGTCGGTGACCTTACTGTCCTCCTTAGCGGCCAGGGCGTCGTAGACGGCCTGAACCCTTGAACCAGTGACGGGCGGTGGATGTCCTGGGTCGGGAGGTGGTGAGACGACGTCGAACAGCGCCAGGACTCACCGTCCCACTGAGCGGCGACGGCGGCCGTCCCGAACCGGAACAGGCCTTGCAGTCCATGTCGCCCGGCGACCATGAACTGGGGCATGTTGAACAGCACGAGTTCCCGCCCACGACGCGCAGGTTCTCCATATGGGTTGCCGGGGTGTAGCCGATCTCGTTGCTGCCCTCCATGATGAGGGAGCCGACCATCTGCTTGTCGCCGTTGTAGGCGGCCACGACGTCGAAGGCCGCAGCGGTGCCGCTGTTGCACTCCAGAACCGCGACCGTCACCGGGGAGGAGCCGAAAAGCCCGGCTGCGCCTCCTTCAGCGCGACGGTGGAGTTGCTTCCGCCCGGGCCGTTGCCCGCCGCCGCGGTCGCGGTGCCCGCTGGAGAAGGTGAGCTGGTCTTGTCATCCTTCATCTTCTCGACCACCTGCGACTTCGTCGTGCCGCGGACCACGGAGGCGAAGCCGTCGGCGCAAACGGTCGGGACATCGAGGTGGCGCCGCCCAGCTCCTCCAGGCTGGGGGCGGGCATAGCTGCGGAGGTCGGGGCCGAGGTCGGCAGTGCCGTGGCGCGGGTCGAGCTCGAGCCGGAGTCGAGGTCATGACCGACGTCGTCGAGCCGTTGAAGACCACGACGTAGCCATCGCCGGCCGCCCACGAGGTCACGCGGGTGGGAGACCCTCCAGATCGTGCTCCCGTCGACCGGGTCGAGGGCGCAGCGAGTCCGGGTGAAGCCATGACGAGGGCCCCCTTGCTGGTCTGCCAGCGGGTACCACCTCGGTGCCCAAGGTGTTGAGAGCGCCGCGCCCTCGGGGAAAGCTTGCTCGACCACAGCACGCTGCTGCCGTCCAGGCCGGCCACGGTGACGCCGTCACTGACCACCAGACATCACGGCTCATCGGCGGGTTGACACTGACGAGCTTGCGGGGCGCCTCGACTCGGGTCGCCCACACCGGCTGGAGCCGTCGAGCTTCAGCCCAGACCTTCTCCCGGTTGACGCTCACGGTCCCGTCGGAGCTGACCGACGGGGGTTTTCCGTCCCCAGGGAGTGTCGCTCAGCCGCACCGAGGCGGGTGCCGGTCCCGACGCCCGCGTGCTCCGGTGACGCCGGTGCGCCAGGAGTGGAGGACGGGGCGGCGGAGGGCCGCGGGACCCACGGGGTTCGTGGGGCCATGCCATTAGGGGATCTTCGAGGGCCCGCTCTGGGAGGGAGCGCCGAGCGGGCGTCACTGGGCTGGGGTGCAGCCGGTGAGGCGGGCGCCGTGGGGGCCTCGGCGGAGACAGTTGAGGGGCTTGGCGGGGAGTTGATCCCCGAGGCCAGATCGATGCTGATCTGGTCACCGCAGTCCAAAGGTCTTGGCGTTCATCCGGCAGTCGAGTACTGGCCAGCCAGATTATCGGGGATGGGGACCTGCCACGCGGCGTGGGACGACGATGAGGCTCGGGTTCAGAGCCACCAGTGCCTCACGTCGATCAGCGATCACCCGCAGGATCGTCAGCTGCTTGCTGGTGATCGTCGTGGTGCCGTTGGCGTCGAAGGGCGCCGCCGCGAGCTCCTACCGATGTTGGACAGGTCCTGCTGCGCCTGGAGGATCAGGGGCCGTGACCATGGAGAGCGGGTCGGGCTGCGCGTCAGCGCCAGATGCCTCCACCGCCGAGCGCCAGGACCAGGGCGACGACGGCGCTGAGGATCCTGAGCCGTGCCCGACGGCGCCGCTGAGGCGGAGGCGGTGAGGCGAGGGCAGAAGGCCCTGGGGCGGCGCCGCGCAGGGCAGCGGGGTCGTGGATGAGGGGGCCTCCGGGGAAGGCGATTCGGGAGCAGGGAGTCAGGAGCAGAGGGTCAGGGAGACGGAGACACTAACCGCAGCCCTAGAAGGAAATGGGCCGGCCGAGAGGCGGAATAAGATTCGTACCGATCGGTTGAATGAGACTTCCTGTCGTGCGGGCACATGTCCGTAGAATGTGCCGTCATGTCCGTATCGGCACAGCCCGGGTGGGACGTCAGGCGACGGCGTGGCTGGGGGACTGCTCGGACGCGACGGTCGCCTGGGCCAGGACCTGGTCGCCGTCGTCGCCGCCGTAGATGACCAGGCTCTGACCGGCGGCCACGCCACGCAGGGCACGGCCAGGTCGGCGTGCAGGGAGGCCCGCTGTGCCGCATCGACGCGGACCCTCGCCGGGACCGGGCGGCCGTGGGCGCGCACCTGCACGCCGGCCTCCTGCCAGCCGACGGCGGGGGAGCCGCCAGGATCGGTGGTGCCGGTGTCCGGGCCGGTGGCGAGCGGTTCGGGATCGGCGAGCAGAACGAGCCCGTCGCCGTCGACCGTGGTGCGGCTGAGCAGCTCCTCGGGGCCGACGACGACCTCGTTGGTGGCGGGGACGCGTCTCGATGACGTAGCGCGGGCGTCCGTCCTCGGCCGGGCGGGACAGGCCCAGGCCCTTGCGCTGGCCGACGGTGAAGCCGAAAGTAGCCCTGGTGGGTGCCCAGGACCTCGCCGTCGGGGAGACCATGGCGCCCTCGTGGGCGCCGAGCGAGCAGGTCAGGAAACCGCGGGTGTCGCCGTCGGCCACGAAGCAGATGTCGTAGGAGTCCGGCTGGAGGCCACCGGCGAGCCCCGGACTCGGCCTCGGCGCGCACCTGCGCCTTGGAAGGGCATCGCCCAGCGGGAAGAGCGCCGGGCCAGGCCCTCGCGGCCGGAGACGGCCAGAACATAGGGACTGGTCCCCTGGCGGCGTCGACGGCGCGGCGCAGCGTGAGGCCCTCAGTGTCCCCGGGGCGGCGGAGGAGGCGCCGCCGCTCAGGCGCGCGTAGTGGCCGGTGGCGACGGCGTCGAAGCCCCGAGGCCAGCCCCGCTCGAGGAGGGCGTCGAACTTGACGCGCTCGTTGCAGCGCACGCAGGGTTGGGGTGCGCCCGGCGCGGTACTCGTCGAGGAAGTCGGGCACGACGCGCTCCTCGAACTCCTCGGACAGGTCCCACACGTAGAAGGGATGCCCCAGGATCTGGGCGGCCCAGCGGGCGTCGGCGGAGTCCTCGATGGAGCAGCAGCCGCGCGAGCCCGGGACAGGTCTGGGCTCGGTTGCGGGTCAGGGCCATGTGGACGCCCACGACCTCATGGCCGGCGTCGACGGCGCGCGCGCAGCCACGGCGGAGTCGACTCCACCGGACAGGGCGGCCAGGACGCGCACGGATCTCCTTCAGGCAGACGGGTAGCCGTTGCTACAGGGCCGTGGCAGGCTACCGCAGGTCGGTGGCGACCGGGGCAACCGGAGGCAGAGGACCTCGTGGCGCCCGGCAAAGAAGGCGCTGACGACGGGATGTCAGACCTGACGGGTGCGTCACTGGCGCCGGCAGCTTCGCCTGACCCTGCGCGATCAGCGTTGATGCTCAGGTTCTTCGTTTTCCGTCGGGGAGTGCAAGCGCATTCTCAGCGTGGCGGGTGAGCATGTGACGGTAGTGCCCAGGCATGTTCCAGCAGCGCCTGCCCAGCGGTGTCATGCTGTTCGTCGGGCTCGACTCGACAAAGGCGTGGCGGTGCGTGTCAGTGTGCTCATGGTGCTCATGTCTCATCGTTCACGAAAGGAGCTACGATGTCCGATGCGTGGTTGGCCTTCTTGGTTATTTTCGCCATGCTGCTGGCGATCTGGCGGATAGCAGACAGTCGAGAGCGTCCGATGACGAAGAGCGAGCAGGGAACGCATGTTCTTCCGGCAGACCTACAGCCTGTCGATCGATCGCATGCTCTCGAGAGCCCGCTGGATCGGGACGAGGTACGGCGCCTGCGTGACTCGGGAGAAGCGACGGGAGTGCGCGAGCCATCAGATACGTACAAGAATGGGACCCCGTTCCTCGGGAGATCGCCGCTCAGTTCGTCGACCGCGTGTGAGAGGGGCTGCGCTGGATCGAGAACTGCGTTCTCCGCCCAGGACGTACTTTTCCCCCAAACGACTGCTGACGGACTCCAGTCGTTTGGGGGACATCGCAGTCCTCGGTCACCAAGTACGTCCCCGATGGCCAAGAACTCGGGCACCAGAGCGGATGGCCGGCAGCATGGCGCTGTTGCGTGGCCGTTGAGGGGCGCTCAACGGGCGGCGAACTCATGGCCGGCGCGAATGAGGTCCCGGAGCCAGTCGCTCTGTGCGGCCTCCATCGTCTTGACGACGACGTGGTGGTTCCATCTGTTGGCACTGACCTGGTCGACGCGGTGGAAGTGCGGATCCTCCACGGGTCGGTCGAGCCTCACGTTGAGGAACAGGGTGCCGTCGCCCGTCCTCTCATAGGCCCAGACCCACAGGAACTTCCGGTTGACGGAGAAGCTCACCTGGGCCGTCAGGTGCTTCGTGACGGAGCCGAGCGAGAGGGCGTAGGACTCGATCGCCGCGTACATGGCGGCCGATGCGGCTTACCGCTGAAGTCGCCGATCATCTTGTTCGAGGTGGTGGGCATGCGGTGCTCCTCGTGAGTCGTCGGACTGGATGCTGTTACAGGGCGTGTCCCGGCCGCCTTGTGCGTCACCTTCCAGGCGCGCCTGGCTCCCTCCAGGGCGGCGGGCAGGGCGGCGAGCAGGGCGCTCGACGTCGTCGAGCTCGTCTCCCGGCCCAGGGAGCAGCGCGGCGTGGAGCAGGCCGCCCCTCCTCAAGCCCATTGCCAGGAGCACGTGACTGGGCTGGGTGACCCCGGCGTGGCAGGCCGACCCCGCCGACGCATCAATCCCCGCCGGGTCAGGGCCGCCGAGCAGTGCCTCGACGTCGGCCTCCTCGAACCCACAGGTGCGCCGTGGAGGCCACGCGAGTCGAGCACCCTCCGGCAACGTGGCGTGAACGCCCGCAAGCCCCCCGGCCCCCTCCAGGATCCGACGTCGCAGCGCCGCCAGCGGGCCTCCTGCTCCCTCCCGCTCGGCGACCGCCAGCTCCACCGCCAGAGCCAGCGCCCAGGCCGCCACCACGTCCTGCGTGCCCGAGCGGAGCCCCGCTCCTGACGGCCCCCGCCCGTGGCCGGCGTCAACGCCCAGGTCGCGGCGAACCACCAGGGGCCCCCGCCCACCGGCGCCCCCAGCTGTGCCCGCTCAGGCTCATCGCATCAGGCCCCAGCCATGGAAGTCCACCGGAACCTTCCCCAGCGCCGCAACCACGTCAGGTGGACGGGCACGTACCCGGCCTCGCCGGGACGCCCTGGCGCCACTGGCCTCCCGCACGCGCTCCACCAGCGCCGCCATGTCCTGCACCACGCCGGTCTCATTGTTCGCCGTCATCACCGACACCAGGGACGCGGGGGGTGGTCAGTGCTGCCCGCCGGCGCCAGTGCTCGATCCACCGAGTCGGCTCGACCCGCCCGCGTCGTCAGCCTCCAGCAGGCTCGAGCCCCGCCCCTAGCTGGTCCACGGCGGTGCGCGCCGAGTCAGAACCGCCGGGTGCTCAATCGGAGACGACCAGCCCTCCCGCCCGGAACACTCGCGCCCGCCCGAGACCACCAGGGCGTCGGCCTCTGTCCCACCGGAGGTCAGCAGCACCTCATGCGCATCACCCCCAGGGCACTCGCCAGGCAGGGCACGCGCCTGCGCCAGCAGTGCCCCACCCGCCGACCCGCGGTGTGCTGCGCACTCCGATTCGCCCAGCCCTCGAGTCCACTGGCCAGGTCCTCGGCGATCTGCTGGGCGACCTCCCGGACGGACCGGGGCCGAGGCGGCGTGATCCGAGATAGGTGCGCACGCCCCCAGCCTGAACGGCGGCTCAGAAAGCCAGACTTTGTCCATATGGGACGGTCTTTAGCCGTTTTTCGCATGCGCGCCGACCCGTACGCTGACCTGTACAGATGCTCATGACCCGACCGACTCGTCGCAGCCGTCCCCATGGACACATTTCCCCGGTCCCGCCTCGCACCCGCGCAGTTTTGGGCCCGGGACGCGTCGGAGGTCCCGAAAGTCGTCCATATTCATCTCCTATCGGTATGGGCGTGCCCATGTGCGCCTCGAAGCAGGGGGTGGGAGGTGATCCCATGCGCACCGACCAGCTCGCCCTGTCCCGCTCCGCCACCGACCGCGACGCCGAGCGACTCAGCGAGCCCAGGCTGCTGGAGCGCCTCGCCGCCGACCCCGAGACCCGCCTGCTGCTGGTCGACGCCCGCGGCCGCGTCGCCTGACCGGCCCCGCCATCCACCCCGACCTGCCCGACGACGGCCTCACCCGCCCAGCCTCATCAGCAGCCCCGGCGCCACCGCCTGGGAGGGCCCGGCACCCGCAGCGGCTGGGGCCTGCCCGACCTGCGCGTCGGCTGCCTCAGAGCCTCCGCCCCCACTCGCTGCCCCGACCTGACCGTCCTCTACATGGGCCGCGAGGCTCTGCCCGACGCCGCAGCCTCCGGCCCCGCCTGGATCGCCGTCGTCGTGCCCCAGGCCCTCGAGGTCTCCCGACGCCCCGAGCCGCCCGCCACCGGCTCCGACGCCGAGGGCACCGCCGTCGACCACCCCGACCTGCGCCGCCTGCTGGGCGCTACCCGCTCTCCGCCCTGCGAGCCATGGGCGCCCAGATGACGGCCCGCGACGCCCGGCCTGGCCACCACGGCCACCGCCCTGGCCTGCGCGCCCGCTCCGCCCTACTGCCCGAGCTGCGGCGGACGCACCTCGATCATCGAGGCCGGCTGGGCCCGCCGCTGCTCCGACTGCGCCACCGTCCACTTCCCGCGCACCGACCCGGCCGTCATCATGGCGGTCACCGACACCTCCGACCGCCTCCTCCTCGTGCGCGGCGCCACCTGGGCTCCCCGGCGCTACTCGGTCGTGGCGGCTTCGTCGAGGCCGGCGGGTCCGTTGAGGCGGCCGTGGCCCGGGAGGTGTGGGAGGAGACCGGGCTGCGCGTGGCCGACGTCGAGTACGTCGCCTCCAGCCCTGGCCCTTCCCGCGCTCCCTCATGCTCGGCTGCCGCGCCGCCTGGCCCCGGCGAGACCGGCCCCGCCCCGACGGTCAGGAGGTCGTCGAGGCCCGTCTCGTCTCCGTGACAGAGCTCACCGCGAGCCGCCGACGAGCAGCATCCTCCTGCCCGGCCCCACCTCCATCGCCCGACTCCTCATCGAGGACTGGTACGGCGGCCCCATCGTCGGCTGACGCACCCGCCCGGGACAAGGACCGTCGATTCCTGTCACCGCCGCATGGCAGGCTGGTCCCGATGAGCCCGACCACCCCCACCCGCCCCCCTCGACGCATCCAGGCTCCTGGGCCCTCGACCCCGACCAGCGCGGGTCGCCGAGCACCTCGAAGGCCCCTGTGCGTCCTGGCGGCGCGGGCACCCGGCAGAGCCAGGCCATCACCACCGCATCGCCCACGGCGTGACCACCGGCGCCTACCAGGCCACGCAGGTCCTGGCCGTGACCTTCACCGCCCGCGCCGCCGGCGAGATGCGCTCGCGCCTGGCCGACCTCGGCGTCCCCAGCGTCCCAGGCCCGCACCTTCCACGCCGCCGCCCTGCGCCAGCTCACCTACTTCTGGCCACCGCCATCGGCGGGACGGCGCCCCGACATCCAGGCCCACAAGGCGCCCTGGTCAGCGCCGCCGCCGCCGCCTGGGCCTGCCCGCCGACCGGGCCACCGTGCGGGACCTGGCCGCCGGGTCGAGGTGGGCCAGAGTCACCATGACCCTGCCGAGGACTACGCCCAGGCCGCCGTCGCCGCCGGCCGCACCGGCGTGGCCGGGCAGGGAGGCAGCCACGGTCGCCCAGGTCCTGTCCCTCTACGAGGAGGCCAGACCGAGCGCGGCGTCATCGACTTCGAGGACGTGCTCCTGCTGACCATCAGGATCCTCCTGGACCGCGAGGACGTCGCCGCCCAGGTGCGCGGCCAGTACAAGCACTTCGTCGTCGACGAGTACCAGGACGTCTCCCCGCTCCAGCAGCGCCTGCTGGACCTGTGGCTGGGCAGGCGCCGCCAGCTGTGCGTCGTCGGTGACGTCTCCCAGACCATCTACTCCTTCACCGGCGCCACGCCCGCGTTCCTCACCGGCTTCACCACCCGCTACGAGGGCGCGCGCACCGTGCGCCTGAGCCGCGACTACCGCTCCACCCCGCAGGTCGTCTCCCTGGCCAACCGGGTCCTGTCGCGCTCGCGGCGCGGGGGCGGCGGCCTGCACCTGCCCGCAGGCGCCGTCGAGCTGGTCGCCCAGCGGCCGCAGCCCGCCGTGCGCTTCAGAGACCTACGACGACGACATCGCCGGGGCCGAGGGCGCCGTCGCCCAGGTGCGCCGCCTGCAGGCCGCCGGGGTCCCCCTGAGCGAGATCGCGATCCTGTCCGCACCAACTCCCAGTCCGAGGTCTTCGAGCAGGCCCTCGCCGGAGCCCAGATCGGCTACCTCGTGCGCGGCGGCGAGCGCTTCTTCGAGCGCGAGGAGGTCAAGCGCGCCATGGCCGTCATCCTCGGTGCCGCCCGCACCGAGAAGGCCACCCTCACCGGCGACCTCGGCCAGGACGCGCACCGTCCTGTGCCGGGAGGCTGGGCGAGGCCGCCCGCCCCCGCGGGCCGTGCGCGAGCGCTGGGACGCCCTCAACGCCCTGGTGGCCCTGGCCGACGAGATGGCCCAGACCCGCGGCGCCGACCTCGACGCCTTCCACACCGAGCTGCGTGAGCGCCGACGCCAGAACGCCCCCACCGTCGAGGCGTCACCTATCCTCCTGCACGCCGCCAAGGGGTCTGGAGTGGGACGCCGTCATCCTCGCCGGCGTCTGCGAGAGCCTGCTGCCGATCTCCTGGCCGAGGGCAGGCCGCCATCGAGGAGGAGCGGCGCCTGCTCTACGTGGGCGTCACCGCGCGCGCGAGCACCTCATCATCTCCTACGCCCGCGCCCGCAACGCCGGAGGCGGGCCTCCCTGCAAACCCTCCCGCTTCCTGGACGGCCTGGCCCACCGGCCACGGCAGCCGAGACGCCTCCCGGCACCAGGGCCGCCAGCGCAGGAACGCTCCCGACAGTCCGCCGCCGACTTCCGGGGCCAACAACGACCCCGCACCATCGCCCTGTTCGAGGGCTGCGGGCCTGGCGCTCCCAGATCGCCAGGGCGGTCGAGGACCCGCCTACACGGTCTTCGCCGACGCCACCCTTGCGGGACATCGCCGTCGTCAAACCCACCAGCCTGCCCCAGCTCTCCCTCATCACGGCGTGGGCGCCACCAAGCTCCAGGACTACGGCGGGCCCGGTCCTGGCCCTCTCTGCGCGACTTTCGAGGCGGGGACTGAGCGGCGAGCACTCCTGCCGGCGGCTCACTGCGCACGGCACAGGCACTCAGGGTGACGCTCCCAGGCCCTGGCGCGCCCCAGGGCTCCTGGCCGGTGACCTCCACCGAGTGCGTGGACCACCACGCAGCCGAGCCTCCGCTCGCCTCCCGCCAGTTCAGCCTCGTCCCCGGCGCCGTCGGCCCCGGATGCCTGGGCCCACCAGCGTGTCGATGACGGCCCCGAGCCGTTGACGCCGCCGCCTCGTGCAGGACCAGGTGCTCGACCTCCGGCATGGGCAGGGTGCGCATCTGCGTGGCCAGCGCCGGCCAGCAGCGGGTCAGCGTCCCTCTCCCACAGGTCCAGGCAGGTCGAGCACGGACCCTGACCGTTTGAGTACCGGGCCGATGCGCACCCCCGCCTCGCCGACGACGACCGGCAGGTGCACCACGTCCTCCTGGGCGAGCGGCGCGCGAGCAGCAGCTCGACCACGTGCGCGTCACCGTCACCATGACATCAGGGGCGGGTGCGCAACGGCGCCCCGCGTCCGCAGGAGCGGGAAACGCGCCGACAGCAGCGGGCCAGCCCCCGTCCTGCGGGGACCGGGTGGACAGGATCGTGCCCACCCCGGCCTCCGCCAGCCACAGAGCCGCCTCCTGAGCCAGGGCGCTCACGCCGTGAACAGCCAGGACGGCCTGGGACAGGAGCGCGCACACGGCCCTTGGCGTCGGCTCCCGAGCCGGTCCCAGTGACGCCGTCGGCCCGCCGAGCTCGCTGGTCGCCGAGGCCAGCAGCACCCCTGACGCTCCAGGTCGCGACGATCTCGCGCCCGCGCCACCGGCACCCGGCTGCGCCCAGGCGGCCCGGTGAGACGCCCGTGCTCTCCAGGTTGCGCGCGAGACTCATCGAGCAGGCGCTGCTCGGCCAGGCTCAGGTCACTGACAATGGTGCGCCGCCCAGGACTCGTCCCGATCTGGCTGACGCCCTGCTGGCGCCACAGGATGGCGCACCCACCACGTACACGCATCGTGCCTCCTCACAGTCCTCCCGGAACCCGAAGGGGCGCCGGGAGCTCGACGTCCTGGCGAGCGCGTCAGGACACGGTGCGACAGTGGCACGGGGCGCGTCCAAGCCACCAGAGGCAGTTGCCGGCCTGTGGATAACTATCCCCGGCCGAGCGCCGGGTCAGCGGGGGTCACTTGGCCGAGCAGGTGGCCAGACCGGAGGTGTCGCCCGAGGCGATCGCCTCGGTGGCGGTGACGGCCTCGTGCAGCGTACCGACGGCGAAGACCTGCATGCCCTTGGGCTCATGGCCCTTGACCTCGTCACAGTTGCTCGCCGGGGCCAGGAAGTACGTGGAGCCCGCCTTGCGGGCACCGGCCATCTTCTGCTGGATACCGCCGATGGGGCCGACCTGGCCGTTGATGTCGATCGTCCCGGTCCCGGAGATGTCCTTGCCGCCGGTCAGCGCCCCCGGGGTGATCTCGTCAACGACCCCCAGGGCGAACATCATGCCGGCACTGGGCCCGCCGACGTCGGACAGGCCGAAGGTGGCGTCCACCTTGCTGTCCACCGAGATCTTCAGGCTCAGCCCCAGCAGGGAACCGGTCGTCCCCTCCTGCGGGGCGATCGTGGTGAGCGCGGCGGCCACCTGCTGATCGCCGCGGCGCACCCCGAGGGTCACCCGAGTGCCCTCGGCAATGGTGGTCATGAGCTCTCTCAGCTGGGAGAAGGAGGTGATGGTCGTGGCCTGGCCGCCCTCAGGAGTGATGGTCTCCAGGACGTCCCCGGCCTGGACCTCGGTCGAGTCTGCTGCTCAGCCACCTCGGTGACGGTCAGGTGCATGGCTCCGGCCTTGCCGGTCTCCACGAGCGCGGCGATGACGGCGGAGTCCTGCGAGGCGGTCATCTGAGCCTTGCCGGTCTCCTCGACCTGCTCGGCGCTCTGATCCTGCAGGGCACACCTCGTTGCGGTCCACGATCCGCTTGTCCGCGGAGAACCAGGCGGCGATGAGGGTCCGCGGTGGTCACCGGGTAACCAGGGGCAGCCCGACACCGAGACCGTCGTCATCCGCAGGGGCGCCCTGGGTCAGGTAGGGCTCGGTCCCCGAGACCTTCAGGACGTCCTGGCTCGACGACGAGCCGTTGTCCAGCACGTTCCAGGTCGGGCCGGGGCCTCGATGACCACGTTGATCGGCACCGTGAAGGCGGCGACGATGAGGCCACCACCACCGGGACCGCCCCGACCGCCGCAGTGCGCCGCAGCCTGCGTCGGCGCCGGTCCTGTGAGGAGGGCTGCGCCTGCGGGGCCTCGGCGTGCTCGGCCTGGTCGAGGCCGGTCATCCTCAGGCTCCAGGGCCGGCCGGGTGTCGTCAGGGGCGAGCGGGCCCCGCGGCGTCGACGGCGTCGTGCTGGTCTGGGTGCGTCACGCGCTCATCGTGCGACATCTTCCTGGGAAGACGCGCAGATACCGACACGAACCCGGCACGAACTCGACACACTGCCGGCACGGACGGGACGACGGGCCCTGACCGGGACGGAGCGGGCACGCCGTCGACGAACGGAACATAGCCCCGGCACAGGAATGGGTGCGACCATGGGGCCGTTAGCGACAGTGTCCGGTCGCCCCCAGACGGCGGACGATGCCCAGGACGACCGGCGAGAGGAAACCCCGTGAGCGAGGACGCCTTCGACAGAGCTCGAGAGATGCTCGCATCACTGTTCGGCGAGCAGATGGCCTCCGACGCCGTCAGCGCCCTGCGCTCATCCGGTGGATCAGCTCCATCGCCCAGATGCCGGGGTGGGGGACATCTCCCAGCTCAGTCCCGCCAGCTGCTGGCGATGCGCGCCCAGTTCCAGCAGATGTTCTCCGCCTCCACCGCCGAGCCGGTCGGCTGGCAGATGGGCCGGGGCTGGCCCTCAGCAGGCAGCGCGCGGCGACGGCGGCGCAGTGACCGCCGCGGTCGCCGAGTCCACGCGCCAGGCCCTTCGGGTGGCCGACCTGTGGCTGGACACGGCCGCCGAGTTCATGCCGGCCCCGGACGGCAGGAGCCTGGAGCCGCAACAGCTGGGTCGAGCCACGCTGCGGTGTGGAAGGACGTGTGCGCCCCGGTGGCCGAGGCCGTCACCACCGCCCTGGCCCGCACCCTGGAGAAGCAGATTCAGGAGATGCCGGCCGAGATGGGGCAGGCCGCCCAGCAGATAGGGGCGCTCGGGTCCATCATGCGCACCATGGCCGGCACGGCCTTCGGCCTCAGATCAGCCAGGCCATCGGTGAGCTCGCCAAAAGGAGGCGCTGGGGCCACCGACACCAGCCTGCCCTGACCCGTGAGGCCCGGTACGGCACTGGTTCCCGCCAACGTGACCGCCTTCGCCGAGGGCTGGAGGTCGACGAGGACGAGCCCATGTTCCTGGCCGTGCGGAGGCCGCCACCGCCCGCCTCTACGCCCACGTGCCTGGCTGCGCGGGCGGGTGCTCCAGGCGGTGGTCGCCTACGCCCGCGAGATCCGCATCGACACCGAGACCTGGGTCCGCACGTGGCCCAGGTCGACCCCAACGACCTGACGCCCTGCGCGAGCCTCGAGGCGGGCTGTTCGCGCCCCGGGAGACGGCGGCCCAGCGCAGGCCCTGGAGGACCTGGAGACGCTCCTGGCACTCGGTGAGGGGCTGGGTCAGAGTGGTCTGCCCGCCCGCCAGCCGCACCTGCCCCACCTCGTGGCACTGGCCGAGATGATGCGCCGGCGCCGGGCCCAGGGCAGCGCCACCGAGCGGTCTTCGCCCGCCTCATCGGCCTGACCTTCCGTCCCCGCCGGGCCCGGGAGGCCGCTGAGCTGTGGGCCCACCTGGGCGCCCAGGCCGGTGACGCCGAGCGCGACGCCTTCCTGGAACCACCCCGACGTCATGCCCGGCCTCGAGCTCGCCAACCCCAAGGACTTCCTCATACGTAGGTTTATCGACGCA
>BNJU01005899.1_pt1 | contig 33746 bp, 65 predicted proteins | sample 8539281 | NCBI WGS metagenome assembly BNJU01 (sample SAMD00202456, study PRJDB9452) | human saliva metagenome | isolation source: human saliva | place: Japan
CTCAGGTTCTAAGTCTTGGAGGCTACAATACCGCCGGCCTGATGGGAAAATGAACACATTGACACTGGGTTTATTTCCTCGTTTCGGACTAGCAGATGCGCGGGCATGGCGAAAGGAGATGTTAGAAAAATCAGAAAAAGGAACTGATCCGAAAGCAATTTCTGCGGACATAGGAGCAGAGTTTCGTTTTGAAAAATTGCTTGGTACTTTGGTTCGATAAATGGAAGAAGTCGGGTGGAAAAACAAGGGATGGGTAAAAATCCTCGTTATGCAGGGCAAGTACTGGCAGCTTTAGAATTGAATGTACTACCTTTTTAAGGGAAAGGATATTCGTTCGATCAAGACGGCAGATATAGTAGCCGTTTTAAGGAAAATGGAAGAACGCGGGGCGCTTGAATATTTGAGGCGGGTCAAAGGTGCATTGGGATTGATGTTTGATTATTTTTGTAGCAGATGGCTCTATCACTATAAATCCAGTCAGTGTTATTGGAAAACAAGTATTCGATAGGCCGCCTGAACGTCATTTTTGATACACTGCGCTTTGATGAGCTACCACTCTTAGTGGAGAAGTTAGAAAACATCAAAGGAATTGAGGGAACGAGCTCGGCTATTAATTTATTGGCAACTTTTGAGTATGACGCGACCGTCAGAGGCGGCAGGGACTCGTCTGGATGAAATTAACTTAAAGACAGGAACTTGGGAAATTCCAATTGAAAGGATGAAAACAAGACCGCATGTTGTCCCATTGAGTTCCGCTTTGACGCGAATTTATTTTTGAGGTCCTGAGATTAAATGTAAACGGAGTATTCTTATTTGAAGGCTCAGGGTTTACCAAACCATTGTCGTCTGAGACAGTCAGATTGAAGCTTCGTACTAAAATGGGGCTGGATACAACGGCACACGGTTTGCGGAGTCTAGCACGGACTTATTTGCGGGAGGTTTATAAGGTTCGCAGAGATGTGGGGAATTACTGCTTTCGCATGGTATTACGGATAAGACAGAACGCGCTTATGACCGCTCGGAGCTTTTAGAAGAGCGACGAGAGATGCTTGAAAACCTTGGTCGAGATGTGATGGCATTACGGGAAAAGTATCGAGGAAAATAGTTTTTAGGGTCGTCTGAAAAGTTTTCAGACGACCTTTTCTCATATCAAAACTTAAAAAAACCCACCCAAAACCCCATCTGCTTGCCCACATATTCACTCTTTGCCAAAATCAAATCGTCATCTGAAGTGATATGTTCCTTGTGATTGTTGAGTAATGACAGCCGGAAAGACGGCATCCCACAAAGCCGCCGTTGCCACTCCACAACGGCGGCTTTTCCAAAAGCTAGCAAAACCAAAAACCAAGACATGTTCAAAGAACCCTGCCAAGTCATAGCAATCCACAGCCGCCCCTTATTTTTTTGCGGCTTATGGTTCATTACCGTCAGACTAAAAAATGAATACGGCTGGAAATTCGACCGCAAAGCCATGTTTGAAAGCAAAAAAGCAGCTGAAAGCCTAAAAATCGGAGACTACATCATCCCATGACCAGTCGCAAAATTGAAAACCTCATAAAAATCGGCACAGTTTCACAAACCGACCCTGTTGCCAACAGAATCCGCGCACAACACGGCGGTCTCATTACAGACTGGTTGCCATACTTTGTTCCTGCAGCGGGTGGTGTATCAATTTGGCGTTTACCTTCCATCGGCGAAGGTTGCATCATACTTTCTCCCAGCGGAGAACCCGAAAACGGAATTATTGTTGCGGCTTCTCAACCTCCCAACATCCTGCCCCATCCCAAAACCCAGACGAAACCATCATCCTCATGCCTGACGGAGCAGAGTTTAAATACAACCACGCAAAAAGCCATCTGCAAATCAAAGGCATCAAAACTGCCGATATTACCGTCAAAGAAAAAAAGCCACCGTACACACCAAACACCTGACTATCGACGGTCCCGAGACAGACATCAAAAGGCAAGCTAAACGTTGCCGGACTGCTTACATATCAGGGTGGCATGGCAGGAAGTGGCGGCGAAGGTGGAGCGGCAGCAGTTATCAAAGGCACAATACGCCAAGAATCAGGCAGCATCATCAGTAACGGGATCAACCTAACCACCCACACCCACCAGGGCGACAGCGGCGGCACAACAGGGACGCCCAAATGACCAACGACCAAACAGGACGCAGCATCGGCTTAAAAGAACACATTGCCCAATCCATAAAGAACATACTCTTCACTCGCATCGGTAGCCGCCTCATGCGAGAAGACTACGGTAGCCTCCTGCCAGAGCTGATAGATATGCCGATGACCCAGACCGTTATAGCACTCTGCCATCAGGCTGCCGTCACTGCCATAGCAGCATGGGAGCCGCGCATTACCGTCCGCAGCATACACTTTGACCCAACCGCCGCCGCTAACGGACAACTAGCCATTACCATAGTCACAACCCTGACCGACGGCACAGAACAAACATTCCAAATTCAATAACGCAGAAACATGGCAGAAATTGACCTAACCCGCCTACCAGTCCCCAAAGTCATCGAAGAACTCGACTTTGAGACCATATTTGAGCGCAAAAAAGCGAACCTCATCGCCCTCGTCCCGGCTGGCATACGTCCAACCATTGCAGCCACCTTGAAACTCGAATCAGAGCCACTGACCATCGACCTTCAACAACAGGCATATCAAGAAATCATCCTGCGGCAACGCATAAACCAAGCAGCGGCAGCAACACTTTTAGCCTTCGCACAAGGAAGCGATCTTGACCACCTTGCCGCAGCCAAAGGCATAGAGCGGAAAACCATCATCGCTGCCGATCCAACCACCAATCCCCCCACAGAAGCCGTTTACGAAACCGACGATGACCTCCGCCGGCGCGTCCAGTTATATCCAGAGAAACTCGCAGCGGCAGGGGCCTCGTGCAGCATACGAAGCCCATGCCCTTGATGCCGCCCCCGATATTACCGATGCCCGCGCCGTCAGAGTGTCTCCAGGAACAGTCGCTGTTTATATCCAAACATCCGGCAACCAAGGCATACCCTAGTGGCCGTACCCTTTGAAACCGTCAATGCCTATCTTAGCGACGAAATCCGACGCCCACTCTGCGATACCGTAACCGTCTACGCCGGCACCCCGAAAGAAATACGCATATCCGCCCGTATTACCTATGAAGACGGCCCAGACAAAGAAATCGTCAAAGCCCGCCAGCTTCAAGACCTCAATCAAATGCTAGAGCGACATAAAAGACTCGGCGCACAAATTGCCTTGTCAAAAATCATTGGCGCACTTGATACAGATGGCGTCAAAAAGTAGAGCTGACAGAGCCAAGCCAAGACATCCTGTGCACAGACGGCGAATTTATAAAAATTACAGAAACCATACTGACAGAAGCCTAAGCCATGCCGACAGTCATACCTACCAACAACACCGACCTACTGCAAGCTCTTGCCCGCCTGACATCGCAAGAACTGGCAACTGTCTTCGACCTCGCAGTCATTACCAAAAGCCGCATGCCCGAGAGCTGTCCTCCCGAATTCATACCATGGCTTGCATGGGAACGCTCCATAGGCAGTGATGAAGGCTGGAATATTACCGACACCGAAGTTGCACGCAGAAAGCTGATAGAAAACTATATTCAAAAGCATCAGCATAAAGGGACCCCATCAGTAATCCGCCGCCTTTTCCGTGACCTGGGGTACGGAGAAATACAAATCATCGAAAATACCGCCAATCTTTACTGGAATGGAAGCGCCGTCTTCGACGGCACACACCTATTCGGTGGCAGCAACGGAGAATGGGCGAAATACAGCATTAAATTAAGCCGCCCGGTTACCAATAATGAAGCCCAAAAACTTCGAGAATGGCTGGAACGAATTGTTCCTCTCCGTTGCGAACTGCACAGCCTCAACTACCGAGACCACCCTATCTATTGGAACGGAGAAATCACATTCGATGGTAGTTACAACTTCGGCATAGCCTGACCCTAAAGGATAAAAAATGGCCAACGCAAAAGAACTCAACCAATACACCCAAAACGTCCGCCTCATCGAATCTGGCGACCGCGTTATTGGCGGTACTGATGCCCCAATCAATCAACCCCTGCAAGCACTAGCTAACCGCACCTTATACCTTAAAACCCAAATCGAAACCAAGATTGGCAATAAAGGTACGCAAGTTATAGAAGGGCAGCTCAACATTCAAACCGACGCATGGGAAAAAAATCCGTTTTACCAATGGCGACGGCAGCTACTGGCGTTTTGAGACTGCCCCCGTATCTGAAGGAGAAAACGGCGCACGCTTCAATTATGTTTTTACATCGGGAAGTCGAGAAATTGGGCGCGTACAATTCCCTCGCGTATCCGGTTCTGAAAGCGTCGCCTATCAAAAAGTTGGGTCGAAGCCAATGCCGCCCGCCTTGCTACTGACAAAATGAATGTTGCCACCACCAACTACTATACAGACCAGTCCGGTGGTTATACCAAAAGTGGATTTTACCGATCCGATGGCCGTCAGCTTGATGGGAATACCCTGCCAACGATGGAAATCCACATTGCCCATCCGGAAGCAGTGAACGGTGCACACGCCCGCGGCATCGGCTTCTCATACGGCTCGTCGTCCAATCCGTTTCATCTGGTTACCTCTGCTTGGGATGCCAACGGTCGTTATATCGGCATGAAAACCGTCTTGACTGAAGAAAACGGCGTCATGCTGACAGGCGACCAAACCGTCGGCGGTGTCAAAACCTTTACATCAAAAGCCGTATTTAATGCGGGATTGTCCGTATCCGGCAATGGAAAATCTGCCGATATCAATACCGGTGCCCAAGGCATTTATTTGCGTAATTCCAAGAGCAACAAATACCTGCAACTTAAAGACGACGGCACATTGACATACAGTGACAGCAAAATCGTCCTCATGTCAGACAAGTCCGATGCCGTCAATCTGGACAGTACCGACCGCCTTGCCACATCCAAAGCCGTCAAAACCGCCTATGACAAAGCTGTCGGCGCAGAGGAAATCGCCAATCGAAAAATCAGAGGTTGCGGTTTTAACGGGAGTTATTTACGACGGTGATACCCTCCCGTTACCCGCAGGATACACGAGAGGCAATGTAAGTGGCTGGTCTCTTTAAGAGATGACAATGCAAGTGGGGCACGATGGGATATCGATGAGGGCGGTAGCCATAACCACTTTGCATATTTAATACATGCCGATGGCGCCCGCCGCGTCACAGCTAAAATGAGGCTTAACGGCTATCCTGATCGTGGCATCCATGTCAACTACATCGTTATTGGAGTCAAATAATGAGTTTACAAACAAAATCTGGACTATGGCTTATTTTTTTAATTCAGACGGCCGATTAACATGTTCGGCAGACCATGAGCCAGATGCCGATGATTTGGCATTGCGTGACGAAGCCGCTAAGTATTACAGCGCCGACGAGGCCGATGATGTATTGTCGGCGGTTATGGCGGGGGGCATTACTGCTGGCAGATGGCCTGACCCGCCGCCGCCGTCTCAATATCATGCTTGGGACGGTATAAAATGGGTCGTTGAGGATGAGTCTGCGCTTCTGGCGGATTTAAAAAGACATTAAACTCAAAAACACTCAATGCGCAAGCGCAAGCCTTTATTAATCAACATACCGGTCTGGATGCATTGCCCGATTTTGAGGTACAAACATGGCCACTGCAATCAGCCGAGGCGCAAGCATGGGCAGCCGATAATTCCGCCGCCACGCCCGTGTTAGACCGCATCGCCGCCGCCCGTGGCATGGAGCCGGACAAACTCAAGGCCGCTGCCTTGCGCAAAGCCTTGGCGTATTCCGCCCTGTCGGCTCATGTCGCCGGTCAACGCCAAGCCTTGCAAAGCAAGATTGAGTCAGCCAAAACGGTTGCCACGCTCGAAAAAATTAAAATCGAGTTCACCGCGCCGGAGGCTGCCTAAATGAGCAAAGTCTATCTGGCACTTTACAAAGGCCGAAAATCAGGCCGCACCCCTAAGGCATTGGCCATGCGCTTTGCGGATTGGGTAATCCGCAAAGCCACGCGCGGCATTTACTCGCATTGCGAGATTGCCCTGGCTTTTGGGTGACGGCGTGTTTGAGTGCTACTCATCCAGCCTGCGTGATGGCGGCGTGCGCTGCAAAAATCATGCGCTTGCCGTCGGATAAGTGGGATTTGGTTAAGCTGCCAGCAGCAGACGTGTTAACTGCCAAATTACAGATGATTTGGCTGATGACCCAAGACCAGCCCCTACGACCTGATCGGCTCGCTTGGTGTGATCTTGCGCGTCGGCAACCGGCCGGATAAGTGGTTTTGCTCGGAGTGGTGCGCCCATGTCTTGGGTTTTGCCGAGCCGTGGCGGCTGTCGCCTAATGATTTGGCGGGCATGACGGCAGAAATGTAAAGAAAACGGCTGCGCGGCGGTGTCCTACCACCGTTCTCCGCGCCAGCTTCAGCAGACTTGCCCTGCGTTAGCCTTTTTACCGTACCTCGCGAGGTGCGGTGATTTTATCACTAACGACGGTGGTGCAGCACTATTCTTCATGCGCCCGCAACCGGCCAAAAGGCCGTCTGAAAACTTCAGACGGCCTGAAAATCCCACTCAAAACATCCGCCGCTTGCCACCGATAGAAAGCAAAGCAACAATCAGACCATTCCCAAAGAAACGGATAGCCACATGACCGCAAAACGCATGCACGGCGTAACAGCCAACGAATTCACACACGGCGCGCGCCATATTTCCGACATCGCCACCAACATTATCGGCATCGTTGCCACTGCAGACGACGCTGATGCCACAGTCTTCCCGCTACCAACCCCATATTTTTCAACATCCGTCTCTGCCCTGATTGATAAAGCAGGCAGCAAAGGAACCTTGGCAAAATCCCTTGATGCAATTGCAGATCAGGCAGATGCCCAAATCGTAGTAGTCCGCGTTCCCGGCTCAACCAAAGCACCGGAGCAGAAAGCAAACGTTATCGCAGGTATCAAAGCACTGGCGAAAGCTCCCGCACATACCGGGTACAAACCAAAAATCATTGGTGCACCAGAACTTGACGACGCTGACGTAACCGCCGAGCTGGTTGTAACCGCCAACGCTCTTGAAGGCTTCGTATATGCATCCGCCGGCGGCGCAGAAAAATATCACCGCCCTGACCCAATATAAAAATGGATTTGGTCAAAAAAATCTCATGTTGATTGACAACGAATTCATGACTTTCGGCGCTTCCAAAACCCAAGAAACTGCCGCTACCGTTGCCCGCATCCTCGGTGCACGCGCCATGCTTGACCAGAAAATCGGTCCGCACAAATCCATTTCAAATACTGAAATTCAAGGCGTATCCGCCCTTAAATACCCGCGTAGCTTCGGACTTTTGGACATCAACAGCGACGCCAATACCATCAACAACCTCAACATTACCACCCTCATCCGTGAAAGCGGCTTTCGCGTTTGGGGCAACCGCACATGCTCTGCAGACCCAGCCTGGGCATTCGAACCAACAGTCCGAGTCTCCTCCGTAATTAAAGAGACCATCGCCGAAAGCTTCCTCTGGGCAATGGACAAGCCAATGCATCCGAGCCTTATGATTGACATCATCAACAGTATCAATGCCAAGCTCGCCGAAAAAGTCTATCAAGGCTGGTTATTGGGTGCCCAAGTCTTCATCGACCCCAAAAAAATCGAAAAAGAACGCGTAGCCGGCGGCATCTTTTGCCTTCGACTATGAATTCACCGTAGCCCCGCCTTTAGAGAATATCGAACTCAACCAACATGTATCAGACCGCTTTATCGTCAACCTGACCGACCGGGTTATCGAATTCGCATCCAACCTCAAACCTACCACCGTCTAAACTACCTTGCTTCCCAATAATTCCTCTCTCAACAGAGAGGGGTAGGGATAGACATCCCAAACACAAGTAATAAAGGATACCCAATGCAGCTGCCACGCATCCTGAAAAGTTTTAACGTCTTTACCGACGGACTCAACAAAGACGGCGTCCTCGCGACCGTCAAACGCCCGGATATCAAATTCAAAACAGAAGACTACACCCCGGGCGGCGGCATGGGCGAATTTACCGTCATTCACGGCATCGAAAAAAATTAGAGCTGGAGCTGACCAGTAAAGGTTTCGATCTTGAGCTGTTCAAATCCATCAGCCACAAAAATCAATGGCAACCTCTTGCGCTATCAAGGCGCATTGCACAAAGAAGACGAAGAAACCTACCAAACACTGGTTGGCGAAGCTCGTGGACGAATTATCGAAACCACACGCAGCGAAGACAAAGCAGCCGAAGGTGGAGAGCAGACATTCAAATATGCCCTAACCTACTGGAAAGAAACCGTCGATGGAGAAGTCGTTTTTTTGAAGCAGACCTCATGGCGAACAAACTCATCATCGGCGGCAAAGACGTTCGTGCCGGCATTCGTGCCGCATTAGGCCTCTAAACACATACAACAGGAACAAGTAAATGCAAGAACCAAAAATCAAAATCAACCCAGACGATACCCTGACCGTAACCCTGACCGACGGCAAAGCCTACACTCTGCGCGAACCGCTGGCCAAAGACATAGCAGGCATGGGACAAGACCTCATCAAAATCAAACATACCGAAACTGTTCAAAAAGCTCCTCTCAAAAATCAGCACCCCAAAAATCGGCATGGCGCAATATGGCGTATTAGGTATGGCAGATGTACAAGCCCTCAATGCCGCTATTGATTTTTTTTCAGCCGCACCTTCGGCGAAAGCAGAGATTCAGGAAGCCTTTGCCGAATTGGGCTATACCCATGCTTCCGATACCGAGCCGGCCAGTTCGCAGACCTTATAAAGGCCGCGCCCGACATCTGGCAGGCTGAAGAAGATGAAGACGTTTCTGCGTTTTACCCAATAGACGACGCCCTTGCCCTTTGCGCCATTACTTTCAAAGGAGGTATCGGCTGGTTCGCAGGACTAAATCTTTTACCCTTAACCGCTGGGCAGCCAAAGCCGCCGAAATCCAACGCGCACGCCAAGGAGACGGACAATAAAAAGGTCGTCTGAAATCAATTCAGACGACCTTTTCAATCGACAAAATAATCAAGGAAGCATCCATACCATAAGGGCAATGACGGCAACAAAAAGCCAAAATAATGCGCCATACCACCAAATGACAGAATCGACTGCATTCAAAACCGAATCCGCAAGATTTGATTTTTCATTTTCCGTTTCATCTTAAAGCTTGAGCCATGACAGACAAGACAATTAATATTATCCTCAAAGCCGCCGACAAAGCAAGCAAAACGTTTGACAGAATTAAAAAAAGTAGTAGCGGGTTGTCGGGCGAATTGGCGAAAAACAAAAAAGAAATGCGCGATCTTGAGCGCGCCCAAACCGCACTGGTAAAAATCGGCAAGGCAGAACAATATTTCAACCGTCTGAATGAGCAAATCATCCGCAATTCTGCCGCTACAAGCCGTCTTACTGCCGAAATCGACAAAAACAGGCGTTGCCACAAAAAAACAGGCGGCAGAACTCAAAAAGCTGACCCGTGAAGGCGAAAAACTGAATAACGAATACGAAAAACAGTCCGCGCAGCTAAAACGCTACAAAGACCACATGGAAAAAGTCGGCGTATCCGGACAAAACCTTGAAAAAGAACAGGCAGAGATTGCCGCCCGAATGCAGAAGACTACTGCCCAAATCGAAAAGCAGTCCACCGCCTTAGAAAAGCTGGAAAAAAACGGCAACAGAGTCGAATCAAGGCCGCCGCCATCGCAGGTATTGCATCAGGTGTCGCGTCATGGACAAGTAGCAAGGCTGCCACCATGAGGCAAGGTGCAGGGCATGCCATCAATACAGCCATGTCCGAAGAAGATGCAATGCAGGGACTGATCCGCCAAGTCGGCAGCCTCAAAAAAATACAGACGGCAGCCTCAACCACGCCGAAATCGCCAAAATCCGCGCCGAAGTCCAAAAACTAAGCGGTGAATTGCCCATGGCAACGGTTGAGATCATGAATATGATGACTGCCGGCGCGAAGATGAATATCCCACGCCAAGAGCTTGCAGCCTATGTTACCGAAGCCGTCAAAGCTGCAAATGCCTTTGAAGCAGCAGATCCGGGGGCGCTTGCAGAAGAGCTGGGGCGCATTCGCCAAAACTTCAAATTATCCAAAGAGGCCGCTTCTGAACTAGTCAACGTCATGAACTACCTTGATGACAACGCACTGGTTTCAGGCGACCAGCTCATCAGCTACATGAACGAAGTATCAGGCAGTATGGGTTTGGCGAAGATGGGCGAAAAACACGTTGCTGCCTTGGGTTCCGCCCTTATTAGTACGGGCGTTGAGTCGAGTACGGCAGCAAAGGCCGTCGGCAGCCTCATGACAAGGCTGGGTACCGCGCCTGATATGAAACCCGTACGGGAAGCCCTGAAAAGCATAGGTATAGACGCAAAATCCGTCCAAAAAGGCATGGTCGAAGACGCGCAAGGTACGCTTGAAAAAAATCATTGCCGCCGTCCAACAAATGCCGAAAGAGCAACAAGCAGGCATTCTCAAAGGCTTGGCAGGGCGGCGAATATAACCGCGTATTTGCCCAACTCATCGCCAATACAGAGCTTTGGCGCGAGCAAATACGCCTTGCCACCTCCCCGGACGCATTAGGCAGCCTCGACAAAGAGTTCGAAATTCGTGTCAACGCCATGTCGTCCAAATGGCAGATGTTCAAAAATAAGCTCTTCAATACCGAATCAGGCTTTGGGCGCAGTATGTTTTCAGGCTTAGAATACGGCATAAATGTCATTTCAGGCTTATTGGATAAGTTCAACGAATGGTCGGCAAAAATCCAGAGGCCGCCGCCAAACTTGGAAAAATCGCATTTTATGCAACCGCAGCAATGACCGCATTGGCAGGGGCTGGCCGCAGTTATTGCCGCAGTTGCCGTCCCTTTGCCGCCGCCCGCATTGCCTTTGGCGGATTCGGCATGAGTATTCTTAAAGTATTAGGCATTGCCCCTACGTTTCATGACATTAAATCCCATAGGCCTTGCGCTGACTGCCATAGTCGGCATCATCTATCTCGTTTACACCAATTGGGATACATTGACTGCCGCCTTCATCAGAGGCTGGGAATGGATTAAAAACATTCGCCCAAAACCCCATCCTATACGCTCTGACCGGACCGATTGGCGCAATCGTTGCACTGGCCACACACTGGGACCGCATCAAAAACGCCCTCATTACAGGCTGGGGATGGATAAAAAAACATTCAGCGGCAATAACCCCATATCCTACGCCCTCTCCGCCGCCCTAGGCCCAATCGGTATCCTCATCAAAAACTTCCAAATCCTCAAAAACGTCGCTACTAGCGCATGGGAATGGATGAAAAAGCCTTTTTCCACCAAACCGACCGCACCAGGAGGCAGTGCAGCCGGTTATGGCGTAGGCGCATACATTCCCAACAAAGGATATTCCACAGGCGGTTACACAGGGGCGGGGGGTGTCAACCAAGCGGCCGGTATCGTGCATAAAGGCGAGGTTGTCTTCAATCAACAAGATGTAGCCCGCTTCGGAGGATGGCGTGTTTTTAGAAAAATCCGCAAAGCAGGTTTGGGCGCATTGCAGAGCATTATCCCCGCCGCAGCTGAAGAACCGCGCCCTTCCCTTGTCGGAGCAGTTCCCGTATCGGCAGGATTCAATCACACAAACGCAGGCGGTATGACCGTCAACATTACCATCAACGGCGGCAGCCAAAGCCCTGCTGACATCGCCCGCGAAGTTGCCCGTCAGATTAAGCAGATTGCAGACCAAGCCGCACGTCGTGCCCGTAGCGCATTTTCAGATGACTGACACCAAAAAGGACACTACCATGCTTGCCACATTAGGATTCTTCCCCTTTCTCATCCGCACTATCCCCTTTCAAACCATCAACCGCCAAAGCGGCTGGAAGCACCCAAATCAATCCACCGTCGGCGGCGGTATTAATCCCACCCAATACCTAGGGGCCGGAAACTGACACCCTGACTCTGTCAGCCGAAATGAGGCCGGAAATCACAGGGGAGACACCTCCCTAGCCATGCTCCACCTCATGGCAGAGCGTGGAAAACCATACAATCTCATCCTCGGCACAGGTCAAATAATGGGCGCATACGTCATCACATCCATCAAAGAAGACAGAAGCCAACTCATGCACGATGGCAAAGCCCGTTCCATCAGCTTCAGCATAGAATTAAAAAGTATCCGACAGCCCGCTGGGACTAAAAGGCAAAGCCCTTCAGCTTGGCGTATCCATCGCCCGCAGCATTGCAGGAATCTGACATGACCGCACTTACCCAAATCAAAAGACCAAGCCGTCAAAATCTTCAACGCCATTACCGACACCGGCGGCAACCATCTAACCCCAGTCGCTAAGCTGTCCATAAACGGCAAGCCGTTCAATGCCGACGCTCTCCCGCATCATCTCCATCAGCCTGACCGACAAAAGCGGCTTCGAGGCGGACGAGCTGACCGTCAGCCTGTCCGACCACGACGGCAAGCTCGCCCTGCCCCCGAAGTCTGCCGAGATAACCATCGCCATGGGCTACATCGAAACAGGCATTGTCGATAAAGGCAGCTACAAAATAACCGAAGTAAGCTGGAGCGGCGCACCCGATACCCTGCACATCACCGCCCAATCCGCCGACACATCCGACCGATTTTCAGAGGCAAAAGAAAAAAAGCTGGCACAAAACCAGCCTGAAAGAAATCATCGAATCCATTGCCGCCGCCAACGGCTACACCCCAATCATCGGCAAAGCCTACCAAGACGAAAGAATCGACCACATCGACCAGAGCAACGAATCCGACGCTGCCTTCTTATCACGCCTTGCCGAGCGCTACGACGCCATCGCAACAGTCAAACACGGCCGCCTCCTGTTTGTATCATCAGGCGAAGCCACGACCGCCGGAGGGCAGCCGTTGCCAACGATCAGGATTACCCGCAACAGCGGCGACCAATATGCATTCAGATACAGCAATACCGAAAGCTACAACGCCGTCCGCGCCTACTACATCGACAAACAGACAGGGGAAAAAGCACGAAGTCGTCATTACCGAAGACAACTACGACCCCGTCAAAAAAACCGTCACCACCACCAAAAATACAAGACCAAGCGCAAAGACGGCAAAACCCACAAAACCACCACCAAAGAAGTAACCGAAATCAAACAGGTGGATACTGCCGGCAAAAAAATCAAAAACCCTGCGCCATACCTACCAAAGCCCCAAAACCGCCGCCACCGCGCGCGCGCCGCGTACAAAAAAACTAAAACGCGGCGCAATGGAATTCGATATTTCCCTCGCCGTTGGTCGCCCCGACGTCGCGCCCGAAAGCCCCGTAACCCTGCAAGGATTCAAGCCCGAAATCGACGCAGAGAAATGGGTAGGTAGGAAACCGTCCACACCCTAGACAGCAACGGACTGACGACCGCCGTCAAACTACAAAGCCTGATAGACGTACCGATCATCCTCTACGAAGGCGAAGTCAGCCCAAACTTTGCCGCAGCATTTTCAAAATCCTGACTAAAACAAAAGGCCGTCTGAAAAAAATTCAGACGGCCTTTGTTAATCATCATGACATCCTTCAAGCTCATCCCTAAGCTTAAATACAACATCACGGATCTGAATAAACTTAACATGGTCAGGCTTCAGTAACATCCGTTTTTGGACTCGAAATCGCCACCAGTCGTTACCGTCCGCAATTCCGTAACCTTCAAATTGCCATTAATCCGCGCACACAATTTCGCCAGCCACTTTAAATTATGCTTAATGGCACTTGCCAATGCATTATCTGCATCATCAACAGTATAATAACGCAGAGCATCAGCTTCGATTTTTTCCAACAAAGTCAAAGCCGCATCAATACGCCTGTCTTTTTCTCTCAAGGCGGCGTTTACTTTTTCGCGCCGAACAACAAAAAAACCAACCGGCTATGGTAAGCACGGTCGGCATTAAAGGCATGATATAGAAATAAAACCAATGTGGCTGGTTATTCATTTGCCGCATCCCTCATATAGCCGCGAATTTCATCGACCAAATCAGGTTCCTCGTCTGATACAAACTCAATTTTTATTCAGCAGCACAGACAGCGGCCACTGCTTTAGACGCACCAAGCCCCCGAAAGCTTCCTCTAGAAAAGAGGCCGTAGCCCATTGTTCCATCCAAATCAATTTTAACTTTCCCACCTTTTTTTGTAGCGCAGGAATCAAATTATTTTCCAGAAGCCCTGTCCCGAATAAGGGCCGTCAGTAGTATACCGTCCAGCAGGAAAACGGGAAAAATCAGAAGCAATACGGATAGTCATTGTAGAATCTTTCATTATTCAGCCTCACGTTTCGGCAACGGAACAGACCAATGTATCAACGTGCCGCGTATAGCAGTTTTTCTATTGTCTGATAAAGGCAAACCCTTTTCAACCACTTTCTTATTTTTTGCACAGTGCCTGTACATACCGTTGCCGCTAATAATTTCCACCAACGCGTCGCCCTCGCCGATTTGGTCAAGTGTTGACACCATCTGCTTTAAACCCTTACCCCTATGTTGTAATTTTGTACGCGTTCGTCCTATTTCGATTGCCGCCTCGATTTTCAGGGCATCATCATTCCTCCTTCCTAAAGCAATATGACTAGCAAGAAATTTTTTCAACCTATCAAGCCAATCTTTCTTGACCTGCTCAGATTCACGGAATAACGATTTTGGAATACCAATGCCCAAATCGCAGAAAAACAACCTGTAATCGCCCACTTGTCGCATCTTCGCGCGAAAACATCCACCACTTACGGCAAGCATCAGGCAGATTCTCTCCCTCATAAGCATGATGCATACAATTTGTCATAGCTTCAGACACGCCGGCATAAATCGACCGACTAAGTTCAGGTGTTAATCTGCCCCTGAAAGGAATCAAAAATATTTTTCCGCATTCTCAAGATTGACATCATAGCCGTGTGCCACATGCCAGTGGCGAACAGAATGATGAAAAGTAGAAGAGTCAAAGCTTTTTCCTTCTGCCCAAAAGTTTAGCTATACCAACCTGATAAAGCACCTGCTCAACTCTCGTTTCAGATGGCATTCTCATAGAGAAGTGGCAATTTGGAAAAACGTTCGACTAAGTCATTTAGACATGCTGTCAGATAGAGCGTACCGTCAGAATACATCTTTTTCCGTTTTTGAAAAAAATCAAGACGGATACGTGAACATCCATTTTCAACCTTTTCATACAGTCGCTCAATCAAAACAGCCACCAATCTGACATATTTCGGATGTAATCCAACCTCGTTCAGGAACAGGTAGGCTAAACCAGTCGATAAACCGTTTCTGTTTTTTGACAATATTCCGCCGCTTCTTAAGCTGATAGCGCGAACAGCGCATCAGGTATAGTCGCCTTTTCTCATTTAGTCTTTTCATCTCTCACTATATCCCTTTAAAAACGAAATCCTTCAAGTTTTAAATTCCGAACAACCTTTCCAATTTTGCCAAATGATCCGTTTCCTCCGCAGTTATCTTTCTGTCCGCCTTGGCAACACCGCTGGCATATTCCAAAATCGCCTCCCTCCAATCGGGGAAACGCTGGTTAATGGCACGGACAGCAAAAAGAAAAATCCATAGAATCCGGCACGGGCCAAGACTTCATAGCGCCAAGCGCATAAGCAAGAAAAATCATTGCCCATTTCCGATTTGTCCGTCAGCCATTGTGCAATATACCGCTGTTCAGACGGCGCATATCTCCCGTCGCAGTAGGCGATATAGACCAACACATCCACAATCGGCTTCATGTCTCGCACAAAAAAATCCATCTGACGCTCCGGTGCCTCATCGTACCGTTCCTGCAAACGCCGTCTGAAAAAGCGACGGTTCGACCACTTCGCCGGTTTCCAAATCCACCAGTCCCATAATCGACTGATATTTAAACGTCCTGACCATTTTTCCGCTCGTGGCAAAACGCCTGCACATAACCATCTGAAAGGTTAGCAACAAACTTACGAACATCAATAACCCGTCTGCTTCCGATTCCTTCCGTATTGACATATTCAATCTCAAAACTGCCGCCGACAGGCAGTAACACAGGTTTATCTTTCATCATAAAGCCATTCTTTTTTAATCATGTCGTGGAGAGATAATTCAGACGGTGTCAGTTTCTGTTTGCCCGTGTCGTTCCGCCCATAGACTAATATCGCGCCCGAACAGGCTGCCCAATGGAGGCGGCGTTCAAAATCGAGATTTCGGGCGGCTGCGAGAGACTCTTTAAAATCTTTCCGAATCAGCCCTGCCCAAAAATTCCTGCCCGAATTTGAGCAACAACTTTTCAGGTTTGTCGGCGGCTGCTTGGAATTCGCCTTTATTTTTGTCTGATTCAGCCCCTGCTTCCGTCTCTTCGTCATCTGTTACTGACAAATCAATCCCGTTCAGAGCGAGTGCAGATTTAATAATTTGGTTGTATCTCAAATTCCGCGTCCGCGTTACCGGTTCAATATCGACCAATGCCAGCAGTGCCGGCACAGCATCGATATTTTCCTGCACGGTCTGTTTTAATTTAATTTGCCATGAGTGCAGTTCTTGCAAGTCCAATTTCACACCGTCTTGCCTGTCAGCCTGTTGACCACTTTGTTTTTCCCATATTGCACTTCCCTAATTAACAAAAACCACTAAATATCCAAAAATCCAACGGCAGTACCTTCCAAAAATTTGCCGTGAATAAACAAATCGTCAAATTCTTCCGGCTCAATCACAAAATCCGATTTACTGTAAATCGGATTGTCGCTCGTCACATGGATGACGCCTGCTTTTTCCGCGCGCCAGGCGCTTGATGTAGGTATAGCCCTGAAACGTGAACAGGTACACGCCGCTCGATTCAAACTCCGCAACATCGGTTTTTAATCAGTGTGATCGACTTCGGCGGTATCGTCGGCTCCATGCTGTCGCCGTCGGGCGACATCAGCTTCACGCCGTGCAGGTTATCAGTGCCGAGTAGCTCTTTGAGAGCAGACTTCGGAATCTCCAGCGAGTGCAGCAATTCGGGATAGTCGGCATTCAAATGGCCGCTGCCACACGAGGCGGCAATGTCGTATAAATCAATCGCACGCGGTCGTTGGGGAGATTATCTGAAAATACTTTTGGGAAATCATCAATACTCTGTTTACCATCAAGCCAGCCTCTAGGTAAATCTAAAAGCTGTTTCAATTTGAGACGCAACGGCATCGCCTACTGGCTTAACGCCTGTAATCCAATGGCTGACTTGAGTTGGTTTTTGCCGATTGCATCCGCAAAAATTCTTCTGTACTCCGCCAAAGTATTCAGAAATTAAGAATTTAATTTGTGATACGCGCGACATGAAAAATCTCCTAAAAAGAAAAACAAGCACATAAAATAATATACTAAAAGTAAATTACTTTGGGTATTGCTTATAAATCTACTTTAGGTATAATTCGTTTATCAAAAGGAAATAATATGACTCTAAGAGAATACCTGAAGGAAAACCGCGGTTTTGCACGAGACTTCGCCCTAGAAATGGGGATAACCCCAGCGGCAGTCAGCCACTGGGCGACAGGCTACCGCAACGTCCCTGTCGAATACTGCGCCCGCCTCGAGGCGGCGACAGGCGGAGCAGTAACCCGCCAAAGCCTAAGACCAAACGACTGGCATCTAATCTGGCCGGAATTGGCAGACGGCATAACCAACCCAAACGGAGCGCGCGATTTAATACTCTTCTTCGGGAGATTCGGGAATGGGGGCAATCCCTGCCGCGCCTGCCTGAAACATCAGGTCGTAGCCGTCGCGGGGTTGTCCGTCGCCGATAAGTTCTTCAAAACCGGCTTCTAGCATATCCGTAATCAGGCTCATGTATTCGCGCAAACCTTCGCAGCGGATAACGCGGTAGGGTTCGCCGTTGTGCAGCACCGCCGCTGTCATGATGTTGCCGCCGCCACCGAACGGGCTTTGGATAAGGGCAATGATTTTTAAAACGGTTTCGTCCCATTCGGGAATACGGTCGGATTGAATGTTTTTTAATAACGAAGTTTCCATATTGGCTTTCCGTTAAATAGTTGTGTGAGAACTTTTTATTTTAACGGAACGACGACAAAAGCGGAAAGACGCTTGACCCGCCGGACAGTCGGCATCAACCCCAATCAAGGAGCAGAAAAAAATGAAAGAAATGAAAACAAAAAGCCGCCTATCGAAAAAGACAGACAGCTGCTGAAAAAGAATCGTTACCGAACAGGTCAGTAAGGATTTTTAAATTATCAAGCGACCCCGAAAAATTGGCGGATGGACTGATAAAGGCTTTCAAGATGATTGAGTCATGTGGCGTTTCCAGTCGTCAAGACGGTCGGAAACTGTAACTGCAAACTGGACGACCCGCTGGGCACTCTCCATTGCTGATTTGTCATCGTCAGCCTGTTTGACCAAAAAGATCGGGACGGGTTTGCAGAATCAGACGAGTCAGTTCAAAAGCCTCATTGTAAGAATTACTCATTTTAATCACTCCGTTGATGGTTACTGGAAATGACATTGTAACGGAGTGATGACAAAGCGGAAAGACGCTGACCCGCCGGACAGTCGGCATCAACCCCAATCAAGGAGTAGAAAAATGACAGCAATGAAAAAGCCCGCACGAAGCGGGCAGATGGAAAAAGACATTGAAGATGATTGCCGAAATCGGCAAATCGATGACTGTTGATGAACTGGCAGCAGTAAGCCGGCAAAACCAAACTAAATAAGGGGTAGAAAATGACTGAACAGCAAAAACCGCCCGCACAGGGCGGACGGTTGAAAAAATGGAAAACAGCTATTGCAGATTGGGCGGCATATCGTCTGCTTCTGACCTTACACCGAAATTACTTTGCAGATACTCGAAAGCCCGAAGCATTTGTTGTGTTGCATGCTGGGAAAGTTGAATCTCCATCGCCAAGCCGCCACCGCCCGCAACAAATTGATAGCAGGTTAAAGATATTGTTTTTGACTCCTCGTCATAACGGACATTCAGCGGCGAATCAACGGGTAGCCGAATAGTTTGTTTAACCTCTTCCATATTTTTCCTTTCGTTAAGTGATTAATGCAAATCAAATTATAACGGGAAAATTTAAACCAACCAATCCTAAATAAGGAGCAGGAAAAATGAAAGTTATCTTAACCCCAGAAGAAGTAGCAGCCTTTAGCACAACGCGCCTATATCCGCACCAAAAAGACCGCAAATACGGTTGCCTGTTCAATGACGACTTGTGCGAGCTGCGAAGCCTTGCCGCTGAATTGGCAAAAATGCCTGACCGCCCCTGTCGAAGAAATCGCCGTCCGCGTTCAGGCATTGGAAAACTGCAGTTGCGCTATATCAACCGCCTCAAATACGGCAAAAACTGCGCTTAATCAAGCGTGATGAAGCAATCAGGGCGGGTTATGCCGTAGCGTCAAAAACACTTAATCGCTAGAAACCTCAAATCTTCCTCTCGGCTGCTGTGCCTCAAGTTTTTCCTTAATGGTTTCGGCAATGCGGAACATATAGTCAACATATGAAGCACTGTCTGCAAAAAGTATCGAAACGAGGCGCAGTCAAAGGTAGCTGCAAGTTGCAAAAACTTCAAATTCGGAAAGTCTCATTTTAATTACTCCGTTGATGGTTACTGGAAATGACATTGTAACGGAGCGATGACAAAGCGGATAGACGCTTGACCCGCCGGACAGTCGGCATCAACCAAAAAAGGAAACGTCATGTGCCAAAACTGTATTCACAAAATCGAAGGCAGACTGTCTCTCAAACAACACGTCCACGCCGAACCCCTGCCCCAAAACAAGCGCGCCGGAAGAATTAGCCACAGCCGCCGTCGAGGTCAAGTTTTACGGCGAAGAGCTTGATTTGCTGGCGCAGGCTGCCTTTGCCTCCGGCAAGTCTTTGGCTGCATTCGCCGCCGAAGCTGCGTTGGAATACGCGGAAATGTATCTGCGAGCCTTTGAAGACGCATCAGCAAACCTGAAACGGAGCAATGAAAATGGCGCAGCGCAACATCAGTAAGGCGGAACACGGAAATATGCGGGTACAGATTACCTGCCCTTGCTGCGGCAGCCGCTGCAAGGTAACGGCGAGTCGGAAGATGACAGACCGCCTCCGTTATAGCTCGGTGCAGTGCTTGAATGCTTCGTGCGGCTGGTCGGGCGTGGCGGCGACGGAAGTCATCAAAACCATCTCCCCGCCCAGTCCGCTGCATCAAAACCACGCCTTGGTGCCGCCGCAGATGACGGCAGACGAAATCATCGAACAACACGGCGGCAGCAGTCAGAAAAATTTGTTGTAAAGGGAAAGAAAAAAATGAACGGCGAAATCGTCCCTGAAATGGGGATTCTCAGGGCGGCAGTCGCGTCTTTTTCAAGACTAAAGCCCATGCTGATGCAATTCGAAATATCGGTGAAACGTTGGCAAGCAGTAAAACCAAAAACGCAAAAATCATGAACGGCTTGGAGCGTGACGCGCTCTTGGCGCGAAATGCAGACCGTCAGCCGTTGGCGGCTTACAACGATACGGAAGTCGTCAGAAGTTGGCTGGTTACGCCGGAGCAAAGCAAGGCTCTGGAAGACAGTCAGAAGTTGATAAAGGAAATCGCCCGACTGGGCAATATGCTGAATCAGCAAAACGTAGTGTTCAGCTTGGGCTTGCCGGTTCTTCAGCTTTCCGAAGCCGCCCGACAGCTTGAAGCCATCGACGAAAAATAGCCCGCGCCGCCTATGCCGGCAGAAAAATGAAAGTAAACCCAGTTTCAGACGACCTTAAGGCTGCCTGAACCCGACCCGACAAGGAAACATCATGAAAATCAAAATCCGCTACATCATCCTCGCCCTGATGCTCGCCGCATCTTATTTTATGCTTGGTTCGACCCACGGAAACATAGCGGAACAGCCGCAAACGCTGCCCGCGACTGACCCTGTCTGCGTTTACGAATCGCCTACCTTCGACCACATGGGCGGCGACGCTGAAATTCCGCAGGAGGGGCGGCAATGAACGTTATCGCAGTCATCGGCATTGCTTTTCGCCGCCGCGCTCACTGCTTGGCTCTATGTGAGTACAAAATCGAGCAGAAGAAGCTGGACGCGGAAATCGAAGAAAAGAATTCAGGATTATTTTTAAGCATTGAGATGAAACCATGCAGATATATGAAACCGACCAGTACATATGGTGCGATACCGGTAATCGACTGATGGTATCCGAGCCTGAATGTTCAGACCGAATGATCGAAGAATTTGATATTGAGTTGGGCGAAGTCGGAAGTATCCGATTTCGCCACTTGGCAACAATTAGAGGCCGCCGGATATATCAAGCAGTTTCACTAAATCCGCGCCCTTGTCCAACGCAAACTCAATCAAGCGGGACGATAACCGCTTTAAACCCTCCTCCGGCAGAGGCGAATAATTTTTAAGCAGTGTTTCTTTTTGACCGGTCGGAATGTCTGCCTTGCCTATTTTTAGGGCGACCAGTTCCCGCAGGGTTTCCGCATCTAGTCTGACCGTAACTACCCCTAAAACCGCAGAAAGACCGCCGTCTTCGGCAAGGAAATCAAAAGCCTTTTCAGTCGGTTTCACATAATCGATGGAATACGACCCGCCTAAAAAGCGGGTGAATTTGAAGCTGACCAGTCCGTGCATTTCCAAATACATCAGATTGCCGTCTGTTTCATCCTCGCCGTATTCAGCGCGCAAGGTATGAAGGAAATTCGGTGGCGGGTCTTTGGGGAAGCATTCTGTCAGGACAGACAATATTTTTCTTTGAAGTTCGCGATTGAGCTTCATTTCAAGTCTCCGGGAAGGTTGTTTAGGAGCTTCCATTCTAACGGAGCAATGACAAAGCGGACAGACGCTTGACTACTCGGACAGACAGGGTATTTCAGACGACCTTTTCACATAGGACAAATCATGGGCATATCAATTCACACAGCAAATGCAAAGGTGGCGCAGCAAGACTACGCCGCCGGCGCCTTTTTGCTGATTCCGCCTACCCTGCGCGAAGGATTTGAAAGCCTGAAGCCTGCCGAGGCGTCAAAAGTGCGTTCGTTCTTTACTGATTTGGTTGCCCGTCAGTTGGACGGCGGCATTCAGCCCGCTGCCGCGCGTGTCCGCGCCGAAGACGGTCTGAAAACCTTGCTCGACAATTTGACCATTCTGCCGCCTGCCATCCGTTCGGCAGGTTTGGACGCTTCGACGACGACATCCGTGTCCTCGCCGAGGCTGCCGCCAAAGATATTTATTTCAAGAACCGTATCGGCTGGAGTCTCGCCGGTCTGATCCATTATGCCGCTTCCGAATACGGCATCGACACCAAAAAAAGTATTCAAGGACAAAATCCCCGAAGCCATCGAAGCTCGTCTGAAAGCCCCTAAATTCTGGCGTCGCCAGCTGCGCCGCATTTTTGCGCGCGCCGCCGAACGCTACCGCCGCGAGGCTGGATTTGTGTCCCGTAAAACGGGACTTTATGCCTCTGATGAAGCGGTATTTCGCCGCTTGGCACAAAAAGCGTCGCAACCTGCCATGCTGCAAACCATGATTGCGGTCAATGAGCTGGGGCAGAATTTACGCTTGAGGCTTTGTCCGAAGTCTCTGTCTCAAACCCCGCCCTGCGCCGCGCCGAATTGATGGTGCGTATTCGCGGATTCGAGGAAATCGCCCGCCTGAAAAAAACCACGTTGGCGAATTCTTTACGATTACCTGCCCGTCCCGTATGCACCGTATGCACCATTTTGGCAAGCCGAACGAGAAATTCAGCGGAGAAACGCCGTCGCAGGCGCAGGCCTACTTGAATAAAGTATGGGGTCGTATCAATGCGGAATTAGGTCGTCTGAAAATCAAAATCTACGGCTTCCGCGTTGCCGAGCCGCATCACGACGGTACGCCGCACTGGCACGGGCTTGTCTTCATGGAAGAGCGACACCGCCTTACCTTCCGCCGAGTCGTGGCAAAACACGCCTGCCGCGAAAACCGTGAAGAGCTGGGTTTGAAATACTTGGCGACTGCAAAAGCAGCAGACGCGGAAGCCCGCCGAATCCAAGCAAAAATCCGTGAAAAACAAGGCGGTGCGCCTACGCTTGCCGCCATTCGTGCCGGTCTGAAAACCGAGAAGAAATTCTGGGAATCAAATATTTTAAATTTTGGAAGCAAAGCCCGCCTCTGCCCGTGTTGACTTTGAAGCCATCAACTGGGCGCGTGGCTCGGCTGCCGGTTACATTGCCAAATATATCGCCAAAAACATTGACGGCAAAAGTCAAAGCGGCGACGGCTTGGGCGTTGACTATGAGTCTGACGCGCTGTTGAGCATGGCGGAAACCGCCGTCCGTGTGGACGCATGGGCAAGTCATCACGGTATCCGTCAGTTCCAGCAAATTGGCGGCTGCCCTGTCACTATTTGGCGCGAACTGCGCCGAATCAATCCCGACGCTTCCGACGACCTTTTAATGCTCGCCCAACAGGCTGCCGACATGGGCGACTGGATGCGTTTTACCGTCCTTTTGGGCGGCGAGTCCGTATCGCGCAAAAACGTCCGTCTCGGACTGTACCGCGAAGAGGCGAAAGAGCCGAACTGCTACGGCGAAATCCCTGCCGACCGCATCATGGGCGTTTACGAAAAAGCCACCGGACGCGTCGAAATTTCGCGCGTCCATTCGTGGGTTTTAAAAAAACGGCGGCACCGCCGCCGCTTGGACTTGTGTCAATAACTCTACGAAAATGAAATTCGACCCCGAATCTGCGAAAAAATTAAGCAATCGCCCGGCGGCTGCAACCCTGGCCGACCTAGAAAAAAACCGAGCCTGTAGAATGGCTTATTTGGAAACACGGATTTTCGGTGCAAACCGCCGTTGATTTAGTTCAAACAGGTTTAAGTCCTGAATTGGCGAAAGAATATAAAAAGACATGCTCGATTTAGACAATATCGAAGAGCTGAGATACATGAGCCGTGAAACCCGCGAAAAATCGAAAAAAAGCGGCGAAAGATAATGCCTTCCATAGCGAATCAGCCCGCAAAAACAAAAGAAACTACCGCGAATACATTCGCAGTATTGAAAAACTGCGCCGTCCGCTCGTCAGCGGACTGACCCCTGAAGAACCAATTTTTGACTTCGCCGCCATCAAAGCCGCCGACGAAGCCAATATCCGCGCCAAAACCGTCCGCTACACCAAGCCACGGTACGACACCGTTGAAAGCGCCATCGAATCTGCCCGCGCCGCCATTAAAGCGTCGCAGGCAATGAATGACAAACTGATTAACCGAAGCGACCAACAAGAAAGGAACAAAAATGGGTGAATACATCACGTTGGATGAGTGAAGAAACTATGGACGATACCGGGCAAAAAGCCGCCGTCCGACAACGATTTGGGCGCGCCGCCGGCTGGGCTGATACCACAGCCGAAGTTGGTGGGACAGGGACAACCTCTACAAGCGGGAGGAAGTCATCAGAATGCGGGACGAGTATTTATACAAGGATTAATAAATGGTTTTGAGGTACGGCAGCGTTTGCAGCGGAATTGAAGCGGTATCCGTAGCGTGGCAGGGGATGGGATTTGAACCGGCATGGTTCTCGGAAATAGAGCCATTCCCATGCGCTGTCTTGGCACACCACTACCCAAGCGTCCCGAATTATGGCGACATGACGACGTTACCGGAGCGGATTTTGTCGGGCGAAATTGAAGCACCTGATATTTTGGTCGGCGGGACGCCTTGTCAGGCATTTTCGATTGCTGGTTTGAGAAACAGCCTGAATGACGAACGTGGAAATCTGACGCTTGTTTTTGTAAGGATTTTAAATGCAATTAACACTATTCGACGACGTTTCGGACTGCCCGACGCAGTTGTCCTGTGGGAAAACGTCCCCGGTGTCTTATCAACACGAGACAATGCCTTCGGATGTTTTTTGGCAGCTTTGCTTGGCGAAACCAGAGAGCTTGTCCCAACAGGGAGTAGATGGACGGGTGCTGGTATTGTGCGTTCCGACGAGTGCGAAATCGCATGGCGAATCTTGGACGCCAAATATTTCGGAGTCCCCCAACGCCGCCGAAGAGTGTTCCTTGTGGCAGGTAGTCGAAACAGACGTGTCGCCCAAATACTATTTGAGCAACCGGGCGAAAGCGGGAATCTTAAATAGGGCAGAAAAAGGGAAAGAATCTGCCACATTTATTGAGAGCAGCTTTGGAGCATACATAGAATCTGATGTTGGAGGTACAGTAAAAAGAACCGGAGGTGTATTGTCTGGTGGGAGTGAAACCCTATTGGTTTCCAAAATTGGGGCAACGTTAAGCACTGGATTTGGCGGACGCGGCGTTGATTCAGACCAAATTTGTAACGGCAACTGCGTTATAAATTATCCAAAAGTACGAAAACTAACTCCTGTAGAATGCGAAAGGCTGCAGGGATTCCCGGATAACTACACGCAGATTCCTTGGAGAAACAAGCCGGCTGAACAATGCCCAGATACACCAAGATACGCGGCAATCGGAAACAGTATGGCAGTTCCAGTCATGCGATGGATTGGAGATAGAATAAAGTAAAAGGTCGTCTGAAACATTTCAGACGACCTTTACTATTTTCCGACCGTTGCCAACGTGTACGGCTTAAATCTAAATACTTCCGCGCCGAATGCGTCGTTGGCTTCAAGAAACGCCGCCTGTATCGGCTCGATTTCATTCGCGGCGAACACTTCCGCCGCCGTCCGGGCATCGCCCAATCCGCCCGCCGCCGTCGGAACGACCCCCATCAATGAAGGAGGCACGCGATGTATTGTCAGCATGTCTTGGGCAGACACGTTTTTAATATTCAAGAAATCGTCTTTGGCTGCCACCTCTGAAATCGGAATCAGCTTGATGCCGTCGGACTTGCCGTCAGGCGAGCGCAGGAAGACATTGCGAAATTGCCTTCGCGCTGCGCTTTTTAAACTGATCCTTGAGATTGTTCCAATCGTCGTTGTTGATGTTGTTGTCGGTTGCGTCACGATAAAGCCTGCATGGCTGCCGTTGTCGTAATAGCGGCGGCGGAAGGTCGTCGCCGAGCGGTTAAGCTCTGCTGAACTTAAGCCCGCCAAATAGTCGGGGATGCCGTAAACCTCTTGCACCAAATCAGGGTTGAATCAAATGGATGACGTCGGATTTGGGGATAAAAGTCAGCCGTCGCGATGACGTGCGAACGCAGATAAAGTAACCGTCTTTTTCGTATTTTTGAGACGACCGCCGCATATAGACGGACAGGCGGTTTTTGAATCCCAAGACCTTGCCGAAGCGGTTGCGCTCCGCTGACAGATAGCGTTGCCGGTGACTAGGAAATTAAAAGCCAGCTTTTTAAATTCGGCGCGGCTCAAAAAGCGCAGTCGGCTCGAAGGTGGAGGTTAAGACATTCAGTTTGCAATGCAACGCGGACGAATGATGTACGCCTGCACGCAGCAATCCGATCAAGTCCTCTTGATTGACGGGCAGTTCGTAGTAATGGCCGTTGTCGGCGCATTCCCACGCCGCGCCGAGCCAAGACAAACGCTCGTCGTAGCCCCAACTGAAAATCTCTAAATCTGTACGGGCTTCACTGCCTGTCGAGTTTAAATCAGACATAAAAATCCTTTAACTATCAATCTCAAATCGTCCGCTGACAACATTGTCCAGCGGCTCTTGATCAAAACAACATCATCGCTGCCCCAAGCTAAGTCGCCATGACTGGCGGCTTTACTGCGCGTCGATTCGTAAGTGATGTTTCGTCCGCTGGCAGTAATGGCGCGGCGGACGGATAAAAACGCCATCTGCAAATCAATTTTTCCCGCGTCCCACTCGATACGTTTGTTTTTGAGCAGATTCTGCGTTTTTAAAACCATCATCCCTTTAATATCGGGCGTGTAGGTCATGCCAATGGCGGGCGGATAGAATTTTTTAACAAGGTCGTACACCGCCGCGCCGATACCGTTTGCGTCGATGACAATTTTGGTAACGTTGAATTTCTCGGTCATGCTGCGAATGATTTTTGCCTGAGATTCAAAGTCCGCCCCATTAATCATGTGTGTTTCTAAGATTCGGAATGGCTCGCCGTTGCGTTGCGGCGGAACAGCGACCACTAAGCCGGACGCGTCGCCGGTATAGCTCGGGTCGTAGCCCTATCCATACAGGGATATTCCCAGCGGGACGCATCATGTCAGGTTTGTACCAAGTCCAATCCCACGATTCGACGCCGCAGGCTTGCAGGTCGGCAAAATGAAACACGCCCTCGCCGTCAGGGATGAATTGACATTCAAAGAGCTGCGCGAACTTGTCGGGCGAGTTGCGCTGGCGAAGGTAATCAATATCGAAGAGGTTGCAGCCCGCTTCCTGCGCATCATGAATGGTGACGATTTGCCGCCATTGCGCATCGGCATCCTGACGACCGTGTTTTAAAGCGGCGTGGCTCAAATCGAGCTTGATATGCTCTCTTCTAGGACGGCCTTCGTTAAACATCGCGCCCGACCAAAAGCCGTAAGCGGGTGGCCTTCGGATGACGGCGTAGAAAAAAATAGGTCGTTTTTCAGGTGCTTTTGACTTGCCATCGGCTCGGCCAGCGTTTGCAAACGCTCGAAGTCGGGAATCCAGAAATATTCGTCGACATACAAGTTGCCGTTGCGACCCTGAGCCGTCCGCGAATTCGTACCCAAGAAATGCAGTTCCGCGCCATTGTGCAGCGAGATCGTGTCTCCGCCTTTAAGCTCGACATCGACCATCTTGCAGAGGTTGAGGATGTATTGCTTGAACTGATACGCCTGCGCGCGGGACGCGGATAGGAAAATGGAGTTGATGCCCGTTTTTAGGCTAGTAAGGAAGGCTTCACGGGCGAAATAAAAAGTCGCGCCGATTTGGCGGCTTTTTAAGATATTACGGAATCGGTGCGTCCGGTAAATCTCGCCCCAATACCGCTGATAATCGAAACATTGTTCCTCGAAAATCTCAATCATGCGCTGTTGCTGCTCCAGTGCGATATAGTTTTTCGGCGGTTTTTCGACGGAGCGGGTGCGGCTGCGCTCGGTGCGCTCGGTATGTTCGCGTGGCGGGCGGTCTATGGTCGGCACGCTGTCAAAAGGCGGCTTGTCTGCGCCTTCAAAGCGGTTGTCCTTCGGCATTTCCGATTTTTTTCAGACGACCTTTACCCTCCCCGACCATCAGTGCGGAAAGTTGGCGCATCTCTTTGTAAACGCCGTCCGATTTGTTGGGCAGATTGATGAGTTGGATTAGGCGCGCTTCGATGGATGACGCGACGCGCTGCATCGGCGTGCCGCCGTCCCAGTTTTTCCCGTTGCTTCCAAGAATGCACCGTAGCGGGCTTCAGCCCCAAATGCCGCCCGATGGCGGTAATCTTCCAGCCCCTGCCAATAGAGCGACCGCGCCACTAGGCGCGGGTCTATATTCTGCGCGATTTCGATGTTTTGACGTTTTTTCCATTAGTTCAAAAAAATATCTTCAATTTTTCCGATTTTTCGGGCAAATCCGCCCGCGCCGCCCATTCGGCATGACTTGAAAATCACACGGAAAACGCCCGCCGCTTGCCTCGATACGCGCAAATGACAAAATAAAGCGGACAAATATCAAAGCAGGCAAAAATGAATAAATTCGCCCAATCAACCCAAGAAAAATTCAGCGACCGATGGTTTTGCATCGGCAAATCAGGCGCGACCGTTGATGGGCGCACCATCGAATCCGCCGACCTCATTGCCGCCGCTGCCGCCTATGACCCCTGAGTTGTACGGCGCGCGCATCAATCTCGAACATTACCGCCCATACAGCCCCAAAAACGACTATTCGGGATTGGGAGACGTCCTCGAACTCAAAGCAGAAACCGCCGACGGTGTGACCCGTCTTTATGCCCGTATCGACCCTACCGAGAAGATGCTGGGCTACATCAAAGACCGCGAAAAAGTCTACACGTCGATGGAGATCATGAAGCCGTTCGGCGATACCGGCAAAAGCCTATTTGGTTGGTCTCGCGATGACCGACTCGCCCGCCTCGATGGGTACAACAATGCTCAAATTCCGACAGATTGCCCCGGACGACCCTAATTTCACCGCCGCATACACACAAATGGAAAGTCAAGATATGCCCCAAACCAACCCGAAAACAGAGAAAAAAGGCATTTTTGCCGTCATTCACGATGCAATGTTCAGCAAAAACAGACCCTCGAACAGCCAAGCCAAGAACCGCAGAAAATCGATTACAGCCAAGAAATTGACGCCCTGAACAAAGAATTGGAGCAATCGGCGCAAATCACTGAAAAAATCGTCGAAGACTACGCGGCATTGCGTAAAGAATTTGATGAATTTAAAGCAAAAGTCGAATCGACTCCTGTCAATGCCGCCGCCGCGTACACCGGCGCGACCACCGCCGCAGATTCCGAATATTGATAATAAGTAAAGGCTAAAAATGCACCCATATATCCAGCAATACATCAATGCCGTCGCAAAAGCCAACGGCACGACCGCCGCAGGTATTGCGCGACAATTCAACGTACAGCCCGCCGTATCCCAAAAAAATGCGCGAAGCGGTGCGTCTGCAATCTACCTTCTTGCAGAAAATTAACATCATCAGCAAAACCGAAATTGCCGGTTCTATCATCGGTTTATCGACAGGTTTGAATGCCTCTCGTACCGATACCAAAAAACGGCGACGGCAGTGTACGCCGCCAACCTAAGCCATATCACAACCTGACCGACCGCCAGTATTTGTGCAAAAAGTCAATTTTGACACTCAAGTCAGCTATGACGATATGGACTCTTGGAGCGCCCAACCCGAATACGTCAAGCTGATTAATAACCAGCTCGTCAAATCCAAAGCCTTGAGCCTGATTGCCATCGGCTTCAACGGCACGTCTGCCGCTGCGACCACCAACTTTGCCAGCAATCCGCTCTTGCAGGATGTGCAAAAAGGCTGGTTGCAACACCTGCGCGAAAAATGCAGCGACCAACGTCATGGGTAGCGCTTCGAAGGCGATCGAAATCGGTACAGGTAAACCATACACCTCAATCGACCATCTCGTTACCGACGTCATGGAAAACCTGATTGACGAAGAGTTCCACGATATGCCGGGCATGACCGTTATCTGCCATCAATCTTTGTTGTCCGAAAAATACTTCGCGGTCATCAAAGAGGCGGGCAATAAGGCAAGTGAGCTGCGTCCCGCCGACATCATCATGAGCGAAAAACGCTTGGGCGGTCTGCCGGTCGTTACCGTGCCATATTTCCCGAAAAATACCCTGCTGGTTACGCCGTTGGAAAATCTGTCGATTTACTTCCACAAAGGCGGCCACCGCCGCAAATTGGTGGACGAGCCTGAATTTGACCGCATCGCAGACTATCAATCTGAAAACATCTGCTATGTCGTCGAAGAGTATGGCGCAGCGGCTTTTGAGTGGAAAAACATCAAAATCGTGAAGTAAAAATTCCGACGGACTAAAAAGAGCATCAAGCGTCTGTCGGCTGTCAAAGGTCGTCTGAAACGAGCTTCACCCCGTATGGGTTGCGGCGATTGAGTTTCAGACGACATCAAAGAAAGAAAAAAATAATGACACCCGCCCAAGCACATAAACAACAAGTTTTGGCAGAGCAAGCCGCACAAAACGGAGAGGACATCAATACCGCCGAACCGTACCGCCGCTTGCTCGCCTCCCTCAACGCAGACCGTTCCGTATTGAGCCAAATCAAAGCGGTATCCGATAAAGTCCAAGCCAAAAAGGCATGATTTTTGAAATATCTGCCGTGGCTTGAAGACGTGTATCAAGCAGGGACGCCGTCTGAATCAGACCCTGTCTTCACGACTGCGCTTTTGTGGCTGATTGATATTGGCGATCTCGATACTGCCGTGCCGTACATCCTGTTCGCTATCAAGCATGGCATGAAGGTGCAAGACGACTACCGCCGCGACTTGCCTGACCTGTTGGTCGAAGAATTGGCAGAGCAATTTGCCACCGGTGCCGCTTTAAGTCCCGAAAATCATGCTGAATTGCTCGCTCTCTTGAGCAGTACGGATGACGAGACAGGTATGCACACAATCAATCTGACGGACATTGTGCGCCAAGTTTTTCAAAGCATGTGGCGAGCGTGCCGAAGAAGTCGGAGACGTGCAGGGTGCCGTAGGCTACTACGAATCCGCTTTGCAGTATTCCGACAAAATCGGCGTCAAATCCCGTATTGCCTCACTCAAAAAAACAGCTCGAAGGCTGAAATCTTCCCCTCCCGCCGGGCGTCAAGCCTGCGGAAAGTCCACCCTGATTAATCGCGGACGGCCTTATCCGTAAAAGCCTCTGCGCCTCTGTTCCGAAGCCCGCCTGAGTATCGGGCGGGCTTCTTCAGTTTGGATACAAATCATGACGATGGTTTTTCGCCGATACCCCCCGACCAAGGGTGGCAGGAATTCGACCAATCCGAAATCCGAAGCATTCCGTTTTTCCCGTTATTGACTTAACAAACTTCCGCGAGGTCATGCGGATAGAGGCAAACATATCCAGTTCGCGCGTCTATCACGCAGCCCTCGAAGCCGTCGCACATGTCAACGGACAGCTTAAGAAATACCGTATTTCAGCCGTTCAGGTAGGCAAATCCACGCTCGACGAAACAGGCGATTCAGACGACGTCATCAACGGCGAATCTGTTAAGACCATCCACTACCGCCGTGCCGTCTGTTGCTACGCAAAATCCCTGCTGCTCGAAAAAAATACGCAGATACAGAACCATCGGGAAAAGCAGGCGAGCGTGCCGAAATGAAACAACATCAAGCCGAAGACTTCCGCCGTGAAGCACACTATGCCACTGCGGCCGTCATGGGTGAACGCCGCTGCGATTCGGAATTAATTTGATGGAATACACGACCCGTGAAGGCGATACCGTCGCCAATATCGCTTGGAACCAGTACGGGACATCCGCAGGCTACATCGAACAAATCCTGACTGCTCCTGAAAATTACGGCTTATCGAAATATCCTGCCCTCCTACCTGCCGGTTTGACTATCCGACTGCCTCAAGCCAACCACGAAGAAGCACAACAAAAATCCACCCTGAATCTATGGGACTGAAAACGTCATGACCCAAGACAAAACCACCACTGCTGTCAATGCCGCCGTAATTATCATCGGCAGCTACCACGTCCACGCCTCCGTAGCCTTCGGCGCACTCATAGGCGCATCACTGTTCGTATTAAGCCAGAAGGCAGAGCGCCCGATTAATAAAAGCTATGGCTTTTTGCTGTGTCTTTCATCGGCGGTATTTTTCGGTTACGACGGTGCAGAAGGCCCTAATCAACTGGCTGCTACCGGGTGAAACACTGAATATCAATAGCTTTACCGCCGCTGCCATTTTTTTCTGCCGGACTGGTTTTTAGGGTTTACAGCGTGTCATGCGCCTGATTGATAAAGGCCGTCTGAAAACCATGGAAGAGGAAAAAGAATCATGAATACAGTCCAATCTGCTGCCGTCATTGCCCCTGTCCCTGACCGCGGCCGTTCGTATCATCCTTTTTGACACCCGCGGAAAAACGCATAAGCCATTAAGTGCGGCAATTGCCTATTTATCTATCGTATGGTTTTGCAGTCTCGCCCTTGCCGCTGCCTTTTCCATCAAATCACTGACTGTATGGTTGCTTATTTTTTTGGACTGGCTCTGCACACGGGTGCAGTGCTATGGAGTGGCGGGAATATCAGCAAAAATCCACCCGAAGAAAACACGACCAAGTACAGAAAATCAAGGTTTTTGAACCGCGCGTCAAAAATACCGCAAGAAAATATCTAAACACACGAATAAAAAAAGGAAGAAAGCATGACTGAATTGCCTTGGATGGCGGAAGCCCGCCGACACGTCGGATTGAAAGAAATCGTTGGCGCGAAACATAACCCGATTATCCAGTCTTGGCTCAAAGAAATGGGAAACTTTCCCAATGCGGCAAAAGCATGGTATGCGGACGATGAGACACCATGGTGCGGCTTATTTGTCGGTTACTGCCTCGGTAAAAGCGGACGCGGCGTTATCAAAAGATTGGTATCGCGCCAAGGCATGGGCAGAGGCTGGTCTGACCAAGCTGGCTAAACCCGCCTATGGCTGTATCGCCGTAAAATCCCGCAAAGGTGGAGGCCATGTGTTTTTCGTCGGCGGCAAAAACACCAAAGGGCAAATTATGGGATGGGGCGGTAATCAGGGCAATGCCGTATCTGTTGTGCCATTTAACGCCGCAGACATTGATGGCTACTACTGGCCGTCTAAATTGGTTGATGGTAAGCCGGTTAAATCGTCCCCGTCGGAGGAGCGTTATAACCTGCCTATTGTTACCGGCACTGCGGCAGCAGGCGTGAGCGAAGCCCTAAAAAGGAGGATGGTATGAAAACAGCTATTGTTGTTGTCGTGTCTTATATCCTGACCGTTGCCGTCCTCGGATATGGCTTAATGTACATGCGAAAAAGCAATAAGGCACTGACACAAACAGTCGCCGCGCAGAAGCCGCCATCAAATCAAAAGACGCAACAATCAGGATTTATAAAGCCCGCGCCCAAAGCTTGCAGACGCAGGTAGACCAAAATGCTGAAGGTGCAGGCTGAAAAAAACAGCCAAGTCGAAGCAGCACTGACTAAGCATCATGAATGGTCGTCTGAAAAACTGCCCGAAGATGTAGCCAAAACCATCAATAAAAATAACAGCGGGGCGCATGATTGCGCCCTTTTAAACTATCAAACTATGAAAGATAAAACATGAAACGTCTATCCGTTCTCGTCGCAGCCATTGCCCTCACTGCTTGCGCCCAT